>MPLX02152176.1_pt1 | contig 29590 bp, 21 predicted proteins | sample 1617341 | NCBI WGS metagenome assembly MPLX02 (sample SAMN05944804, study PRJNA350692) | marine metagenome | biome: marine; feature: ODZ; material: water; isolation source: 120 m water sample filtered on 0.2 um supor filter | place: Pacific Ocean | collected 2012-04-08 | depth 120m m | reverse complement strand
CCACCGGAAGAATGAAGCCTGTGCCAGTTGCCACGTGAAAATTGACCCGATGGGGTTTGCCTTCGAGAACTTTGACGTGGTGGGCCGTTGGCGTGACAAGTACCGGGGCGACCGTAATCCCATTGACGCTTCTGCGGTGATGGCCAATGGCGACAAGGTTAAGGATATCGTTGAATTCAAACAAATGCTCAAGGCGCGCAAACCACTCATTGTTCGTAACCTGACCGGTAAAATGCTTACTTACGCAACCGGACGTAAACTGGAGGCGACTGACCGAGGGGAGGTGGACCGGATTGTTTCTCAATTGGCTCAAAAAGAGGACCGCCTAAAGGAGCTCGTTCATCTGGTGGTGCAGAGCAAGATTTTCCGCTCGAAGTAATCGGGATTCTTTGCCACAAGCGCTTCCCCAGTTAATCAAAATGAAAACAAGCCTGCCACGACTTTTCCGAACACTCCTTGCAATAGTAGCTTTATCGCTGACAGTTCCTCTGGCTGGAGCCCCGATATCTAAACGAGGCCAACGCCAGTTACCCAACATCATTTTCATTATGGTTGATGATATGGGATACCACGACCTGGGGTGTTATGGGAGCAAGACGATCCACACGCCTAATATTGATCGGATGGCCGCTGAAGGCCTTCGGTTCACCGATTGTTATTCGGGAGATACCGTCTGTGCCTCGTCCCGAAGCACTCTAATGACGGGACTTCACAAAGGGCACACACCTGTACGCGGGAATTCGGGAGGGATACCGCTTTTTCCCCAGGACATAACCATCGCTGAGGTGCTCCAGAAGGCGGGTTATCTGACGGGTGGTTTTGGCAAGTGGGGTTTGGGCAACCAAGGGAAGGACGGTGCGGCTGAACGGCAGGGATTTGATGTATTCTATGGTTACTATAATCAGTGGCATGCTCACACTTATTACACTCATCTGTTCCGCAACAGCGAGAAGGTTGAACTGAACGGACGCTATACGCATCACGCCATCTTCGATGAAACAATCCAGTTCATCAAAGACAGTAAAGACAAGCCGTTCTTCCTGTATTGCCCGTGGACGCCCCCGCATGCCGCCTACCAAATCCCCGAGGACGAGCCTGCGTGGGCTCTCTATCGGGATAAACCGTGGGGCAAAGATGCTAAGGTGGCCGCAGCGATGGATTCCATGATGGATAGGCAAGTGGGCGAAATTACCGCTCTGCTTAAGAAACTGAAGATATACGACAACACGCTCATGTTCTTTACTTCAGACAATGGCGCCGCCAAGCGGTTTGATGGTGTCCACAACTCCTGCGGAGTCATGCAGGGCCACAAGCGATCCCTAAACGAGGGTGGCATTCGCGTGCCAATGGTTGTTCGCTGGCCGGGGAAAATTAAACCCGGCACAGTCAGTAAACAGCCGTGGTATTTTCCTGACGTCATGCCCACCCTGGCCGAGATCGCAGGGGTAAGCAGGGAAGTCCCCAAGGGGATCGATGGCATTTCGATTCTCCCTACTTTACTTGCCAAAGGCACACAGAAGCAGCACGAGTATATGTATTGGCAGTACGGCGTGAGGGCCGTGCGTTCGGGCAAGTGGAAAGGGATCGGCAAGGGAGGAAAACTGCACCTCTACGACTTGAGCAAGGACATGGCGGAGAAAAACGAATTGTCCGCCCAATACCCGGAGATTGCCGCCCGCCTAAAAAATTATATCACCATTGGGTACCGTGAACCACGCAGCCAAAAGGACGATGGCAAGTACACTGGTAAGCCGAAGAAGTGAGCCAGGCTTTTCTAATATGAAAAGTACGTTTACCAGTGCGGTGGCGATTGCTGCTTTTTGGCTTGTGGTCATGCCGATGGAGTGTGAAGGAGCCGATGACAAGTTTCCGGCTCTGGGGGATGTCCACCACACGGACAAATCCTACCGGCTGGTTTGGCAGGAGGAATTTAGCGGCACCAAGCTTGCCCGCAAAAAATGGGTGGCGGTGGACGATCCCAAGATCGGCCAGTACGGTCATGGCAACGGGGAATCCCAGGCCTATCTGGACGCCGAAGGAGATACCTTTTTTGTCCGGGATGGACGTTTAACCCTCATCGCCCACCATGCCCCCAAAGCCAAGTACCCGCTGCGCGACAAACCTTACGGCAAGTTTAAGCATAATATTGATCATCAGGATTTCAAGTCAGCCAAGTTGACCACCGAAAAGCTTCACTCCTTTACTTACGGTATCTTTGAAGCGCGCATCAAGAACCCTACTGGTGTGCGCGGCAAAAAAACTGCCATCCCGGTTTGGCCGGCCTTCTGGCTGCTGCCTGAGGCGAAGACCGCGCCTTTTTCGGGATACTGGGACAAGGCTGCTCTTGAGGCAAAACGTGAATGGGCCCGCAGCACCTGGCCTTACAGTGGGGAAATCGACATCATGGAAATGTCCGGGCGCGCTACTCGTCTTTATCATGCGGGAGCGGTTTATCACACCAGTCCCAAAAACTGGACCGTCGGTCACATTGGTTGGTACTCCCATTACCGCCGTTATGATGGGGCCATTAACCCCAAGCAGTGGATTGCCGATCAAAAGGTGGACTCCTCACTTCAAGCGGCACCCGGCCAAAAAGCCTATGTTTCAGGCTATCACATCTACGGCTGCAAATGGACTAAGGCCCGAATTGTGTTCATGCTCGATGGCAAAGAGTGGGGACCGGGTCTGGACCTCACCAAGCCGGCCAAGTTCGGCGGTAAAAAAATGTACCGGGACTATCCCTTCTACCTGATCTTGAACCTGGCCATTGGCGGCAATTACTTTGGGGTCTGGGGTCCCAACGCTCCTGGGCCGGACAAAAAAGGCAAAAACGAACTCTACGATTTTGCCCGCTTTCCCCAGTATATGCACATCGACTGGGTGCGCGTTTATCAGCAGAAATAGATGCCTAACTGGTTGGATTCTGCCGGGTGATTTTATTCATTGCCTCTTTTTTGTCCCCATTTGAGGTTAGAGCGACAGTACTTGATAGAAACCTTTTTCAGGTGATGCCATTGTAAAGGAAAACCGTGAGCCAGAGAGAAAAACGATCCTTTGAGATTCTTGTCCGTGAGAACACCCGGATGTTGACGGTCTTTCTGCGTTCACGCGTGAAAGATGAGGCGGCGGTTGACGATCTTTTTCAGGAAACAATGTTGGTGGCGTGGAAGCGCCTTGATGATTGCGATCTCTCAAGGCCGTTTGGCCCGTGGCTGCGCGGTATCGCCCATCGACTGGTGATGGCACATTACCGCAGGCAGAACCGCCGCCCGCTGGTGTTGCCTGACGAAGTGCTTGAACTGGTGGATGAACATTTTGAAAACATCCAGGCACAACCCGGCGACACATGGGACGATAAGGTCTCCGCACTGCATGAGTGCCTGGAGACGCTTCCGGAGAAACACCGGGTCGTGGTGCAGGGGCGGTATCTGGAGGATGAACCGGCCAAGAGCGTGGCCGAGCGGCTGGGCATCTCATTGGAGACCTGCAAGAAACGCCTGCAACGCGCGCGTGCCATGCTGGCTGATTGCCTGAAAAGAAAAGGCGCATTGTTCGTGGAAGCAAAACAACCATGAGCGAAAACGAACCCAGATCATTTGATGACCGACTGGACCGTTGGCTTGATGAAGATTCCGGACCGGAGTCGGATCAAGGTCCGGCTATGCCAGAGGCAATGTACCCGCAGGTCGCCGAGGCGGTTGTTGTCCACGGGCTGCTCACGGATATAGGCCGCCGTTTCCCTGCTGAGGACGAGATGCGTGTTGATTCGGTCATGCAGGCGATTGAAGAACCGGTGACACCGGAAAAGCCCGCGTCATGGGCATGGCTGTTTGGTCGCCCCAAGCGAACGGCATTTGCGGCAACGGCCATGGTTGCGTGTGTGGCCCTGATATTCATCTTCCAGGGAATCAATCCCACCGAGGCCGCCGCAGCGTCACTGGAGCGCATCATTGCGGTGGCGCAACAATCCATCGACCGCACCTATACCATCCGGGTCATTGATGAATATCCCACAAGCACTCCCAGAAACGAGAAACAGGGAAACATTGATGGCGCCATCCTGCATGTGCGCGGGCCGAACAAATATGTATTGATTCGAGAATTAAAGGACGGCCGCCAACGCTTCACCGGTTGTGATGGAACCGAAAGCTGGGCCATGCGCGAGGATGGGCCGGTCCATGTTAGTTCCGATCTGAACCGATTCCGTGGAGGGCTGCCCGGGGAACAGCAGGATTTGCCTTTCATCAACTTGCAATCACAACTGAAGCAACTGCAGGAAAAATACTTCGTTGAATCGTTGCCGGAAGCCGGTCGGGAATTTGAAGGTCGGGCAATGATGGGGCTGGTGTGCCTCCGTAAATCGCATGAAGTGCGGGGACCAAAGCGGGTTGAGCTTTGGGCGGATCGCAAAACCGGAGCCATACATCGCATGCTCATGGACAACCTGCCGCGAGGGAAAGGCGGTCCAAGGAGCGTCATGATACAATTGAAAAATGAATCAGAATTCCCAGCTGATTTCTTCTCACATACTGCTCATCACGAACCGGGCCGACAAATCAGACCTCAGAAGAACCAATGATAAAAATTCGTCATACGTTGTATTTGGCCGCGCTATTTTTCACCACGGGATATTCTGCGGCTGCCACCAAGCTTGAGGCAGCCCAGCCAAACATTATACTTGTCCTTTCTGATGATCAGTCGTGGAACGGATTATCGACGCGAATGCATCCGGATTTGCCGTGGTCGGCCAGTGACTTTGTGCGCACGCCGAATATTGCGCGACTAGCCAAACAGGGAATGCGGTTTTCGGCGGCATATGCACCGGCTTCAGTCTGTTCGCCCACGCGCATCAGCCTGCAAACCGGCAAGAGCCCGGCGCAACTGCATTGGACCAAGGCCGCGCCCACGGTGACGGCCGCCAGTGGCTACAAACTCATCCCACCCTCAATTATTAAGCATATCTCGCGTGATGAAATTACAATTGCTGAAATGCTGGGGATTGCCGGTTACGCCACCGCGCATTACGGCAAATGGCACATTGGTGGGGGTGGCCCCGGCCTGCATGGGTACGATGAACACGATGGGGATACCGGCAACAAGGATGCAGCACCGCACAAGGATCCCAACCCGGTGGACATCTTTGGCATGAGCCGGCGGGCCATTGGGTTCATGAAAAAGAATCACGCGGCAAAGAAACCCTTCTTTATCCAGCTTTCCTATCACGCCCTGCACTATTCAGAAAACGCGCTGGAGACCACCAAGAAGGAGTATCAGGCACGCGACGGTCGGCGCAATGAAAAGGAAATTACGCGCGGCGCCCTGGCAGAGAATCTGGATACCGGTGTGGGCATGCTCATGAAGGCTCTCGATGAACTGAAGGCGGCCGACAACACCTACTTCATCTATATGTCCGACAACGGTGCAGGGGGCGGCAAGGGCAATGGTTCCTTGCGGGGAGGAAAAGGCGGCGTATGGGAAGGTGGCATCCGCGTGCCGCTCATTATCCGCGGACCGAATATTCAGCCCAACACCTTTTGCCATTCGCGAGTGGTGGGTTATGATTTGTATCCGACTTTTTGCCAATGGTCCGGAGTGGAGGCACCCCTGCCTAAAGGCGTGGAAGGGGGCAGCATTATTCCACTACTGGCCAAGGGTGAGGGAGTAGTGAAACGGCCACGCGAGGAACTGGTCTTTCATTTTCCCCATTACCAAAGCAAGGATGGCCCGCACACAGCGATTTTGTCGGGCGACTTAAAGTTGATTCAGTTTTATGAAACCGGAAAAGTCAGTCTGTTTAATCTGAGAGGGGATATCAGCGAGAGCAATGACCTTGCCGCTAAATTGCCGGACAAAACCAGAGAGCTCAGCGCAAAACTGAATATTTACCTTAAACAAGTGAGTGCCCGGCTGCCGGTTGCCAATCCTCAATATGATCCCAATAAGCCACCCACCTCTACTCGCAAAGGCGGCAAGGGCGGCAAAGAAGGGGGCAAGGGCGGGAAAGGTCAAAAAAATAATAAGAATGGAAGTGCCAAGAAATGAATACATTCCGTGTTGCCAGTTTGATTCTATGTCTAACACTCGTGGCTGCCGCCCAGCCGGCCGGGAAGGGGGGTAAACCAAACAAAGGCAGGAACGGCGGTCGCAACAACTGGAACCAAAGCGAATATTCCGGAGCGCGCACCGCCAAGGACGTGAGCATGGCGATGTATTCCAAGGGCTTTGCGTGGCTTAGCGGTTCCCCGGCGGATAACGAGATATTGTCCGTGGGTAAAACCGCCCAGTTTTTTGGCTTCGTCGCCGTGCGATATGCAAGCGGCCGCGTGGCTCAGCGAGGGGAACTTGGCCGTGCCTTTCATGATCTGGCCACTCCGGCGCAACGTGCTGTGCTGCTCAAGGCCGTGAAAGAGGAGGAAGCGGTTCTGAAATCCTGGTGGGCCTGCCGAAGAAAAATCCTGCGCAAGCTCGAACATCATCTCTATACCGGTATCCCGTTTAAAAAGGAGGAAATGGAACCGTTGGCAAAAGAGTTTGGCTGGCTGAACGCCAAGGCGGGGCTCATTGAGGCCCGGGCATTTTCCGCGGTGGAGGATACACTGACCAATGCGCAATGGAGGCATCTACGTGCGCTGCGGCAAAATCCCGGCCTTGCCTCCAAGGGAGGGCAGAATCACAAACGCGGGCGGTTTCCTGGGCTCAGCCGTGGCCTGGCCGCGCAATATGAAGACCTCTACGCAAAGGCGTTCACTTGGCTGACTGGAACCATGAAGGACAATCAAACCATTCCGCTCGGGCAGCCGGCGCAGTTTTTCGGCTTTGTTTCCATTCGCCACAAAAGCGGCCATGGGGCCAGTCGCGGTAAAATCTACAGGCAATTTGCCAACATGCTGAACACTCACCAACACACCATCGTGACCGGTGCGATGAAAAATCTCTGGCCACAAACCGAACGCTTTATTGCCAAGCGCAATGAGCTGTTGGTGGAGATGGGCAAACTGCGGGGTCGGCCGGATGCCTTTGATGCCGCCAGATACAAGGCCATCGCAACGGAGCTGGGGCTCATTGAAATCGGCTGTGGCTGTATTGAAGCCCGGGCGTATCACCTCATCCGCAAGGGCATGACTGAAAAACAAACCCAACAGATGATGACTATCCGTTCTGAATACATTCTCGATCAAAAAACCATGGAGAATCTGACGCTCACCCAAAGAGGTACAGCCATATACACCCTCTGTTCGGCCTGTCATTCCAATAAGCTAATCGCCCCGGACATTAGCCTTGTTTTTGAGAGCCCCGTCGCTTCGGTTGCAGGCTATGAATATTCTTCGGCCATGAAACAGATGGCGCAAGGTGGCGTGCGTTGGACCGCCGAACGGCTGAATCACTTCCTCACCACGCCCACCAAGGCTGTTCCCGGCACCAAGATGGGCTTTCAGGGTCTACTGAATGAAACCGACCGTCAGGCGATCATCAGTTATCTCAAGGGGTTGAAGGACAAGAGGTAAATCCTTGTTTGGATAAGATTCTGCCGTTTGCTTTTCCTTGTGTGAATCGGTGCTCTGCAGGATGATTTGTTCATGGGCCGGATTATTGTCGTTCTACTTTTGTCTATTTGCATCCTGGCGTTGTCGGCGACCGATGCTGCGAGCAAACGGCTTGAGTGCCGGATCAATCCCAGGAGTAATCCCTGGAAAAAACAGAGTGGAGGTTTTCCTGGAATCGGCACCCTGCCAACCTCGGTTGTGGAAAGGCTTTCCCTTTGAAAGCTTGGCTAATCTTATTCTGTGGCTTGGGTTGGTGCTTTACTTCAGCATTTGCCAAAAACCTGTTGGTACCTGGTGACTACCCCAAGATACAGTTGGCTATTAATGCAGCTCAAAAGAATGACGTGGTGCTTGTGGCACCGGGGGAATACCGGGAACGGTTACGCCTCAAGGCGGGGGTTGTGGTGATGAGTGTTGGAAATGATGAGAAAGGTCGGCTTGGGTTGCGACGCGCGGAAGTGACAGTTCTCAATCATCCCAAAGGAGAAGGTCCCGGGGTTATAATGGCTGAAGGTTCTACTTTCGATGGATTCACGATTACTGGGGTCGGACGTTATGATGAAGTTTTATGGAGAAAACACCATGCTACGCAGGGCAACAATCAGAAACATGAACACATTGGCGTGGCGGGGACAGCGGGTATTGAGGTGGGGTATACCTGCATTGTAGCAAATAATCTCGTGCATCATATTGGTTACACAGGCATCGGCATTACCGGGGCAAAAGGGAGGATCGTGAGCCCGCGCATAACCGGTAACATATGTTACCGGAACATGGGGGGAGGCATTGGCTCCATGGGTGGATCCAAGGCAAGGATCGAGAAGAATGTATGTTTCGAGAACTTCTATGCAGGTATCGGGCACAACAATGCCAGTCCGATGGTGCGAAATAATGTATGTTACCAGAATATTCGGGCGGGCATTGGGGTTAGTGAAGGGAGTTCTCCAAGTGTTATTGGTAACCGGTGTTATAAAAACCGCCGTGCGGGTATCGGTATCCGAACCGGCAAGAACACCCGGCCTGTGGTGGAAGACAATGACTGTTATGAAAATGATATGGCAGGTATCGGGATTAAGGAAGAAGCCATGCCTCTGATTCGTGGTAACCGCTGTTTTAAGAATAAGTTGGCAGGCATAGGTTGTCGGCACGGTGCGCATCCCAAGATCATAAAAAATATATGTCGGGAAAACAGTGCGGCAGGTATCGGAGTGGAAGACGGGGCGGTGGCAGTGGTTGAGGATAATTTGTGTCAGGGAAACAAGACGACCGGTATTGGGGTGCGCAAGAATGCTGAGGCGACCATTAATAATAATCGATTGCTTGAGAACAAATTGGTTGCCGTTGGGGTTCGCAATGGTTCGCGCGTCACTTTATCGGGTAACGAGCTAATGCGAACCGAAGGCATGCCGCCCTTGGTGGCGGTGTTGGAAGGTTCTAAACTGAAAATGACAGGGAATACCCTGCGCGGAGGTGGGGTTGCCGGGGTGTTGTTGCAAGGTAAGGCGGAAATCTCCAAGAATACTTTCCAGGGGAATGGCCCGCGCCGAGGCGGGCCTCCCAACTTTGCGCTTTGGGTGCGTGAAGGTTCAGAGATTCTCTTCAATGATAACATTGTCAAAGGCTGGCGGCATGCAATGCACGCCAGCGGAGCACAGGCGGTTTCGGCAAATCAAAACGAGGTGCGACATTTTTTGGGTAATGCTTTGGTGGTTCAGAATACCAAAACGCCGGCTACAGTTACCGAAAATATTGCGCACTCCAGTAACCCAAAGGCGGCCGTTTTGGCTATTACAGGAAAAGCAGGGAAGGTGTCGGGCAATCGTCTGAAGCTCAACCAGGATAAATAATTATCTGGAGATAAGATCCTGCCGTTCGCTTTCTGAATGGAGTCATACAGGGTCTTTATTCGCTGTACAATTTGCTGATGACTTGTTGTGATTCTTTGCCAATGGGTTTATCTAACGGCATTATGAAGCGGCGCACGTTCCTGAAAGGAGCAGGCGTGGCCTTGTTGCTGCCGCGGCTGGAGTGTTTGGGGCAGGTTGAGGAGGCCAAGTCGCCGCGGCGACTGCTGACCATCGTCAACCACCTCAGCTTTTATCAGCCCGAATTGATCCCGAAGACTGACGGCGCATTCGAAAACCCGCCGCCGTTACTCAGCGAGTTGTCCGATCACTTTAAGCAACTGAAGGTCTTTAGTGGGCTGCGAAATCCCGCCGTGCAAAACGGTTTCGGACATACGCCGTGTGTCGGCATTCTCTCCGGCTACTTTAACAAGCTGCAGCGCAAGAATCGCATCTCCATTGATCAGGCGGTGGCCGATTTGGTGGGCGATGAAACACGTTTCCGATCACTGGTGTTTCAGGCGGGCGAAAATCTGAACTTCTCCCAGATCTCATGGGATAAGCATGGTCTGCCGGTGCATCAGATCGATTCGCCTCGCAAGATTTTCAATCTGCTTTTTCAGGTGAATGAAAACGAGAAGGCCCAGCAGCAGGTTCTCGCCGAGGATCGTAGTATTCTCGATGCGGTGTCCGCCCAGGCCAAGTCCATGGAGAAGCGCCTCAATGCCACCGACCGGGCGAAAATGGACGAGTACCTCTCCTCCGTGCGTGAGGTGGAAAAGACAGTGCGCAGGCAAGCCCATTGGGCCGGCCGCTCCAAGCCGCAGGTGAATTACGAGATCGAGAACTTCGACCGTAAGTCGGTGGACGACTACGTCGGCACCTTGATGGATCTTGCCGTGCTGGCGCTTCAAACAGATTCAACGCGTGCGGTCACGGTGCAGATCCCGTTCTGGGAAGGCTTCAAGGAACCGGGTCTCAGCGGTAACTACCATGACTTGTCTCACCATGGCCAGAAGCCTGAGAAGGTCAAGAAACTCCTCAAGCTGGAGCACGCGATCCTTAGGCGCATCAACGCGTCCCTCAGTACGATGAAGGAACGCACTGTAGGCAACAGCTCTCTGTTCGATCAGACGACCACGCTCATCACCGCTTCCATGGGCAGCGCCAACGCCCACAACTTTGATGATCTTCCCGCACTGGTGTTTGATGCCCACATGAAGACCTCCGGCCATTGGCGGCGTAAGGATACGCCGATGAGTAATCTCTACCTTGGCCTGTTGCAGCAATTCGGCGCCGATCGTGACCGCTTTGGCGAAAGCACGCGCGCCTTCGACCTGTTGGCGTGATGCGTTGGCGTTGGACAACGGCACTGCTCTTTCTTGTTCTGTCTGGGGGGCTTCTCGCTGAGCCCAAACTGGAAAAGTTCTTTGCGCAAAACTGCGTGAAATGCCACGGGCCGGAAAAACAAAAGGGCAAGGTGCGATTGGACAAGCCGTCGGACGTGTTGTTTGCCGAGAAGGAATTGTTGGAAACCATTGCAACCGTGCTCGAGGCCGGTGACATGCCGCCGGAGAAGGCACCGCAACCCAAGGCCGAAGCGGTTGCCGATGTCTTGCAGATTCTTCAGAAACGCATCCTCGCCCAACATCCGGACAACCCCCTCAAGCGCCTCACCCGGGATGAATACACTCATACGCTGCATGACCTCTTCGGAGTGAATTTTGATTTCTCCGGCCTGCTGCCACCCGATCAGGTTGAGCATGGCTTCGACAAGTTTGGCGAGTCCCACCTTATGTCCCCGCACCAGGTGATGGCCTATCTCAAGACTGCCCGCTTCGTAACCGAACGCTTGTTGCCTGATAACAAGCCCGAGACGCGGCATTGGGATTTCAACGCCAGCCACTTCCACGGCAGCAAAAACTTTGCGACTGGCGGCGGCGGGGATTACCGAGATGGGGACGACTATGTTCTCACGGGCTTTCGCCCCTACCGCAGCAATCTGCATTTCTCCATCGATCCAGAGAGCCACGATCAATTTGTGATTCCCGCCTTCGGGGTGTACCGGCTCGAAGTGAAGGCGCATTCGGAAAAATCCAACGAAGGCGAGGTCATCGGGATCAATCTGGGGGACGGGCGTCATCCGACCAACTTTCAGATGATCCGTCGAATCCCCATGCCGCATGGCTCGAAAGGTTTTACGGTCCAACTCACTCTCAAGGCGGGTGACCAGCTGGCCTTCACCTTCGATAGCGCCCGTGTGCCAGGTAGGAGTCTTGCAAAGAAACCACACAACGGTCCCGCCATGCGGTTCTCCCATATGAAGGTCACCGGCCCGTTGGTTGAGAAATGGCCCACCCACGCCATGCAGGTCATCCTGCCCAAGCCGGACATGAAGCCGGGTGAATTGGTCGATCACCTCGCCTTGTTGCTCACTCAACGCCCATTGTCCACGGAGGACCGTCCGGTTTTCGTAGAAATCGCCACGCGCCGAAAAAAGGCCGGAGCATCAATGATTGCCACCGCCCGTAGTGTACTGATTGCACTACTGACCTCTCCGCACTTTATTTACAAGGCTGAGTCACCTGAACTAACCGGTGTGGAACGAGCCCATCGCCTGTCTTTTTTCCTGTGGAATTCCGTGCCGGACGCCGCACTTCTGAACGCGGCCAGGTCCGGCGCTCTGGGCAAGGATCCATCGGCCCAGGTGGAGCGGATGTTGAAGGATCCCAAGGCCGGCCGCTTTATGGATGACTTCACCCGTCAGTGGCTCCAGCGCGATAAGGTGGACGATTTCGGGCCGGACGTGCGCGTATTCAAGAACGTGCGGCGTATGACAGTTGATTCCATGGGTCGCGAAGGTCGCGAGCTTTTTCGTTATTTACTCGAGAACGGTCTGGGCATGGAAAACTTCATCGATTCGGACTTCGTTATGGCCAATGACCGTCTGGCCCGCTTCTACGGTTTGCCGGCTGTGAAGGGGGATGCCTTCGTGCCGGTGAAGCTGCCCAAGGGCAGTGAGCGCGGTGGACTTGTGGCGCAGGCCGGGTTCCTCAAGCTCACTTCAACGGACTTCGCTACCTCACCCATCCACCGCGGCTCGTGGATATTGAAGAATCTCTACAATGAAAACATTGAGCCACCGGCCGACGTGGTGATTAAAGAACCGGATATCCGCGGCACCACCACCATCCGTGAGACCATTTTAAAGCATCAGGAACTCGAGAGTTGCGCCCGCTGCCATTCGAAGATCGATCCTCTGGGATTCGCCCTTGAATTTTATGACCCGGTTGGTCGCAAGCGGCCTGAGTATCGCCACGTTGAAGAGCTCCCTGTCGAGCGGGACGGAACCACGTTCACAAAGAAAATCAAATTCACCAAGGTCCCGATCGAGTCCGCGATGAAACTCCCTGACGGCCGCGAGGTGCGCGATTTGCCCACACTCAAGTCGGTCCTGATGACTGATAAGGAACGCATCCTAAAGGGCATTATTGGAAAACTCATCAGCTACGCCCATGGCCGCGAAGTCACCCGCGCCGACCGCCCGCACATTGACGCTGTTTTTCAGGCTACTCAAAAACAGGATCATTCCCTGAGGGCCGCCATTCACGCTATCGTGGCGCATCCGGGGTTTGGCCGGAAATAAGATATTTTACTCTCGTAATCGGTATCCAAATTCATCGTCTGGGAAGTTAATCCAATCTTGCTCTCCGGGAAGACTTCCCTGACCATATCTGCATTCCATGAATACCAAACGTATCTTTCTATTGTTGTCTTTTGTTTTCGCACTCGATCTTCTGGGTGCCTCAAAGTTTGCCATCCCCGCGACTGATAAAGGTCTTCCCGGGGAAGGCCCCATTCGTCGTTATCCGTGGTTCAAGAATTTATGGGAAAAGAAACGCACGGGTTGGGCCAAGCAGGTTAAGCAGGATCAGGGTGCGCTCGTGTTCCTGGGTGACTCGATTACGCAGGGGTGGGGCGATAATTTCCGCGGCCACTTCAAGGGGGTGAAGGTGGCCAATCGCGGTATTAGCGGCGACACGACTCGCGGGGTTTTGATTCGACTCAAGGAGGATGTGCTTTCCTTGAACCCCAAGGGTGTGGTGATTTTAATTGGCACCAATGACCTGGAGGAAAAGGCAACGCCTGAGGTTATAGCCGGTAATCTCAAGCTCATCATTGCTGCGCTTAAGAAGCACAATGCCAAGATGCCGATTATCCTCTGCAACACCTTTCCCAGTTCAGCCACCAAAAGGCGTCCGGCAGATCAGATTAAAAAGATCAATCAACTTTACTTTGCTGCGGTGAAAGGTGACCCGCAAATTACTGTTTTGGATACCTGGCTACTCTTTGCTGATGCGAAAGGGGATGCCAAGAAACCGGAGTTTCCAGACCTTTTGCATCCCAACCAGATCGGCTATGACAAATGGGCGGCGGCATTGCGGCCCTTGCTGGCCACCCATGGGTTTATGGAGACTGAGGCTGATAAATTTAAAATGGAGCCGGGGTTTGTGAGCCTCTTTAATGGCAGGGATTTAACCGGCTGGGGTTTTCGGAATCAGAAGACGCAGGAAAAGCTCGCCACCTTTGATGGCAAGAAATCCAGTAATGATGGCCGCTACGTTGCCATTAATGCCCGGTTGGTTGTCACTACACCTCCTGAAGGCCGGCGGGTCCAGCAACTCTGGACCACGCGCGAATTTCCCAAGAACTTTATTTTAAAACTCGAGTTTCGCGCTACACCCAATGCCGATAGCGGTGTCTTTATCCGTCGCCCACAACTTCAGTGCCGGGATTATGTGCTGGCCGGACCCTGGAAGGAGCTTAAGAAATATAAACCACAGGAGTGGAATGAAATCGTGGCGATCGTGAAAGATGGCGTGGCTCATTGCACCTGTAATGGGGAAGTGCTGAATGCAGAGTTCAAGGTGCCTGCCAGTGGCCCTATTGGCTTGGAAGGTGATCGCGGCCAAATAGAGTACCGGCGGATTCGTGTCAAGGAACTGGATTAATCCTCACGTTACCATGGATTCTGTTTCTTTCTCCGTCGCTATTGGCTGAGAATCCATCTCGGTATTGGAAACGGGGGTGACTTCGTTGAATGGGAGGAGCCTTAGCAGCGTCGGAAGGGAAATTCGCTGGGCTGGATTCTGCAACCGACCGTGATGCTTAAAGCAATAAATATAAATAGAGCTCTGTCTTTATTGATTGCCGTTCTGTTTTCCAATTTTGGTTTCGCACAACAGAATCCGGGCGATACACAAACCAAGACCCCCGCTATAAGCCCGCAAGCCTTACGCGATTTATTCAAGCCCTACATGAAGGTGCTGGAGCACGACCAGGAGATGCTTAAGAAATCGAGAGAGAGTATTGAGCTGGGGCGGGTTCTTTTTTATGACCGGCGCTTGTCTCTGAAATCCGAAGTCTCCTGCAATGACTGCCATGATTTGGCCAAGCACGGGACTAATGGAGATCATTACACTGGTTTACTCAAACAAAAGAAGACCAAGCGTGATGTTCCCAGCATATATAACAAGGGAGGGTTAAAGTTGTTTAATTGGGACGGTAGCCACACCACTTTGAAATCCAAAACGGCTTCGGCGATTGCCAGTGAACATGAAATGAACATGGCCGATACGGATTTACTTATTCAGCGCCTGAAAGGAATCGCCGGGTATCAGCCCCTGTTTGCAAAAGCCTTTCCAAAGGATAAGGACCCCATTAGGATGGAAACGCTCGTGGAAGCGCTGGTGTCTTTTGAGGAGGTGCTAATTACACCCGCCCCCATCGATCGGTTTATGGCGGGCAATGACAAGGCCCTCTCAGCGGAACAACTGGAGGGGGGGCTTCTCTTTGACCGAAAATTCTGTGCCACCTGTCATACCGGCACAATGTTTGGCGGCCAGATGCTGCAGAAACTTGGAGCCGTGCGCAGTTGGCCGAACCAAAAGGATCTGGGCTACTATTACACAACCAAAGTTCCGGAACATAAAATGATCTTCCGGGTCTCCTCGCTGCGCAATGTGGAGAAGACCGCACCCTACTTCCATGATGCCTCATCGAGACATCTGTGGGATGCTGTCAGGAAAATAGCCTGGCACGAGCTGGGACAATTCGTAAGCGTGAAGGAAGCCTTGAGCATTCAGGAATTTCTGAAGGCCCTCACCGGAGATATCCCGAAGGAACTAATCAAAAAACCGACCCTGCCCAAGTGAGTCATCCTCGGCTCAGATCTGCCTTCGTGTTTCGTTTATGCTCTTGAAGCCAAATTTGCTGGCAAGTCGTTCTCTCGGGCCAATCCTGAGAGCCTACTGGTCAATTTATGGTTTATGGGGCAACCTCTGGACCGCAGAATGGGTGTTTCATTGGAAATCAACCTGAAGGATGTCGCACCTGACAGCGAATCGACCCTGTTTGAATTGGCTGACCAGGCCGGTATTCGGGTGCCCACCTCCTGTGAAGGTCGGGGTAAATGCCGCGAATGTCTGTTGGAGGTGACTCAAGGATCAGAATGTCTTTCGCCCCCGACTGAGGAGGAGCAGCATTTGCCAGAGAACTTTCGTCTGGCCTGCCGCACGCGGATGATTGCCACTGAAGGCGTGGTGCGAGTTCACACCCTCAAGCGCGGTGGGGTGCGTGTGCTGGAGGAGACGTACGGGCTGCCGGATACCGACCAGCTGCAGGAGCCCGACCCGGCCGTGACCCGTGAAGGTGACTGCGTTCTCCTTGATGGTGAAGTTATTGCCAAGCGGGCCGGACCGATCCATGGGATTGCCATGGACCTGGGCACCTCAACTGTGGCCATGCGCCTGATGGATTTGTCCAGCGGGCAAGTTGTTGCCACGCAATCCTTTGAAAACCCGCAACGCTTCGGCGGCTCGGATATCATGGCTCGGATTCAGTACGACACCAATCATCCGGGCAGGCTGCTGCAGCGTGTGCTTTTGGGTTACCTGACCCGCGCCATTGAGACGTTTGCGGTGGACGCAGACTCAATTTATGAAATTGTGATTGCCGGCAATCCGACCATGCGCGACCTGTTCTTCGGCTTGGAGGTGGAATCCATTGGGTGTAAACCCTACCGGTCGCGCACTGAGCAGGAGATGATTGATGGTAAACGATCGGGCACAACTCTGGCCCTCCCCGGCGCGAAGCTGCGCCTGCCGATGCATCCTAAGGGCCGGGTGTACGGGCTGCCGTTGATCGGTTGCCACGTGGGCGCCGATGCGGCTGCCTGCCTGCTGGCGATTGGGCTGAGCGGGGAAGATCGGACGATTGCGCTAATGGATATCGGCACCAATACCGAGCTTGTCATTGGCAACTCAGATCGGATATTGGCGACTTCCTGCCCGGCCGGGCCGGCCTTTGAGGGCGGTGAATTATCCTGCGGGATGCCGGCAGTGGATGGAGCGGTGGAACGCGTGGCGATTGGAGAGGGTGGAGTGCCGGATTTGCGCGTGATTGGCGGTGGAGATGCTGAAGGCGTCTGCGGTTCAGGCCTGATCGATCTATTAAGTGAACTATTGCGTACGGACCGGATGAACGCCAAGGGACGGTTTCAGGACGGGTCAGATCATTTTTCAGTTCATTCCCCCAACCGGGTCAGCCTTACGGAGAAGGATATCAGTCAGCTGGCACAGGCCAAGGGGGCGAACATGGCGGGCCTGCGGATTGTGTTGGAGACCTTCGGTATCGATGCGGGCGATCTGGATGTGTTTTATCTGGCGGGCGGATTTGCGCGTCACATCGACCTCGACGCTGCCATGCGGATTGGTCTGATTCCCACTTTGCCGGCGGGACGTGCGGTTAAGGTTGGCAACGCCTCGCTGGAGGGGGCGACGATCGCCCTTTGTTCGATGTCACGCCGGCACGAGCTGGAGAAATTGGTGGGGCGCATTGAGCATGTGCAGCTGGAAAATCACCCAAACTTTTTCGATTACTTTGTCGATGAATGTCAGTTTGCCCCGGTGAGCTCAGGCTGAGGCCGCCATCCATTGCTTGGCCTGGGCGACAGCGTCGACAGCGTTTTTGCTGTAGCCATCAGCGCCGATTTCATCGGCAAACTCCTGAGTAACCGGCGCGCCGCCGATAAAGATTTTCACCTGATCCCGGGTTCCGTCCTCAATAAACGCTTCAACGGTCAATTTCATGGACGGCATGGTGGTGGTCAGTAGGGCGGAAAGCGCGATAATGTGCGCCTTGTGTTCTTTGGCCGCCTCCACGAACTGCTCGGGCGCCACGTCTGTGCCCAGATCGAATACTTCAAACCCGCCGCCCTCGAGCATGGAGCCCACAAGGTTCTTGCCGATGTCGTGCAGGTCGCCCTTGACGGTGCCGGAGATTACGCGACCCAGCGGTTCCACGTCACATGCAGTTAAGAGCGGCCGAATGAGTCCCAGCGAGGCCTTCATTGCCCGTGCCGAGAGCAATAGTTCGGGCACATAATATTCATTGGTTTCAAATCGGCGGCCTACCTCGTCCATGGCCGGCATCATGTACTCATTGACCAGCGATAAGGGATCGATCCCTTCCTCAAGCGCCTGTTCGGTGATGGAGTGGGACACCTTGTTGTCACCAGTGATGACCGCATCATGGAGTTGTTGCAAATCTAGAGGCATGGAATGCGGGATTACTGGACTGGAACTGGCCAGATGGCAAGGTTTTTGGCAGCTCTTACCATTTCAATTCTCCCCGTTGAACTCCTTCACCGCATCGATCATCGCCACCATGTTCTCAACCGGGCTTAAGGCCTGGAGGTTGTGGATGGAATCGAATACAAACCCGCCATCCCGTGAGAAAATCTCGCAGCGCTCGAGTACCTGTTCCCGCACCTCTTCAGGCGTGCCGAAGGGCATGGTTTTCTGGGTGTCGATTCCGCCGCCCCAGAACACCAGCCGTTCGCCATATTTTTCCTTGAGCTGCCGCGGCTCCATCCCGCTCGCTGAGCACTGGACCGGGTTGATGATGTCAAAGCCGACATCGATGAAATGCTCCATGAAGGTCTCCACGGCACCGCAGGAATGCTTGAAGGTTTTCCAGCCCGTGTTCCGGTGAATCCAGTCGTTCACCTGACGGTAGTAGGGTGCCCACAGCTCGCTGAAGGTCTGTGGCGAACAGAACGTGCTGGTCTGGGTCCCAAAGTCGGTCCCACACAGGAAGACCACGTCGATTCGTTCCCCCAGTACTTCATTTAGTTTCTCCAGGTTTTTTAGGGCATAATCGCATTGTCTGGAAAAGACGTCGTGAATGTATTCCTGCCGTGCGGCGGTGGACATGTACCACTCGGCGATATCCCGGATGCCCTTGGGGTGCTTCAGGAACGGTGCGGGCACCAGCGCGATATCCCCGAAAGCCATCCCGCCCAGGGTCGCGACAATGGCGCGATCAGTTCCCTCCAGCCGGTCCAGTTCAACCCGGTAATGTTCCAGGTCCTCCTCGGAGATCAGGCCAAACTCCTCCAGGTTATCTTCCGGGTCGAGGTTGTCCTCGTCGATCTCCGGCTGCCGGACAATGGTGTCAAAGAAAAATCCGTTGGAAGGCATTTGCCCGCTGGGTGGCACGCTCATGTCGCCCTCGGGGTAGATGTACACGTCGCCGTTGGGTTTCACCTGGGTGTTAAAGTGTTCGGAGACCAGGACCGTCTGCCCCCAGGGCGTTTGGAATTCCTTGTAGTTCTCGTTGGGAAACCCAAAGAGGGTGTTGAGGGGAACCACGCCGACTGTGTCGATCCCCATCACCTCAGCCAGATCCTCCTCCACCTCCCCGAGCATCTGGTAGGGTTCACAGATTTTGACCAGCCGATTTTCCAGCCCGTAATGCTCGCGCAACTGCTCAACGCAGGAGGCGTGGATGCCGGTCACCGCCGTGCTGCCAAAATCCATAGGGAGCCGGCCGCCACCCTCGTGCGCCAGTGTTTTTCGGAGATGATCCCTGCGGGTCAACATGCCAGTGGTTGCCAGTCAAAATCACGATACCTGAAAATGCAAGGTTTCATCTGTAACCTGTGGGCAGTTTTGACATTCCTTTCCGCTTGCCTTCATTCTCTTGCCTCGTAAGGCTTGGGCCCAAGCGCGTTGCGTTTAATATTCACCCATCAAGACCGATGAAAGAATCCCTACTGCAAGCCCTCACCAATCGGACCCTGCTTGGCGATGGGGCCATGGGTACCGAGTTGCAGGCCGCCGGGCTGGATAATGGCGCCTGCGGCGAGCACTGGAACCTCGTTCACTCCGACCGTATTGAGTCCATTCAACGCCGCTACGTTGAGGCGGGCGCAGACCTGCTCATCACCAATACTTTTGGCGGCTGCCGTATCATGCTCACCCGCCACGGTCACGGTGCGGACACGGTTCCTATCAACCGAGAGGCCGCCGTGATTGCCCGGCGCGCCTTTGGCGATCGGCCGGGTTTTGTTCTTGGAAGTATCGGGCCCTTTGGTGGGCTCATGGAGCCCTACGGAGACCAGCAGGAGGGGGATGTCCGCGAAGCCTTTGAGGAACAGGCCAAGGCACTGGTGGATGGCGGTGTGGATGCCATTATTCTTGAGACCCACACGATGCTCGAGGAAATCGGCATCGGCATCGAGGCAGCCCGGCAGGCAGGCGCCCCCTGTGTGATCGGTTCCTTTGCCTACGATGTGACCCATGATGGCAGCGAAATCCGGACCATGATGGGCATCAATGTGGAGTCGGCCGCGGAGTTTGTTGCCCAAGCCGGGGCCGATATGATCGCGCTTAACTGCGGCACCGGTGTGGATATGGATTGGGCCGCCAAGGCTGCTGAGCGTTACCGGGCCGCCTGCGGTCTACCGGTCATGGTTCAGCCCAATGCTGGTTTGCCGGTAGTAAAAAATCAGGTGACCACCTACCCGCAAACGCCGGCAGAAATGGCGGCCTGCCTGCCTGGGGTGGTTGAGGCGGGGGCCTCAATCATCGGTGGCTGCTGTGGTAGCACCCCGGTCCATATCGCTGCCCTGCGTGAAGGGTTGGATGCACTTTTACCTCAGGAAGAAGACGAGGAAAACTAGGGGACGACACTCAGGCCGGGCTTTTTCACGCTCAAGCTGTCTTGGGTGAAAAATTTCAGGTGGTGGATCGGGCGTAGTCGAACATGGCCACCACATTTTCCTCCGGGGTCTCCGGAGGCACCTCGCAACCGGCGGCCAGAATAAAATTCTCCCCGGCCTCCTCGTGCGCCTGGGCAAAATCCGCATGGATTTGGTCAGGCGTACTGTCCTTGATCTTGCGCACCGGGTCGAGATTGCCCGACACGCACTGTCTGGGCCCCACACCCTCGCGTACTTCTGCCACCGTCTGCAGGTAATCGATGTCCAGCAGGTCCACACCCAGGTTCCTGATTGACTCGTACTTGCCCTGGATATTGCCGCAGATGTGCAGGCGCACCCGGGCGCCCGCCTCGTGGATGGCATCGACAATCTTCTTTTCCCGCGGCGCCACCTCTTGCGCGTAATAGGTGGGGTTGATCAGTGAAGCGGCCGCATCGCCAATCCCAATCAGGGTGGCTCCGGCTGCGATTTGAGCCTGGGCAAACTCGATCTCCATCTCCGTCACCCAATCCATGAGATCGAGTACAAATTCAGGCTCAGTCACCGTCTCCAGCATGACCTCGTTGATCCCGCGTAAATCCGATGCCTGCGCCATCGGCCCTTCCACCCAGCCCTGAATGGGAATGGTGTCGCCCACCTCCTGGGCGAAAAGCTCAATGGCCCGAATCCGTTCGGTCATCAACCCGCCACCATGAGGATCAGGCCGTTTCAACTTCTGCAAATCAGCCGGCTCCTTGAGAAGGTGATTGCGACAGGCCGGCGGTTGGTTGTCGTAATACTCCAGCTCGGCACCACAATCGGCCGCCTCGGAAAAAGGCTGGCAACAGCAGGAGACCAGATCGATACCGTAACGCTCCACCAGTGCCATATTGCCCTCCACCAGTACGCGGTGATCGCTGCAGTATTCATCATACCGCCGCCCGATCAGGTTGCCCGCATAGACCATGAAGATGGGCAAAGCCGGTATCCGATCCACCGACTTGCCTTCCAGCCGCGCCCAGGTTCGCTCAGCAGAATTCATGGTTGGTTAATACAGTCAGCCATCCACGGATCATGAGGCAGGGCCAAATCCAACACCAGCTTCGATTGAATGGATCGGCCGGCTGTTACAATTTTGAATTCCTGACATTTGGCTTGTAGGGTGCAATGATTCGTTTTCGATGGATTTATTGACTCAAGGGCTTGTTGGTTCCGCTGTTGCCCAGTCTTTCTGTGGACCAAAGGCTCAACATCGTGCGGCGTTATGTGGAGCCATTGCCGGTTTGGCTCCTGATCTGGATGCCCTAATTAGTTCCTCGGCTGACCCGCTTCTGAACTTGGATTATCATCGGCACTTCTCCCACGCCTTGGTGTTTATTCCGCTGGGTGCGTCGATCGTGGCACTGTTGATTTGGTTTCTTTCGCGCCGACGTTTCTCCTTTCGTGAAACGTGGATAGCCTGCTTTCTGGGGTACGGGACTCATGGGTTACTGGATGCCTGCACCAGTTACGGGACGCATCTCTTGTGGCCTTTTGCTTTGGAGAAAGTTTCCTGGAATCTGGTTTCCATCATTGATCCGTTGTTTAGTCTGCCACTTCTTGTCCTGGTAATATTGGGTGTTTGGCATCGTCGGATTTGGGCTCCGCGGGCGGCTGCACTTTTCTGCCTGAGTTATCTTCTCTTTGCATCCAGTCAACATCGGGTGGCTGAAATAGCCCAATCTGAATTGATCGGCATGCGGGACCATAATGCCACCAGGCACATCATTAAACCGAGTATTGGAAACATTTTCCTGCATCGTTCGGTTTACCTGCATGATGGGATCTATTATGTGGACGGTATTCATGTATTTCCCGGTTTATCTTCAAAGATTTATGCTGGGGGAGAAGTGGAAGCTCTTAACATAAAAGAAGCGTTTCCCCAGTTGAAAGAAAACACCCGGCAGGCAAAGGACGTGTCCCGGTTTGATCAGTTTTCTGATGGTTATCTATGTCAACACCCTGAATTGGATCAGGTTATTGGGGATATTCGTTTTGCCATGCTCCCAACTTCAGTAAGTCCCTTGTGGGGAATCAGGATTGATCCTGATAATCCGGATCAGGCGCCTGAGTTGATTAAACACAGACAAATGGATCAGGGTGGCCTTGATAGATTTTTTGGGATGCTTTTGCGGCGTTCAATTTCATCCAAAGAGCAAACTCAGTGAGTTTTTTAGTTATTCAAGACCTTTTACGGTCGCACCTTTCCTTGAGGCGCGAGTTTTTTGTGGGTACACTCGGGCCGAATGAAACATCCCATTATCTCGCTTCTGCTTGCAAGCCTTGCGGCAACAGCGACAGCAGATGAATTCAATATCACGAAGTTTGGCGCAACTCCGAATGACGAAACGGATGACACGACCGCGATCGAGAAGGCCCTCTTGGCCTGCGGCAAAGGTGGCGGTGGGAGCGTGTTGATTCCGGCCGGGACGTTCATTTTGTCCCGCCGCAACAATGAGTCGCCAATTCTTGAAATTCCGCCGAACACGACACTTCGCGGGTCAGGTCCGGCATCGACCTTGAAGTTTGCCCCTGGTGTGAATCAGGGAAACTTCTGGCGGATGATTGGAGCACCGGTTGAAGGCGGAACAAGGAATGTCGTCATCCGCGATCTGCATCTCGACGGCTCCAATACACATCCGAAGTATGTGAAAGGCGAGACGCCCGAACACAACGCCGGGCTATGGTTCTATAACAAGGACCATGTCATCGAGAACGTGAAGGTGCTCAATGTCTTTGCCGAGAACTTCTCCGGCGACTGCATGGCGTTCTCGTACAATTGCCGAGGCGTCACCGTTCGCGACTGCACGCTGCGAAATTTCGTCCGGCAGGGCATCCAGATGGGCGGCAGCCCCGGTGCGCGGGACTATCTCGTGACCGGTTGTCGTGATCTCAAGCACTCCGTAGAACCCGGCGGCTCAACGATTCACGTCGAACACGCCCGGGGACTGAAGAATGTCATCATCGAGAACAACCAGTGTCGAAAATCGATCCTTGCCGGTGGTGTTGACGGGATGATCATTCGAGGCAACACCGTCACGGGGAGGATTGTCGGCAACTCCAACACCAATCTGCTTTTCGCAGACAACATCATTCGGTCCGGTGATAAACCCGGAGCCCTTGTCCAGTTTGGTTACACGAAAGGACTAACGATCCGCGGCAATTCCATTCTTGGCACTGGGAACAATCCGATTGGCCTCTATGTCTGGGGCAAATCGCGCTACAACGACCAGCCGGGTGAGGATGTTTTAATCTCTGGAAACCGAATCGTCGCCGCCAAAGACGCTATCTCTTTGAACGGTGCGAAAAACATCCGCATCAGCGGCAACCTGCTCAAGGCGCCGACACAACTCCTGCAGCGACGGACCGAGGATGTTGTGACTGATACGCAGGATGATTGAGAGCCAGCCATGAAAAACACCCTCAGCTTATTCTTTTTGCTCGGCATAACGGCCGGAAGTTTGCTTGCGGCAGAAGTGCCACAGGCCAATCTTGGGCAGTTTCGCAAGGAGGTGGAGCCGGTGCTGAAAGCGGCGTGTGTTGGGTGTCACGGCCCGAAGAAGCAAAAGGGGAAGTTTCGGGTTGATACGTTGGATCCGGATTTACTGAAGGGGAAGGATGTCAGCCGGTGGCTGGAGATGTTCGACGTGATCAGCAATGGCGAGATGCCACCGGAGGATGCCAAGGTGCAGCTGGCGGACGCGGAGAAGGTGCGGATTATTGGCTGGTTGTCCGGTGAAATTCAGGTTGCCTCTCAGGTGCGGCGCAGCGAGCAGGGGCACACGTCGTTCCGGCGCATGACGCGTTATGAGTACAAGTACGCGATGCAGGATTTGCTCGGGTTGCCGCATGACTTCTCGCGCGATCTGCCGCCGGAGACATCCTCTGAGGATGGTTTCAAGAACAGCTCTGAATTATTGCAAATGACTTCCGTACAGTTCGCTCAATACCGCGAGCAGGCGCGCCGCGCCTTGGAGCGGGCCACGGTTCGCGGCGAACGGCCAGCACCGGTTTATTACGCGATCACGATGAAAGCTGCTTCAGCTAAAGTCGATGCTACCTATGCGGCTTTTGTGGAAAAGAAAAAGAAGCAGATTAAAAATGGTGTTATCACGCCTGAAAAAACCCTAAAAAAACAGGTTACCAAGTACGCGCTGAAACCAGACAGCACGCACTTCAAGAATTTGATTACTGGTCACGGTGTCAGGACACATTGGAGTTATGGCGGCGCCAAGTACGCTTGGGCGCCGAGTCGTACCCGGCCAAAGGTGCCGCCGGTTTTGTCGGATGTGGTGGTGATTCCGGCCAATCAGAAATTCATCATCGACTTGGGCGATGGCCTGCCGGATGTGGGCACCATGCGCGTACGCATTCGGGCGGCACGCGTGTCCGACGAGGGCAAGCACCTGCCAACGGTGCGGCTGCATTTTGGCAACCAGGCAAGCAACGACTCGCGCGTGTCGGTGGATGTCGGTGGGCGCGATATCACCATCGACGCGCCACCAGGCAAGCCGCGCTTTTATCATTGGGACGTGCCACTGACCGAGGCCCCGCGCAATGCCTTCCGCGCAACACATAAGCTCGGCCAACTGCCCAACCCATCGGAGTTTCTATCGCTACGAAACACCTCCAGTACGCCGGTGTCGCTGTTGATCGACTACGTGGAGATCATTGCTCCGGCATTGGACCAGTGGCCACCCGAATCACACTCGCGTATTTTCTTCCACCGCAAGGAGCGTGTTAAAGAGAAAACCTACGCACGCGAAGTGCTCACCCGTTTCATGACCCGCGCCTGGCGGCGGCCGGTGAGCGATGCTGAGGTGAACCAAAAACTGGGGCTATATGCCAAGCTGCGGCCGCAATGCTCGTCCTTCGAGGAAGCGATGGTTGAGGTGCTGGCCTCGGTCTTGGCTTCACCAAAATTCCTGTATCTCGTTCGAGCTGGCGGAGAGGAGGAGAATGGTCAGCGCATTTCAGATTTTGAGTTGGCCAGTCGGTTGTCGTTTTTCCTGTGGAGCAGCGGTCCTGATGCGGAACTGATGGGCTTAGCCAAACAAGGAAAACTTTCGGACGCCAAGGTGTTGGAGGAGCAAGCCAACCGTTTGCTCTCCGATTCCAAGTCGCAGCGCTTCGCGCGACATTACACGCGCCAATGGTTGGGGATGGAACAATTGGATTTCCTGAAGTTTGACGCCAAGGAGCACGGGAGAATGGACCCGCTACTGGTGGAGTCGATGAAGCAGGAGCCAGTGGCGCTCTTTGCCGAGATGCTGCAGCGCAACCTGCCGGTGATGGATTTTCTTCATTCCGATTACGCGATGGTAAACGACCGGTTGGCGAAGCATTACGGGCTGCCCGAGGTGATCGGCAATGATCTGCGTTCGGTGAAGCTGCCCTCAGGCGGGCGGCGTGGTGGCGTGCTTACGCAGGCAGGACTGTTGGCAATGAATTCAAACGGCAAGGATTCGCATCCCCTCAAGCGCGGCATTTGGTTGCTGGAAAATTTGTTGAATGATCCGCCGCCCCCGCCTCCGCCGGACCCGCCGAAGATTGACCTGACCGATCCGGAAATCCTGAAGCTCACGCTTAAACAACGGATGGAGGATCATCGCAACGATCCGGCCTGCATCTCGTGCCACGTGAAAATTGATCCGTGGGGAATTGCCTTTGAGAATTTTGATGCTGTCGGGAAATGGCGCGATACGATCGGCAGGGATCCGGTCGATGCCACCAGCGTGTTATTCAATAAGCATGAACTGCGTGGCATGCAGGGATTAAAGGAATATCTGCTGGCCAACCGGCAGGATCAGTTCGCGCGTGCAATGGCTCATAAGATGGCTGCTTATGCATTGGGTCGACCTTTGACCTTTGGGGATCGTTCACAAATCGACCGTATCACGGCAAAACTTCGCAAACAGGGCGACGGCTTGGCGGACCTCGTCTTTCTGATTGTGAAAAGTGATTTATTTCAGTTAAATTAATTCCGAAGGAGTGACTGCCATGAACATGAATTTATCCTCACTGGATCGTCGGAAATTCCTTCGCGGTGCGGGCGTGGCACTAGCGTTGCCGTGGTTCGAATCCTTCACTGGTCTGGCCCGTGCAGCGCAGCGACCAGTGAAACGCAAGCGACTGGCCTGCTTTTATTTGCCTGATGGCGTGCCTATGCCGCTGGAGAAGGATCCCGCTTTTAAGGACTGGAGCTGGTTTCCGCACGGTGGCCGCAAGGATTTCAAGCTTACCAAGTGCATGGAGACGCTCGAGCCCTTGCGCGATGAGTTGACCGTGTTTTCCGGCCTGTCAAACCCCGCCTTGCGGCGCGTGCACGGCCATGCCAATGCCGACCAGTTTATTACGGCCGCGGACACCGGTGCTGATGGCGATTATCAAAACAGCATTTCGCTTGATCAGGTATTTGCTGCCCACGCCGGCGAGCATACCCGGCATGCGTCGATCGTGATGTCCACTGACGGTGGCACGGGTTCGCCTCGCGGTGCGCACACGCTCTCTTACAACGCTCAGGGCCGCCCTATTCCGGCCGAACACAAGCCCAAGCGCATCTTTGACATGCTCTTTGTGAAGAGTGGTCCCGATGCCGTGCGCCGCCTTGCGCTCAGCCAAAGTGCGCTTGATGATCTCATGGAGGATGCCCGTTCATTGAATCGCTCACTCTCCAAGCGCGATCAGGAAACGCTCGCCCAATATCTGCAGTCTGTGCGGGATACGGAGGTGAAGGTGGAGAAAGCCAAGCGTTGGCTAGATATTCCTCTGCCGAAGATCGATACGGATTATCTCAAGCTTGATGTTACGCCTGAGGATCCCCGCAATTTTCTGCGCACCATGTACGAGCTGATTTATCTCGCGTTCAAGACCGACACGACGCGCGTGGCTACTTACCAGCTGGGTCGAGAAAATGGCGTGGGCATCAGCGATTATCTTGCGCGTGCAGTAGGCTTTAAGGCGACTCACTATCTGTCACATGAAACCAAGAAGCCTGGGGGCTATAAGAACTTCGGCATCTACTGCCGTTTTATTAATGACGAACTCGGCCGCTTTGCCAGCCGTCTCAAGGCCACGCCTGAGCCCGGCGGCGAGGGCAATATGCTCGACCACACCGCGCTCTTTTTCGGCTCTGCCTCCAGTGCCTTCCATTTGTCGCGCAACTACCCGCTCCTGCTTATCGGTGGACGTAAACTGGGCTTCAAGCATGGCCAATACCTCCGGTATGGTCAGGGCAATAAGAACCATCAATCCACCGCTGGCATCGACTCCGATGCGGGTTGGCGCGGCGAGATGAAGTTCAGCGAACTGCCGACCGCAAATCTCTACCTCACCATGCTCCACAAGCTCGGTGTGGAGGCCAAGAGCTTTGGTGGCAGCACCGAAACACTGGGCGAAGTGTAAGCAAAGCAGCAGAAATGTTTTTTGATAAACTCAGCGTCCTTTACCTCTGTGCGGTGATCCGAATATCAGCGGCCGAGTCGGTTCATTGTTGGAAACTGGATGCACCGCTCTCTGCTGATTTCACGCCAAAGGGAGGCAAGGTGCGGTTGGCTTCCGGAGTAAAGGGCAAGTCATTGGCCTTGGATGGCAGAGCAGTATTGGAGCTCAAGGATTCAGCGAAGCTCACTCATGTTGAGAAAGGTTTTACCTTTGTGACCTGGGTAAATCCTTACCGCCTTAATGCTGGTCAGCAAATGATTGTTGCCAAGAACGTCTACGCCAAGAACCACCGCGAATGGAGTGTGATGATTGATCGCGATAACCGTTTTACCCTCTACTTATATCAGGGCAAATGGCAGACGGTGAAGGCTGACACCCCAGTTAAGCCCGGTCATTGGTTTCAAGTGGGGGTAGTGATCAAGCCGGGGGAGGCTGAGTTATGGGTGAATGGTAAACGTGGGGGCACTCGTAAACTGGTTAAGCCCCTGCCGCAAACCGCTGCGCCATTCACGCTGGGAGGGGTCAATGATAATGGTCGCATTTGGCAAAACCTCTTTGGAGCTCTGGATGAAGCACGGCTTTATAACCGGCCCTTGTCGGCCAGGGAAATAACTGGCCTGTACCGACCGGTGGCAGCCACACACAAGTTGCCTGCGCGCGTGGCTCAAGGCAGTGAGGGGTTCCCGCTTTGGGGAGGTTCGAATTTGCCCAAGACATCGCAAGCCGAAGTCCTCAAAGGGGTTCAGTTTCATGTTATTAAGAAGTGGGAACGCAAGGTGGATGGGTACGGCTTTCTCCATGGCGTGGCATTGGCGTGGCACAAGGGGAAGCTCTATGCCTCTTTTGGCCACAACAAGGGAAGTGAAAATACGCTTACTGAGGAAGGCCGATATTGCGTCAGTGAAGATGGAGGCAAGACATGGTCCAAGGTTCAGACGATTGATGTGGGGGTAGGGGATGATAATCTGGCCGTGAGTCATGGGGTTTTTCTTTCGCGAGGGCAGACTCTTTGGGCGTTTCTGGGTTCCTTTTATGGAACGCGCAAAGGGGTTCATACCCGCGCCTACACGCTGGATGAAAAGAATGGTCAGTGGCAACCGCAGGGTACGGTGGTAAAGGATGGCTTCTGGCCGATGACTGAGCCGGTGAAGATGGCTGATGGCAACTGGATTATGCCCGGGTTTATTGTGGGTAAAGGTAATCCGGCCGCCGTGGCGATCAGTACGGGGGATGACCTTAAGAAATGGAAGCCGATAGTCATTCCTCGTGGAGCTGGAGTGAGGAGCATGTGGGGAGAATCATCGATCATCGTTGATGGAGCGCAAATCACCAATATTGCACGTTATGGAGGAGCGCCTTTGGCGCTGGCTGCAATGAGTAAAGATTATGGCCGGACCTGGACGCCGTCTACTGAGAGTAATCTACCTATGGCCACCTCCAAGCCCTGTTCAGGCGTGCTCAGTACAGGTCAACGTTACCTGATTTGTTCAACGACTGCAGATGGTGGCAACCGCCGTTCACCACTGACCATTGCGGTGGGTAAACAAGGAGAGAATACATTCTTCAAGGTGTTTGTGATCCGCCATGCTGTATTTCCTGAAGGACCCGGTGAATCCCACCGGAGAGCGGCGCTGTCCTACCCTTATGCGACTGAATATCAGGGCAAACTCTACGTG
>MPLX02169024.1_pt1 | contig 29619 bp, 32 predicted proteins | sample 1617341 | NCBI WGS metagenome assembly MPLX02 (sample SAMN05944804, study PRJNA350692) | marine metagenome | biome: marine; feature: ODZ; material: water; isolation source: 120 m water sample filtered on 0.2 um supor filter | place: Pacific Ocean | collected 2012-04-08 | depth 120m m | reverse complement strand
GTTCCAGGCGTACCACTTTCAAATGATACAGTTGATGAATCACTCAAATCGTAAACTTGCTGACACCTTCTGCTCCTCTGAAATCAGACTCTCAATACAATCAACGTCGACAAAGAAAAAGATTCCGTAAACGTGCCGGGTTGGGAGCCCAAGTTTTCAAAATTGGGTCGAATGGCCTGCAACCCTTTGCAAACAGTGGTGCTCCCGCCGCGACTCGAACGCAGAGCTAGGGATTAGGAATCCCCTATTTTATCCAGTTAAACTACGGGAGCTTGGAGGCCTTCTGGGGTTTGAAGGCATGAATTTGATACAGATAACGATATCAGATGTCGGATCAGAATCAAGTCGACTTCATGGTCATTAAGCTTGCTAAGGAGGGGGAAACGCATGATAGGGTCATTCAAGATAAGGAGGGATGATGATCAATCGATTTTGGACCTATCTTCTGCTGTCCATACTGTTGTCGGCAGGCTGTGCAAAAAACCCTTCATCAGGCTGTCAAGAAGGATTCTGTCAGGCCAGTATCGAGTCAGGAAGCCAGACTTACCGTTTCAGTCTGAACGGAGGCAATGGGATTTTGGAGAAGCGGGAAACTTCCGGAGTCTCATGGATTTCTGCAGCGGAGAAACCCGAAGTGGAAGGTTACACGGTGTCAGGCGTTTTTGGATTGAATGAAAATATACTGGTCACACATTGCGATGCATCAGGCAATCGTCGGATGCTGAAGTTCGATCCGCATGAAGAAAACTGGTCGGCGACTCGATTTCAAACAGGCGGTTGCAATTAGATTCCGGTTATGGAATCTAAGGAATTAAGGCCTTGTTTCCTGGTTGTCCACGCCATTTCCAGAAGATGGTTTGACCTTCTTTCCAGAGTAGAATTCCTTCCAGCATTCTCGGCCAGTCCTTTTCAGTCAACGAGGAAACCCCCTGAAGATGATAAAGCATGCAAGCCAGAATGGTGTCATGGGTGATCTCGACTCGGATTTTGCCTTTCGGAGGATTGTCAGAGAGAAAGGACTCGAGCATGATCCGTGTGCCTTCCTCGACGCTCAAATGACCAGGGATGGAAATCTCCTGAAGCAGTGCATTGACGAGTTCCATCGGGCCCTGTTGCTTCATTGTTGTAATGGCTTTTTGAGAATTATCGATGAAGGCACCTGGTTCGCCCAATGCTGGGTTATGAAAGGTTGTCATTTTTAACCCTGCACCCCGGATGATCTGATCCCCTGTTGTCATGCAGCGCAAGGAAGAACTGCTGGAGACCTGGAGGATGCGGTTCCCCCAGGCTTCTCCAAGTTCTGCTGCCCTGGTGAGACCTGTTGGAGTGAGTTTGATCTGGGTGCCGAATTGCCCTGCAATCATGGGTGGCCTGATGGAGTGACGCATGAGCAACACAGCTCCTGAATCAGCAGGAAGGTCTTCCGGACTTGGTTTCCAAGTCGGAGGATCCTGGAGGTTATAATAAATCTTTTCCATCTTCTAAGAATCTCGTCAAAGCTGAATTTTCAAGCATCCCGGCAGGATTTCAAAAAGGGCATCCAGTTTTCCAGGGGATTCCCCATCGATATCGAGCCAAACGGTTTCCTGGCTGAGAACCTCCACCTTTTTGGCATGTTTGATTTGAATTCCCGGGATGCCGATGTGCTTTCCCCAGTAGACCTTGGGAAGGTGCCGCAAAAAAGTTAGCAGTTTCATTTCCTCCAGCCAGACCACCTCGAAGTACCCGTCATCCAGAAGGGCGCCAGGGGCGACATGCATCCCTCCTCCAAAAAACTGACCATTGGCGATTGCGACCAGGCGGCTTTGGATCTCGACTTCGGACGTATCATCCAAAAGTAGTCTAAGATGAAATTGCGGACAACTCAGCACCTGAACCAGGGTAGCATAAAGAAAAAGGGCTTGGCCCCCGAGTCGTTTCAACTTAGGATGACGAATCAGAAAACGGTCTACTTCACCACTCAGTCCCAGACTTGCAATGTTGGCACAATAGCGAATGCAATTTCCATCGGATTCATCGTGGAAGGTGACTTTTCCAACGTCGATCCTGCTTATTCCTGAGGAATCGTCCTTTGGCAGAGGTTTCACAAAAGACCGTGGAGTCAGGCTGCGCTGAAAATCGCAACCTGATCCGCACATGAAAACACTGAGAATTGCTTCGGGAGCGATGGGTTCATCGTTCTCAAACCAACCATTCACCACCTCATTCACGGTCCCGTCTCCTCCCACTGCAATGATTTTTTCGGCACCTTCTTGCAATGCCTTGCGGGTGAGTTGGGTCGCATGGCCTGGTGCTTCCGTGAAACATGAGATGAAGGGGCCATGGAGCGATTCCAATTCCTTTTCGACATGCGGCCAGCGTTTGCCCGCTTTGCCCCTGGCTGCTGCCGGATTGAAGATCACATAGGATTTCATCAGTTTTTCTCCTCCTCGGACGTTCAAGCGACAATGGACTTGTATGGGGCTTTCGAAACGATTAAATTCTCTTTTCAGAAATATATGAACTTAAATCAAACCAAGAACCAATGCATCAAATAAAGCTGCTTGCGATTACCCTCCTGCTCGGAATCACGCTTCCGGGATGCAACATCAATCCTAGCAAAAAAGCTCAGACGCAGATTTTTTCTGAGGGAGGCTCCGGTGCTCCAACCACATCGGTAAATTCTCTGACTCGGTCCTATGATTATCATGAAGTATCCCAGGATGCGATGTTGAAACGCATGCGCAAGCAATGATGGTGAAAAAACTCCATTATTTGTTCGTTTCAGTTCAGTACCATTCCCCGGTGAAACCGAATCTGCCATTGCTTCCCCCGGTATAACTGTACAAAACCCTCGACCTGGATGCGGGTTTTCACCCTCAGGTTCTCCATCCGACTTGCTTTTCTCTGTTTTGGAAAGGTGATCACGGGAAGGCCCGGTTTGAGAAACCGGTTTTGGAGGAAGATCAAACGCGCACCCCGACTCAAATCCCGGATTGTTTCAACCCTTCCACGGACTCTGAGGAAACGCCCCTCATGTACAGCAGGTTGAAGGCTGAGGGATTCCTTGGGTTGGACTTTGAAGAGTGGATTTTTTAAGGAATAGACGGTTTTCCCCTCGTCTCTCAATCTTTTCAGGTAGGCATTTCTTGAATCAGTTCTGCTCCAGATTCCAAGCCGGGCATTGAAGGCACGGGCTTCCTGACGTGCGTAGAGCACATAATCCCGAGGTTGGGAAAAACGTGTGTCGAAATAACTGTGTCCTTGGGTGATCAGTTCTAGGCTTATGTTTGTCTTTGCACATTCCAACAATCCGAGCAGACGTCCTCTGTTTCCAATGGAATTTTCCGGATCCACCCAGAGCCTGCAATCCCCCGAAGCAAGTTTGTTTTCTAGAAAACCTCGTGCAGGGATGCCATGTTCCAGATCCTTGCCCTTGTGGGATTCGTTGAGTTCTGGAGTGTCGACATAAAGCAGCCTGACGCGCTCCTGTTTTCCTGCTATCCTACCGTTTCGGTTCAGATCCGCCTCAAAGGTGTCTCCGTCGATGGTCCTCAACTTGATGTCTTTGAGAGAAATCATATTCCATCCTGTTGGAATATCTTGGGCGGCAAGGGCCGAATGAGCGTGAAGAAGAATCAGCAGTTTCAGGATGTAATGTTTCATCACAGGCCAAGGATGGGTTTCAGGATGAAGAGCCATTGGCGATTCAGCATCAAACGAAATGCTTGTAGTTGTTTGTTGCTTTTCATATCTCTTGTGTTTTCAGGCTGCCAGGGACTTTTTTATTTTCCGACGGATAAGCTTTTTTTTACACCGGAGATGTTCGGTGCCCGACACGAAAATGTCTATTTTCTTAACAGTCAGGGAAAGCAACTCCACGGATGGTTCCTGCCCTCATCCATCAAACCGGCAAAGGGGACGATCCTCTATTTTCACGGGAACTCCCATAATATCAGTCATTTTCTGATTTCTGTCATCGAATTCCCCTCTGCAGGATACAACCTCTTCACCTTCGACTATCAGGGCTATGGTCTTTCAGAAGGGTCCCCAAATCCTGAAGGAACCCTTGCAGATGCGGATGCTGCCCTGGAATACCTGATCCATGGAAGGAAAAAGGATCCTGGACCGCTCATCGTTTTCGGACAAAGCCTTGGGGGTGCGATTGCCCTCAATTGGCTTGGAAACCGAAAACCTCCACAGGTGGCGGCTGCCATCTCAGAATCGGCTTTTGCCTCTTATCGACAAATTGCCCAGGATAAGATGAACAACATCGGCATTCTGCGCTGGTTCCGCAATCCCTTTTCACGCTGGTTTTTCGACGATCGTTTTGCACCAAAACCGGTGGTCCATCATATTTCACCCATTCCGCTTCTAATCGTTCATGGGACCCAGGATCCTGTCGTCCCCTTCAAGCATGGACTCGAGCTTTTTGAAGCAGCCTCTCAGCCTAAGGAATTCTGGAGTGTTCCTGAAGGCCGGCACACTCCAATGCTGGGACGCTACCGTGAGCGCTATTGGCCTCTGCTTTTAGCCTATCTTGAAAGAGTTCTGAAACAGTATTCAGGGGTTTCTCCGGTTTTTGTCAAGGTCGAAGAAGGATTTCCCAAATCAGCCTCCATCAGCCAGAAAATGAACTTTCTCAAGCCGATAAAAAACTTGTAAGCAATCCTGGAATCAAATAAGTTATTGTGTTCCAAAGAGCTTGTTCCCCAATAGCTCAGTTGGTAGAGCAAGTGGCTGTTAACCACTGGGTCGCTGGTTCGAGTCCGGCTTGGGGAGCCAATCAAGAACCCCGCTCCGTTTTTCGGTGCGGGGTTTTTTTTTGGCTGAATACGAGATGTCCTGACGCCATTTTTTCAGGTCTATTGTTTTTCATTCGCGTTCGCTTTTCTTGCACTTAAGCCTTGTTTTTCCAATCCATTCAGGATTCAAGAGAAGAGGAGCCATGCTTGACAAAAAGGACTTTTTCATGTTTAATGAATAGTTTTTTATTTTTCTAAAAAAGTATGTTCGATCAGCTTTCTGAAAAACTGACAGGATCTCTCCGCAAGGTGCGGGGTCGTGGACGTCTCAATGAGAATAACATCCGCGACACGCTCAATGAAGTGAAGCGCGCTTTGTTGGAAGCAGACGTGAATTTCCGGGTTGTCAAATCATTCCTCAAGACGGTCCAGGAACGGTCGCTGGGCGAGGAAGTTCAGACCTCCCTGACTCCGGGGCAGCAGTTCATCAAGATTGTCAACGAAGAACTGACTGAAATGATGGGCGGGGAGAATGTCGACCTGGCTCCTGCCACTCAACCTCCCTTAATCACCATGATGGTGGGTCTGCAAGGATCAGGAAAAACCTCATCCGTGGGCAAACTGGCCCTTCACTGTAAAAAGAAAGGGGGAAAGCCTTTTCTGATTCCGGCCGATGTCTACCGCCCTGCGGCGATCGACCAGCTTCAGGTTTTGGCACGTACTTTAGAGGTCCCCTGTTATGACTCCAAAGTCAGTCAGGATCCGGTGGATATCGTCAAAGCCGGGATCCGTGAAGCAAGAGAAAACTTGGCCGAATACGTCTTCATCGATACTGCGGGACGTCTGCAGATAGACGAAACACTGATGGAAGAACTGGCACGGATCAAACAAAATGTGAATCCTGATGAAATTCTTTTTGTTGCAGATGCAATGACCGGTCAGGAAGCTGTCAATGTGGCCAAGGGTTTCGATGACCGATTGCAACTGAGTGGAGTGATGCTGACCAAAATGGATGGTGATGCACGGGGCGGTGCTGCTCTATCCATCCGGGCCATCACCCAAAAACCGATCAAATTCATTACCACGGGTGAAAAACTAGAAAATCTCGAACCTTTCCATCCCCAACGCGTTGCTTCGCGCATCCTCGGCATGGGAGACATGCTTTCGCTGATCGAAAAGGTGGAATCGACTTACAGCGAAAAAGAAGCCCTGCATATGCAGAGCAAACTGCGCCGCAATGAATTCACCCTGGATGATTTCCGAGACCAGCTTCGTTCAATGCGCAAGATGGGTTCGATGACTGATATCGTTAAACTGATTCCAGGAGTCAACACGGCAGCGCTGAAAAATGCAGATTTCGATGAAAAACAAATCACTCGTGTTGATGCCATCATCAGTTCCATGACCTTCAAGGAACGAAGCAATCACAACATGATGAATGGTTCCAGGAGGCTGCGGATTGCCAAAGGAAGCGGAATGCGGGTCAGTGATGTGAATCGGCTGCTTAAACAGTTCGTGCAGATGCGGAAGATGATGCACAAACTTTCAAAAACCCAGGATCCCGGGAAAGCGATGCGTATGATGCAAAGCATGATGTAAGGGATTGATATTCATTAAAAACTTTGAACTAAAACGAGAAACTCAATATGGTCAAAATTCGCCTCGCCCGCGGGGGAGCTAAGAAAAAACCTTATTATCGGATTGTCGTTGCTGATGTCCGTAAAAAACGTGATGGCAAATTCATCGAGCGGATCGGATTTTACAATCCGATGATCCAGGAAAACCGTTTCGAAATTGATGCAGAACGTGCCAAGTACTGGCTTTCAGCGGGTGCACAGCCTACAGACCGTGTGCGTAAATTGATGAAACAGGCAGAAATCGAAGGAGTCTGAAGACGTCTTCCATCGATTTAGGCGTTAAATCTTTAGGAGGAGCATGAACAATCCTCCGGATTATGAGCATCTGACCTGGATCGGGTCGGTACTGGGTGTCCATGGTCTGAAAGGAGAATTGAGAGTCAGACCCCTGACGGACACTCCGGATTACTACCTTCAGGAGAAGGAATTGCTTCTGGAGACGAGGGAGGGCCTGAAAAAGGTCGAAATCGATGAAATCCAAGTTCATAAAGACGTCTGGCTCCTGCGCCTCTCAGGATTGGAGAGTAGGGAGCAGGCCGAGGCCTTCAAAGGTATGCGTCTCTTGATTCCAGACTCCAGACTGAGGCCGTTGAGTAAAGGTGAAGTATTTTTACACCGTCTCCCGGGATGTCAGGTGTACGACCGTCAAGGTCAGGATTATGGCGTGGTGAAGGGTGGATTTGAGACGGGTGCAAATCTGATCTATGAAGTGCAGCATCAGGGAAAAGAATACATGATCCCAGATGCTCCAGGAGTGGTACTTGAACTAGATTTAGAAGCAAGGAGGATGGTGATCGATCCGGTGCCGGGACTGATTGATGATGGTGAAAAAAAAGCTAATGCATCATCAAAGAATCACAAGGGATGAATCAAGGAGGCTCTCCGGTAATGCCTCTGATTAATAATCCGGAATGTTACATTTTGACCTGCTGACTCTGTTCCCGGAACTTTTCCGGTCGTTTCTTTCAGAAAGCCTGATTGGAAAGGCACTCGAAAAGCAGCTTTTTCAGGTGGAAATGAACAATTTCCGGGAATTTGGACTTGGTCCTCATCACCAGGTTGATGATGAACCTTTCGGTGGGGGGCCTGGAATGCTTTTGCGTGTCGAACCCATAGCGGAAGCGCTGGAAAAGCGAGTGACGCATCACCAGCAAAAGGGGCGTTCCGTAAGACGGATCTTACTGACTCCGCAAGGAAAGCCGTTCGACCAGGAAAAGGCAAAAGAATGGAGCAGATGTGAAGAGGTTTTGCTCCTGGTTTGTGGACGCTATGAAGGTTTTGACGAAAGGGTCCGCGAACTTGTGGATGAGGAAGTTTCTGGCGGTGATTATGTCTGTTTAGGTGGTGAAGTGATAGCAATGCTGATCATCGAAAGCGTCAGCCGTCTGGTTCCAGGAGTTCTGGGAAATCCGGATTCTCCAGAAACAGAATCCTTTGCCGCGAACCTGTTGGAATATCCGCAATATACGCGGCCAAGAAATTATAAAGGCATGGAAGTGCCTGAAGAACTGCTGTCCGGAAATCACAGCCGGATTCAAGCATGGAGAGAAACCCGGGCGCTGGAAAGAACACGGCAAAGGCGACCTGATTTGACAACCCGAAGCATTGAGTAAGATCATGGCAACAGCAATGGAACTCGTGGAACAATCACAACTGCGAGATGATCTCCCGGATCTCCGAGTAGGTTCCACCGTTAGAGTGAACTACCGGATCATCGAGGGGAACAAGGAACGGATCCAGTCCTTTGAGGGGGTACTGCTGCGCAAGCACTGCGGTCCTAAAAACAACAAGGCGACTTTTACGGTGAGGAAAGTGGCGCAGGGATATGGCGTGGAACGTATTTTTCCCCTGCATTCTCCGCGTATCGAAAGCATCAAGGTGCTCAAGGTTGGAAGAGTCCGCAGGGCAAAGCTTTATTATCTGCGTGAACGTCGTGGTAAGGCGGCAAGGATTAAGGAAAGGATGATCCATCGCGGCTGATCTGAGCCACGAACAGGAAGCCTGGCGTGAAGGATTCAGAAACATCGCCGGGGTGGATGAAACCGGAAGAGGCCCACTCGCGGGTCCCGTCGTGGTTTCTGCAGTCATCCTTGGCAAAAACTGGAATGCTCAGCACCGTCTGGCGGATTCGAAAGAATTGAAACCGAAAGAAAGAGACGTACTCTTCCAGATCATCTGTAAAGAAGCCTTTGCAGTCAGTACCGTGTCGATGCCAGCCAGCGAAGTTGATCGGCTGAATGTGTTGCAGGCCAGCATGGTCGGCATGAAAAAAGCTGTAGAACGTTTGAATCCCAAAGCGGATTATGTGCTGGTCGATGGAAATCGGTATCCGGAATTGAATCAGCCTGGAAAAGCTCTGGTGAAGGGAGATTCCCGCTGTGCAAGCATCGCTGCGGCTTCTATCGTTGGGAAAGTCGTGAGAGACCGGGTGATGCATGGAATGGATTGCCTCTATCCCGGATGGGATTTCCAAAGGCACAAGGGATACCCCACGAAGGGACATCGGGAAATGCTTGAAACCAGGAGGCCCAGCATGATTCACCGGCATTCGTTTCAGTATGTCGGGAATCAGGATGAAGCCATCCAGTCTTCTTTGTTTTGACTGATGTAAGAAAAAAAATCGGGTCGATCGGGGAACAAATGGCCTCTGAACATCTCGAACGGCAAGATTATTTGATTTTAGAGAGAAACTATCGTTGCCGTTATGGGGAAATCGACATCATTGCTTGTAACAAAGAATATCTGGTATTCTGTGAAGTCAAAACGAGAAGCGAGCAACATAAGCTGCATCCGTCTTTGTCCGTCACTCAAAGCAAAGTAAAAAGAATTCGGGAATTGGCAGGGATGTATTTGATGAAAAATGAAAATGAAAAACGTCAACCCCGTTTCGACGTGATATCCATCGTATTGAATGAAAAACAGGAAGGATTGATAGAACACTTGGAAAACGCTTTTTAACTGTAATCAAGGAAACCATGGCACATCATAAATCTGCAAAAAAACGTATCCGGCAAACAGAAAAACGAACCCTGCGTAATCGTGCGCTCCGTTCCAGCACCCGCACGGCAATTAAAAAATTCCGCGTGTTACTGGAGGAAGGAAACCCTGAAAGTCTGAAAACGGCTTATCCTGGGGTCCAAAAAACCATTGACAAGGCAGTCACCAAAGGGGTTTTGCACCGTCGTACAGCAGCTCGTTATAAATCAAGGCTGGCGATAGCCATGGGCAAAGCCCAGCCTGCGCAATAGTCTTCATTCTTTGATTTCTCCAAAGGATACAAAAGGGTATCCTTCATGGATGATCACGTTCTGAGTGAAGACGGGTAAATACGAATCGGAAGGTCGTTTATGATTGCCCCATAAGCTCCGATTTTAAAAAGTTTAACATTCCTTGTCAGTCAACTCCCATCCCAAAGGGTTCGATGGACACGCATTTTATATATCGACGGATTCACAGTCTTACTGGAATCATTCCCGTCGGGATTTTTCTCATCTACCACCTCTACATTCAGCTCTATCTCCATTCAGGTGCAGAAGTCTATAATGAGGAAGTCAACTCCTTTTATGATAGCCCGCTGGCGCTTTGGATACTGGTCCTGGTCGTCTACATCCCGCTCATTTTTCACTCCGTTTTCGGGGCATTGATTACATTCGAAGCCCAGGTTCAACCTAGTTATCACTATTTTGCTCACCTGCTTTACTGGCTGCAGCGTCTCAGTGGCATCGGGGTGCTTTTCTTCATCATTGCCCATGTCTGGAATGCTCAACTCGGTCCATTGGTAGCCGATACCTGGGGGACTCACTGGGAGCATCTGGCAGAAGGTTTTTCTGATCCTGAAACCGGTTTGGTGACCAAAACCGTCTATGTCCTCGGAATCCTTGGAGCAACCTTTCATTTTGCAAACGGGATCAACACCTTCAGCATTACCTGGGGGGTTGCACTCACTCCTAAATCCCAACAGAGGATGAGGGTGATCAGCATCATCACATTTCTTGTTTTAACCATCAGTGCATTATACGCTCTTGCAGCAATTTGGTAACAATGGGAGCGTCGAAAAATCCTATTTTTTGCAATTGACAAATCATGGCTGATCAAAGAGTTATCATAATCGGAGGAGGACTCGCTGGACTTGCGGCAACGATGAAAATTGCCGAATTGGGAACCAAAGTCCTGCTGGTCTCCTTCCAGCCCGTAAAACGTTCCCATTCCGTATGTGCCCAGGGTGGAATCAATGGGGCAGTCAATATTAAGGGAGAGGGAGATTCTCCTGAAATTCATTTTTATGACACGGTCAAAGGTGGAGACTTTCTGGCTAATCAGCCCCTCTGCAAAGACATGTGTTATCACGCTCCCTTCGTGATCTATCTGCTGGACCGTCTTGGTGTACCCTTCAACCGCACTCCGGAAGGGAACTTGGATTTCAGGCGATTTGGAGGAACCCTCCATCACCGTACTGCATTTGCCGGAGCAACCACGGGGCAGCAACTGCTATATGCTCTGGACGAACAGGTGAGGCGTTTTGAGACCAGGGGGCTGGTTGAAAAAATGGAGTGGCACGAATACCTTGGAGCAGTCCTGGATAGTGAGGGGCGATGCGTGGGGGCTACCATCAATAATCTCAGAACGGGAGAAATCCGTTCGGAACGGGGAGATGCAGTCATCCTGGCTACAGGTGGGCCTGGGCTGGTTTATGGGAGAAGCACCAACTCGATGGTATGTACTGGAACAGCAACCACCTCGGCGTATCTTCAGGGTGCCAAATACGGCAATCCAGAATTCATCCAGATCCATCCATCTGCCATACCTGGAAGGGACAAGTTACGATTGATGAGTGAATCTGCCCGTGGTGAAGGTGGTCGTGTATGGGTTCCCAGAAAAGGAGGAGATGAACGAAAACCGAAGGATATTCCTGAAGCAGAAAGGTTGTACTTTCTTGAAGAAAAATATCCTCGCTTCGGAAACCTTGTCCCACGGGATGTGGGAGCCAGGGAAATTTACGACATCTGCATCAATGAGAAGCTGGGTGTCCATGGTGAAATGAAGGTTTATCTGGACCTGACTCATAAAAGCCGTGAATTCCTCGATGACCGCCTGGGTGGCATCCTTGAAATTTATGAAAAATTTACTGGAGTTGATCCGCGTGAAGAGCCGATGGAAATCTTTCCGGCAGTCCATTACTCAATGGGCGGAATCTGGACTGATTTTGAAAGTACGGACGATGGATTCATCAACCACCAGTCGCCACAAAACCAGATGACCTCGATCCAAGGGCTTTATGCCGCAGGAGAGGCAGACTACCAGTATCACGGTGCAAATCGGTTGGGTGCCAATTCCCTGCTCAGTTGTATTTACACCGGGTTGATGATGGGACCGGGTGTGGTTAACTACCTGAAAAATCTTCCTCAGGCGGCTTCGGAGATGCCGTCTTCGATGTTTGATGGTGATGAAAAACGTTGGAAGGATCGTTTTTCCGAGATCTCCCAAATGAGTGGTTCTGAAAATCCATACGCCCTTCATAATGAATTGGCGGAAGCGATGATTTCTAATGTGCTGATCGTCCGAGAAAACGAAAAATTGGGCGCAACCTTAAAAGTTATTGAAGATATTGAATCAAGATGGAAAAACATCGAATGTGTTGATACCCAGGATTGGACCAATCCTGTGCCAAGTTTTGTGAATCAGCTTTGGAACATGATCCAGCTTTCCAAAATCATTACCATGGGCGCGCTCCAGCGTGACGAATTCAGGGGGTCGCATTACAAACCCGATTTTGACCTCAATCAACCCGATGATTTTGATCCAGCAGATTACCTGGAATTTGAAGACCAGAAATTCAATGGAGGAGTCCATAAGGATCAGTTTGCCTCAAGCCATTTGGATTACATGGAACGTTTTGAAAAGAACAATGAAAATTGGCTCAAATCTTCAATTGCAACGTATAATAACGGAAAACCAACTATCGATTACGAACAAGTTGATACGTCATTGATAGCACCTCGCCCACGCAAATACGACTGAAGCGGAACTGCCATGTCTAGAATGTTGAAATTCAAAATCAAACGTCAGGATTCCAAAGAATCATCCCCTTATTGGGAAGATTTCACAGTTCCATATAAGGCGAATTCGAATGTCATATCCTGTCTCATGGATATTCAGGCCAATCCTTTGAACAGCAAAGGAGAAAAAGTGTCTCCTGTTGTTTGGGATTGCAGTTGTCTTGAAGAGGTTTGTGGATCGTGCACGATGGTTATCAATGGCGAGGTGCGTCAATCCTGCAGTGCCCTTGTAGACAAACTCGAAGAACCCATTCGCCTGGAACCGATGTCAAAATTTCCGGTGATCCGTGATCTTGCAGTAGACCGATCGAGGATGTTTGAGGCTCTGAAAAAGGTGCAGGCATGGGTGCCGGCTGACGGCTATCATGATTTGGGTCCTGGTGAACGTATTTCCCCTGAACACCAGCACGTTGCTTACAAACTCTCTGAATGCATGACCTGTGGATGCTGCGTGGAAGCATGTCCTCAGTATTCCAAGAACAACGATTTCCTGGGCGCCGCTGCGATGAATCAAGCAAGGCTTTTCAACATGCATCCTACAGGAAAAAGCCTTCGTAAGGACAGGCTGGATGTGCTGATGCAGGCTGGAGGAATTTCGGACTGTGGTAATGCACAAAATTGTGTGGAAGCATGCCCTAAATCCATCCCCCTCACGGAATCCATTGCGGATCTTGGAAAACAGGCGAGCAAACAATTCTGGAATAATCTTTTTAGTTCCTAAATCCAATTTCTTTTAGATTCCACCGTCTCTGTATGGTGGTCTTTTCATGTCTCCCACCTGCTTTAAGACACCCCTTTTAAAAAAATTTTATTAAGCGTTTTTAAGGTTCATTAAGCATACACAAAACAATTCGTTGAACCCTAAAATGATATTGACTTTTCCGGTTTTTAAGTAAACATCATAAGAAAATATTTTTTTTAAGTATTTTCTTCAAATAATGAAGTCGGTAACGACACAAAAGTAGATTGAAATAAAATCTAAAAACAGGAGTCGATTGGACGAAAACCGTTTCTTTGATCATTGGGGAAATGCATTGCTTCTTTCCCTGCAACTTGAACAAACCAGTCATGAAATCACACAATCTCTGGAAGAATTAGCTTCTCTGGTTGAATCACTTGGAGCAAGGGTCGCCGACCGAATAATCCAGAACCGTTCCCAGATCCATCCTGCCTACTATTTTGGAACAGGGAAACTGAGTCAGATTAAAGAGGTGATCCTTCAAAAGGATGCAGACGCAGTCATTGTCGATGCCTCACTATCTCCGAAACAGACACGTAACCTAGAGCAAAAATTTAATCGTCCGGTTTTAGACCGGACTCAGGTAATTTTGGAGATTTTTGCACGCAATGCACGAACGCGGGAATCAAAACTTCAGATCGAATTGGCTCAAGCAGAATTTTTACTTCCCCGACTGGCAGGACTCTGGAAGCATTTGGACCGGGAACGTGGGGGGATTGGTGTTTCCCGTGGAGGTGGGGAGAAGCAGATTGAAAATGACCGGCAGTATTTACGTCGCAGGATTTCAAGACTTCGTGAAGAAATCAAACGTATCGAAAGGGAGCGTGACACCCAGAAGAAAAGACGCGTTCAATGCCTCAATGTGAGTTTGGTGGGTTACACCAATGCCGGTAAGTCTACCGTGATGAATCGTCTGACGGATTCAGATGTGCTGGTTGAAAATCGATTGTTTGCCACCCTGGATTCGACCACGAGACTGATGGAGGAGGATTTCAGACCAAAGATCCTGCTGTCGGACACCGTGGGATTCATCAAAAACCTCCCCCATGAGTTAGTTGCGGCATTCCGTTCGACACTTGGCACCATTGGTGATGCAGACCTGTTGCTGCAGGTCATCGATAGCAGCAGTGACTTTGAAGATCATATAGACACCACGAATCAGGTTCTCAAGCAGATGGAGGCAGATTGTATTCCCGTCATCAAAGTCTTCAATAAAATCGATCGGGTTCCTTTTGCCCAACTTCAAATCATGCGTAAACTGAATCCCGAAGCGGTTTTCATTTCCGCCTTGAATGAGGGCATTCAAGAATTAAGGGCAAGCATTGGAAGTTTTTTCGAAAGACGAATGGAAACGATGACCATACGTTTGGATTATCAACATTCTCAAAATATTTCGGACATATACCAATACAGTAGGGTCGACAGCATAGACTATCAGGAAGAGGGAATCCTTATGACCCTGACCAGCCTGCCAGGAAACCTCAGTCGCCTGCGACATCACCTGACTCCTTCTGTGCAGGAAGTGATGGGTTAAAAAAGCAGTTTTATCATCCTGGATGAATAACCATTCATCCAAGGGAATTACGTTTCATTTCCTGTCATTTAATACCGAATGCGGCATTTGTTATGGTTTTGTAGGATCTTTCTGGGCAGTCTGATGACTTTCCAAATGAGAAAAAGATCCTGCTAAAAAATATTGATTCAACACATTGATCATCCGTTTTTGAATTTCTGATTATGATGGAAAAGTTTTTGGTGGAAGGAGCGAACTCCCTCAAAGGAAGTATCGAGCCTTCAGGAAACAAAAATGAAGCCCTTCCTGTTTTAGCCGCAGTACTGCTAGCAAATGATATAGTGAGGCTCACCAACGTTCCGGATATCCTTGATATACGTTCCATGTGTGGAATCCTTGAAGAACTTGGAGTCGGTGTGGAAAGGACCTCTTCCAGCAGTTATGTTTTTGACCCGACCACACTTCAGCATCATTCCCTTGATTCGAAAAAAGCAGCATCGATCCGTGGCTCCTTTTTGTTGGCTGGCCCCCTGCTGGCTAAGAAGGGCCGGGTTGAACTTCCCTATCCCGGTGGAGACCGTATTGGCTTGCGTCCGGTTCATGTTCATCTCCAGGCGTTTCAACAACTTGGAGTGAAGGTGGATGAGAGTAAACACGGGAAATTCAGCATGAATGTCGATCGCCTGAAAGGCTGTCACTTCCAACTTGAAGAGGCGAGTGTGATGGCGACGGAAAACGCGGTGATGGCTGCGGTTACGGCAGAAGGAAAGACAACGATTTACAACGCAGCATGTGAACCCCATGTCCAGGGGCTTTGTCATTTTCTGAATCGGATGGGTGCCAAGATTGAAGGAATCGGAAGCAATATGCTCCAAATCGAAGGAGTGAGTGCTTTGAGTGGAGGAGAATACCGGATCCAACCAGATCACACGGAGGTTGGATCTTTCATCGGGTTGGCCGCTGTCACGAAAAGTGAATTGAAAATTCTCAATGCAGGAGTTCAACATCTTTCGGTTATCCGCAACATGTTCGAAAAAATTGGAATCCGAACGGAAGCGGATGGTGATCATCTGATCGTTCCCAAAGAACAGCAGAGAAAAGTTCAAACAGACATCCCCGGTGGGATCCCGAAGATCGATGACAGTCCCTGGCCTGGATTTCCTGCAGATCTGACAAGCATCATCACCGTCACTGCAACCCAGTCTGAGGGAGCAGTACTGATTTTTGAAAAAATGTTCGAAAGCCGACTTTTTTGGGTGGACAAACTCATCTCGATGGGAGCCCAAATCATCCTCTGTGATCCGCATCGGGTGGTTGTTTCAGGTCCATCTCCACTTCGTGGTGCGTTGGTTTCTTCACCGGATATTCGAGCAGGCATGGCGCTGTTGATTGCGGCCATGGGGGCGCAGGGTACGACAGAAATCATGAACATCCAGCAGATCGATCGCGGGTATGAATCCATCGATCAGCGCCTGAATGCTTTGGGGGGCAATATAAAAAGGGTTCAAGTCTGATGGAATATCCTCAAACGCTATACCATCCTCATCCACGCCAGTCTTTTTCAAACCCTGAACCAGGGCTGATACGAAGGCTGTTGGCAAGGGTGATTGACTACCAATTGATTTTCATTCTGCTTTTATTTTGTGATTTTTTGGTTGAGGGTTTGATCACCACCAACCTCCACTGGTTTTCGAAGCAGGTCTACGAGATCCCCACCCAGCCAATGACGTTGGTCCTTTTGAGTTTGTTGTTTGTTGGATATTTCATTCTGTTTCATACGTTGGATGGTCAGACTCCTGGAAAATTCATATGCGGCATCCGGGTTGCTGCCAAAGAGAATCGATCTCCGAATGCCAAACCTGTTTGTCCAAACCTGGCAAGAAATATCCTGAGGGAGGCAGGCTGGTTATTCAGTTTAATGCTGGGAGGATGGCTTTTGCTGATGGTTTTTTTGAATCGAAACCGTCGAGGTCTGCACGACTGGTTGGGATGTTCCGTGGTGAGAGGAGCCTGAACTGATGCTTGAAAACGGTGATAGGGGTGAAACAGTGAAAAGTCAGGAGGGGGCGTGTTTGAGCCCTGATGAAGATTTGGTCCTTCGAGAGGAACTGAAACTTCTTCTGGATATCCAACAAGGTTTGCTGCTTGAAGCCTCAGAGGATAAAGAAGATCCAGACTTGAAGAATCAGTTTGGGGAAATCATCGAAATCCGTGATTCCCTGGCCGAAGCACGGACCGAAGATTTGCCGGCCCTGATGGCGCAGATGGAACGCATGGTGATTCTCAAATACCAGCAGCAGAGCAGCCAGGGTTCAAACTTCATTGATCCGGAATCACCCTACTTCGGACACATGCGTCTGTTGGAAAACGGACGTGAACGAGATCTGCTGATTGGTTCAGGCAATTGCTTTTCCAACCATCTTCCCTGTCCTATTGTGGACTGGCGTCAATCTCCGATCAGCGGAATCTTCTTCAAATACCGTGAAGGAGACGATTATGTTGAAGAGATTGGAGACCGTGAAATCGAAGGAGAAGTGACCTGCAGGCGAATGCTGATGATTGAAGAAGGACGGGTTCAGCGGATCAACTGGAACGGTGGAGCGATCGAGGAACGTCATGGTCAATGGATACCCGGCCCAGGAAATGTGTCACAACTCAAAGGTGGATCGGGGAGTGCATCCAGGCCGTTCGAGGAAGAATTTGTGGCTGGCCGTCTGGGGCGTTCCAAGGGGCCCCGTCATTATAGTGTTGATAAGCATTTGAAACAGATCACGGCCCTGATTGATCAGCAACAGTTCGACGTCATCACTCAACCTCAGTCAGGAGTCATTTTGATTCAGGGCGGAGCAGGATCCGGCAAAACGACTGTTGCCCTGCACCGGATGGCCTATCTGGTGAGCCAGAAAACCGGTTATTTCAAGTCGGATACGGTGATGCCGGTGGTCTTTGGACCGGCTTTGGCCAATTACATCGGCAAGGTTCTGCCTTCCTTGGGCATCCATGGTGTGAAGCCAAGGGTCTATCAGGAATGGTGCTCCCGACTTAGGATTCGTCTCTTCCCGGAACTTCCCTCGTCCTATTCGGAAAGCACCCCGGTGGCAGTGATTCAGTTCAAACGCCATCCCTTCCTGTTAAAATGGTTCCGTGAGCTGATTGAAAAACGTGAACTGCAATTTCAGCACGGTTTGTTTTCAAAAACTTCTTCTTATGCCGAAAATCAGTCTCTGAAGGAGTTATGGCAGTTGCTCGAACCTTACCCGCTTGTGGCGAAAGTGAAAAGGCTGCTCCAGTGGTCCAGGGGCAATCGGGTTGCAGGAGACATCGCCCCCAGCAGCAATTCCTCTCTGATGCAGGTCATAGAAAGGCTGGTTGAGGATTTCTTTCCAGGCTTTCAGAAAAATCCAGAAAGCCTGGTGATCCATATTTGGAATGATTGTTTTCTGTTCTGGGAAGCCCTGGAGCAGGGAGCTACAGATTACATTCCAGGTGATTTTACCGAAGGACAACTGAAAAGCATCTGGTCCTGGTGTGTTCGACAGTATCAGAAAAGGGTGGTGACTTCTGGAGAAGATGAAATGCCTGTTCGTGAAAGCGTGGTTGATTCCCTGGCTTCCCAGGGTTTGAATCAGGACACCACTTTCAAGGATGAATTGCCTTCATTGGACGAAGAAGATGACACCTTGCTGCTTTTGCTCTATCAAATGCTGGTGGGTCCCATCCTCCGCAAGAATGGCAAACCCCTGCGCTATACGCATTTGATGATCGATGAAGCGCAGGATTTCAGTCCCCTGGAGATGCAACTATTGGTCAACCTCTCTCCCAAGGATCGTCCCAGCATCACCCTGGCAGGTGACATGGACCAGCGCATACTCATCGGAAACCGCCATGAAAACTGGGAGTCGGTTCTGAAACACCTGGATGTTGATGTAAAAACCATGGATCCGCTCACGGTGGGTTACCGTTCCACTCATGAAATCATGAGTGTTGCGAAATCTGTGATTGGCAAGAAAACGGTCAATACCGAATGGCGTGCGGTAAGGCATGGAGCTCCGGTAGAACGCTTCAGCTTCCAAAATCAGGGTGCGTTGATTGTGTTTCTCTCGGATGCTCTGGAAGACCTCCAGATTCGAGAACCTCAAGCAAGCATGGCCGTTTTGTGCAGGGATTTGGATGGGGCAGAGGAACTGTACCGCGGGTTGATTCGTGCAGACGTTCCAAACATGAGTCTGATCAAAAACCAGGAATTCAGTTTCAAACCAGGAATCGAAGTCACTGAAGTTGCACAGACCAAGGGGCTTGAATTCGATTATGTGATCGTAACAGATGCCGATGCATCGACCTATGGCATCGATGAAGCTTCAAGGCATCTGCTTTATGTGGGCGTGACTCGGGCTGCCCATCAGCTCTGGTTACTGCATACCCGGAGGCCTTCGGGGCTTCTTCCAGAAATCAGTGATTCCTCAGGTTGATATCCTTCCTGAATGCGAGGCATGATTTTAAATTGAATCAAAAAATCATGTTGATTCAGGAAAAAGCACGAAAAGTTCAGATAAAACCCTCCAAAATGCTGAGATCGATACTTCCCGAACGGATCAACTCGAAGGGCTTTTTGGAGCAATCCAGTAGAGAAGTGGGAAGGTTTTCGGGCAGGATTCCTGAATTGACGAGCATTGGAGTTTTTTCTCCAAACTGATTTTGAACTTCAGTTGGATTCAGACACGTAGGCAAACCACTCAGGTTGGCACTGGTCCCAATTAAGGGACACCCTCCCAGTTCGATCATTTCCTGAACCACTTCTGAAGAGCTCCAGCGTAAAGCGATGGTGTCCTGGGGACCTTTCAAAAATCCTGGAAGTTCAGGATGGGCTGGAAGCACCAGCGTGAGAGGCCCAGGCCAGAAAGCATCGATGATTCGATCGACTCTGGAATCCTCCCAGTTTGCCAAACGCCTGAGCCAGTCCTGATTCACCAGAACAGAAAGAGATTTCTCTGGCGTACGCTTTTTGAGTGAAAAAATCTTTTCTATCACCTTTGGCGAAAGCGCATTTCCACCAAGACCGTAAACCGTCTCTGTAGGAAAACACACGATTCCTTCCGATTTCAGGATCCTTTGAATCTCTTCCGATGATGATTTTGAAAAAGGATATTGAATGGGGTCCATCTGGCTCAACTCATCTGGTTTTGTTGTCTGTCAAGGACATGGAGGGGGTGGGACCCGATAAATATTTTTAACAGATGAATTCACTGAAGAACGGTTAGTGACTCTAGGGTAGCGAAAAAACACATCTGAAAATTGATGAGATGTCTGAGGAATCCTAGGACCTTTTAAAAATTTGCAGCCATCCAAGTGATTCCTCGGTTTTTTCAAGTGGAATGTACTCTGCTCCCAAAAAGCCATTCCATCCGATTCGGTCGATTTCAGCAAAGAGCCAGGGAAAGTTGATTTCCCCCTTATCCGGTTCGGTTCGTCCAGGGGCATTGGCGAATTGAATGTGTCCGATTTTGGGCAAATGCCTCTGGAGCCTTTGCAGAAGGTTTCCCTGCATGATCTGCAGATGGTAACAGTCGAACATGATCTTCAGGCTGGGGTGGTTCACCGCTTCAAGCGTGACCAGGGCCTCGTCCAGAGTGGAAAGGTGATATCCTGGATTGTCTAGGAGATTGAGGGGTTCAATGAGAATGGTTTTTCCATGATTTGAAGCCTTTTGTGCTGCATACGTCAGATTCTTCTGGAAGGTTTCTTCTGCATCAGGAGTTCTTTGGGTCTTTCCTGCAATCACATGAATGTTTTTGCAGTGAATCCCAAACGCATATTCGATCGCTTCGTCAATGATGTTTCTTGCATCGGTTTCCCTGCCCGAAACAGCGGCCAGACCGCGTTCTCCTAAATTCGGTTCTCCCTGACGGGTGTTCAATCCGAGCATCTCAAAACCGGTATCCTTAAGTGCCTCATGGACCTCCTCAGCAGGATATTGATAAGGTTCATGGCATTCAACCGCATCAAAACCTGCATTCTTGGCAGCATGGATCGCTTCCGGAAGGGGGAGATCCTTCCACAAATATCCAAGATTGGCGGAAAACTTAGGCATGCTTCAGGATCCTCTCGAGGTTTTGACTAAACTGCAGTCCAACCACCATCGACTTTGATCGAAGAACCTGTCACTAACCGACTGGCATCTGAGGCCAGATACAATACGGCCCCTGCGACGTCTTCTGGCTGACCTACGTAGCCCAGAGGGATGCGATTGAGGATGTCCTGCATGAATTCCTTGTTTTCCATGAAAGGTTTTGTCATTGCGGTTTCAATGAAAGTTGGACAGACGGTATTGACCCGAATTTTGTGGGCAGCGAGATCGAGTGCCATCGCCTTGCTGAAACCTTCCATGGCATGCTTGGTGGCACAATAAACCGTCCGCTTTTTTCCTCCTACATGTCCCATCTGACTCGACATGTGGATCACCGAACCTCCACGTCCGGCTTGGATCATCCCCTTTACGACGCTTTGGGCGACAAAGAAAGCCGACTTGACGTTGAGGTCCATCACATCATCGAAATCCTTCTCATTGACCTGTTCGAAGGGTTCCGGCCGGTTGATGCCGGCATTGTTGACGAGAATCGTGAAGGCCCCCAGTCCTTCCAGTCTTCGGATTTCGTCCATTTTGGTCAGGTCGGCAACATGGACGGAAGCATTTCCTCCTGAATCATTGATGGTTTGCCGGACGGTTTCCAGTTGATCCCGACTACGTGCTACCAGCACGACTTCGGAACCTGCCTGAGCCAGAGTTTTGGCACAGGCTTCGCCAAGCCCTCTTCCTGCCCCGGTGATCAGGGCACGGTGACCGTTGAGCATCAATCCGCTTTCTCCATTCATGCAGCCTCTTTGCGATAACGACGGACACGCAGGTCGGCCTGCTCCTGGTGACCGGCAAACCCTTCAAGCTGACAGAGCCGGGAGCAATATTCACCGACCTTCACCGTTGCCTCATCGGTGAGCACCTTTTGATAGGTGCAGGTTTTGATGAATTTTCCAACCCAGAGTCCTCCGGTATAACGTGCAGCCTTGAGGGTAGGCAGGGTATGATTGGTTCCTATTACTTTGTCTCCATAGGAAACATTGGTCCTTGGTCCCAGAAAAAGCGAACCGTAATTGCTCATGTTTTCCAGGAACCAGTCATCCCGGTCCGTCATCACCTGAACGTGTTCAAAGGCCAGTTGGTTGGCAATTTCAACCATTTCGTCATAGGAATCGGCAACAATTACCTGACCGTAATCCCTCCAGGCAGGTGCTGCTGTGTTCTTGGTCGAAAGCGTATTCAGCTGGTGCTCGACTTCCTCCATCGTCTGCTTTGCCAGTTCCGTGGAATTGGTGAGCAATACCGCTGGAGAAGTAGGGCCATGTTCTGCCTGCCCCAGAAGATCGGTGGCGCACATCTCACCATCGACAGTCTCATCGGCAATCACCAGGGTCTCAGTGGGTCCTGCAAAGAGATCGATGCCGACCCTCCCATAAAGTTGACGTTTGGCTTCTGCGACATAGGCGTTCCCCGGTCCGACGAGCATGTCCACTGCGGGAAAACTCTCGGTGCCCAAAGCCATCGCTGCGACGGCCTGAACCCCTCCGAGTACATAAATAGAGTCCGCTCCTCCCATGGACTGGGCCGCCACGATGGCGTCGGCGGGTTTTCCCTGGAATGGAGGGGCACAGGTGATGATTTCTTTGACGCCAGCAACTTTGGCGGTTACGACGGACATGTGAGCAGAGGCCACCATGGGGAACTTCCCACCAGGGACATAGGAACCCACCCGGTTCATCGGGATATGCCGGTGTCCAAGGATCACTCCAGGCAGAGTTTCTTCTTCGACATCTTTCATGGAATCTCTTTGGATCTGAGCAAAATTACGAATCTGATCTTGGGCAAAACGGATATCATCCAGAGTTCCTGAATCCAGTCGATTGATACAGGCTTGGATTTGTGCTTCAGAGAGTTTGAATTCCTCCGGTTCCCAGTTGTCGAATCGTTTTGATAATTCTCGAACCGCCATGTCTCCACGGGTTTCGATGTCTGCCAGCAGTTTCTCGACGGTCTCTCTGACCTGCTGCTGAGCCTCGTCCTTGTCCTGTTTGCTGATTGCCTGTTTAAGCCACTGTGCCACGGGTTCCTTTCGTTGATTGCTATACTAAAAAAAATTATTGAAGTGCATGTTGGTGGATTTGCATCCAGATCGAGATTTCATCGATGGCATGATATTCCCGGATGACTTTACCTTCCTGAAGTTCAGCATGGGTCATCGCCATGATGACTGTCGGAGCTCCATTGGGTTTGCCAAAAAAACCTTCTCCATGGTGGTGGGCCGAGTAGGACCATCGCAGTGCAATTCGGGTGTTTTTGCCCTCCTCTTCATTAAGGATCCAGTGATGGAGCCGGAATTTGCCCTTGGGAAAAGAAGCCAGGTAACCGGTCCAAAAATCGGCCAGTTGTGATCGCCCGTTGAATGTATTTCCTCCCGGAGCGAATACTTCACAGGCCCGGTCATGGGATTGGTCCAGGATTCTGAGTTCTGAGGTTTCCCAGATGGTCGTATAGGTTTCAATCAGTTCTTTCACGATTCCTGAAGCCAAACCCGAATCGGGAGGTCCTGACCAGCGTTCAACCAAGTCCTCAACAGATAAAAAAGCTTGGCCGCTTTTCTTTAAATCCTGAGCCAGCTTGAGACTGAATCCCTTTGGGTCAAGTCCGATCTGTTTCACGATGGCAGACTGGTCCCGGACCATCCACTCATCAATCACTTGATTTTCCCTGCAGATGCAGTCGGCAATGATGCGGGTTCTGATTTTCGCTCCTGTCGGAGGGCCAAAAAAACCATCACCCTCATGGGTCATGGTGGAGAGGATCCGGTGTGATGAGTAAAATGTTCCTGGTATATCCTCCGATCCGATCACGTCTTCACCAAGCAGTTGCCGGTCCGGAAACATCTGCAGCGTCTGCAGGGTGAAGCGGACCACATCTTCGACATGAAAAGTGGTGCTCGAAGGAGTTTTGACCGGAGCATGTTCAGCATAATAATCACGGATGCGATCGACCCCCCGTTCTTCCCAAATGCGGTGGGTGATCTTGAGGATATAATCCTTGAGGTTGGTGAATTCAGAATCGAAACCTTGCATGTTTGTTTTTGATTGAAGTTTCAACCTTTCACCGCTCCAGCTGTCAACCCGCTGACAATATAACGTTGGAAGAACATCACGAGAATGAAAAGAGGGACGGAAGCAGAGACAACAGCTGCAACGGCAAACATGATATTGCCTTCGGTATATGTTGTTCCAAGGAATGCCGCGATTTGTGGTACCATGGTACGATTCCCTTCGGACAGCAACATTGAGGTCACTGCGAAATCGTTATAGGCCAATAGGAAACTGAATAGTCCTGTCGTGATTACCCCCGGCCTCATCACTGGGATGATGATATGGCGGAAGGCCTGGAACTGCGTACAACCATCTACCTTGGCACTTTCATCAAGTTCCTTAGGGATGTTCTGGAAAAAAGAATGAAGCATCCACAAGGTGAAGGGCTGGTTGATCGCTACCAGAACAACGATCGTTGTGGTAAGAAAACCCCATACATTCCATTCAAAGAACGGCAGCATATATCCTGCAACAAGTGTGATGGGGGGCATGGCGCGGAAAATTAGCGCTGTGATCAGCAAAAAAAAGGTGTAACGGTATCCTGACCTTGACAGAGCATAACCACCAAGAGTTCCTATCGTTAGTGATGTCAGAACGACAAAAAAGCATACAATGAATGTGTTGATGACATTGCCAAAGAACCCCTCCTCAACCCAGGCACCGTAATATCCTTCACCGGTGAAAGGGCTTCCGTGCGTTTTCTCGGTAAGGGTACCGCTTATAGCGTTGGTCCATTCAGCGATCGAGAAGAAATCAAGTTCAACCTTGAAGGACCCCCAGAAGGTCCAAAGGAATGGGAACGCGGCTAGAACCAACCAAATACCAAGAAAGGATATAAGTGCGGTCCTTAGGGTAACCGGCATTCTTTGTGCGTGTGGTGCCATATCAGGTTTTCACTTTAAAATCCCGCCAGGTGCGGATCAAAACTGGAGTCAGCAGGATGGCAACTCCAATGATGGTCATAACAGAGGTCGCAGCAGCAGAACTGAGCTGCCTTGTTTCTCCTCCAAGGTCATTAAATATTGCCCAACTCAATGAAGTCGCATGAGCTCCGGCATTGAATCCGACGATTGGTTCAAAGACGCGGAAGTTATCCATGAGTTGAATCAGTGCCACAAATGTAACAAGCGGCATCAAATAAGGGATGATGACATATCGTAATCGCTGAAGGCGATTCGCACCGTCAATCTGTGCTGCTTCCATCTGATCCTGTGGAATGGTTTGAAGCCCTGCATAGAAGATCACAAAAGCAAAAGGGGCAGCGTGCCAGACACCATAGACAATAAGTGACATCCACATCAGCCCAGTTGAGGCCTTGAGAGAAAGGTTTGGATCACCAGCCATGAACTGCAGGAGATTGCCAAGAATGCCACGGCTGTCAATCATCCAAAACAGAACCAGCGCCCCTATGAGCGGGGTAATCACGAACGGCAGCAATGAGAAAAAGATAACGATACCTTTCAGACGCTCGTAAATGGCATTCACAGACAATGCGATTAGCAAACCCATGACGATCACTAGCGGTGTGACAACAAAAGTAAACACCATGGTAAATGACATCGCTCGGTAAAATGGCAGGTTGTGCAGCGACTCAAAAAATCCCGTTAAACTCGAACGGTTGGCCCAGGAAGTTGCGACTTCACCAATGGCCAGATGCGCTCTATCAACATAGATCCCGATACCAACAAATCGACCAAGAGGCTGTTCAGCCCGCAGTGCCGCGGTAGCTTCCTGGTCAATGGTGGTTTCTTCAACACATTTGAAGGGAGTACAGGTCTCAACGGTCAGCAGTACTGCTTCATGTGGTGTAAACATTGACTGCAACACCACGGAAAGGATGGGCAGAGCAATGAAGAGGAGCATTGTCAGCCCTGTCGGAAGGAAGAACCAGAAAAAGGTACTGTGTTTCATGCGTTCATACCGAACAAAACCTGAAAAGGGCGGAGAGGGAGCCCTCTCCGCAGGAATTTCTTACAAGAACCCCTTTTCTTTTGCGGCCGCAGTATATGCCGCTTCGACGTCCGCCAGTGCCTGTTCAGCGCTTTCCTTGCCCTGCATAAAGTCGGCAAGTTCTTTGCCAAGTGCAGTATGAAGTAGGCCCATGTAAGGCAGCATGGGATAAGGAATAGTGTTAGCCTCTGCAGCAGCAAAGACTCCAACAGCAGCTGGGGTAGGCTTGTAGCCATCAATCAGCCAGACAGCCTGCCTCGCCACCTCATTATCTGAAAGAATTTCAGGACGGATAGCGTGAGTCATCGCAATAAAGGTGGCTTCGGCATCTTCATCAGAGATGTTTTTGGCAACCGTCCAGCCATCCCACCATAGAGTCGAAGCAGGGGTCGAACCACCACCGGCTGTCATGGGCCCAGCAATCGAAAAACCGTCGACAACTTCCTGGGGCACACCATCAACAGTTACTAATGTGGCCGCGCGAGAACCCCACATGTTCATGAGAGCAACATTGCCCGCACGAAACTCTGCGTTGGTTGCGTTACTGTCATGGGTCAAGAAGTCTGGGTTCATATACCCTGAAAGCTTTTTCATCATGTTGAGCGCCTTCAACCCTGCATCGGAATTGACGTTGGCTTTTGCTGAACCGGATTTGAAGTGGCTGCCTCCCATGCCAAGGAACATGTTGTTAAATTCCTGGGCGAGATTCCAGCCCGCCGCATAAGCACCACCAACAGGGTTTTTCATGATACCTTTGTTTCGGATCATTTTGGCAGCGGCCAACATGCTCTCATAGGTCTTCGGTGGCTCAACTCCAATCTTTTTCAGTACGTCAGCACGATAGACGAGATGCTGTGCGTTTGCCATGAAGGCAACTGCCATAACTTTGCCGTTGATTGTTACCAGTTGGTTCTTCTTCAGATGACCGCCGTGCTTGGCAACTAGATCATCGAGTGGGCGGATAACGTTCTCATTCATCAGTGCAACGATTGAACTGTTTGCAATGATTGCTGAGGTGTATTCGGCAGGATTACCCTGCATTCCAGGAACGTTGATCTTTTGATGGTCTGCGGTAAGGTTTGTCGACACTTTCGCGCCGTTGCATTCCTTAGCACCCGCTCCAACGGACTGAATGGCAGGAAATTCATTGCCCACGATCGATACGCGAGCCCCGATGTTACAAGCCATGGCAGTGGTTCCCGCCAGGATGGTCATGACACCAGCAATTGCCAGGTTTTTGACAAACATTTTGTCTCCTTCTTTCTTCAATTTATGAATACGTCTATTGCACACGTATCCTTCGGTTTAACCCCAAACCAGAATTAGCCTGGGAATATATATAGCTGCATTAGGCTTGGATAATGACTCAAGCCACATGCATGGGAGTCATTTCCGCTCCCTTGTTTCCTTATCAGATTAAAGGAGAAATTATTTTGAATACGTATTCAAAATTGGCAAGATATTTATTGCAAAAACTGGTTTCTTCCTGTAATTCTTTTCGTTTCGTGGAAGAATGAATGTTGAATGATCATGGAAAAGAGGTGGAAGATGAAAGGATCAAGGCCGGAGCAGGGCATACTTACGAGGAATAGTGATTTGAGTAAAACCGAGGAAACTCGGGAATTGGTGGAAAGCATGGTGGACGGCCTGAACGATCATCAAATTGAAGGGATGGGAGCCTTCTTTCATGATCAATTTCGTTGGATCGGCAATGCCGGTTGTGGAGTCAAGGAGGGACTGAAGGCATTTCAGGAACATTGGCAGAGGCCTTTTCAGCAGGCCTTTTCGGATAAGGTTTGCATCGATGAGGCCCGTCTGGCCGAAGGGGAATGGATGGCCGCTTTCGGAAGACAGGAAGCGACCCACAGTGGTATGTTCATGGGGATTGCTCCCACTGGAAAACGGGTGGAGATCCGTTACATGGACTTCTGGAAGGTTGAGGATGGGAAAATCGTTTCCAACTGGGTGATGGTGGATTTTCCTCATGTGATGCAGCAACTTGGAGTGGACCCTTTTCAGGGAAACGGTTGGGAGAAATTCGATCCGGAATAAATAGAATAAGGAACTCATTGCTGAAGAATGATTGAAACTGCAAGGATACGATTCATGCATAGGCCAAAAATTAAGCAAGGAGATCGTCACACCGTGCACAAAGAACGGATTAGCTTCTTGAGGGTGGCGAATTTTTCGGAATCAGGGGTTCGTTCCGCGCTTGAAGCTCTGATGCTTCCCAGCAAACCGGTTCATTTGAGTCATTCACACGGGGAAATGCAAGGGCCTGTTGAATTCTATGAAAAGGTTTATGCGCCTTCGTTTTTGTAAGCAACATTTCCTAAACAGTAAAATTGGCATGACTACACCTCTCCACAAGGCCAAACAGTTGCTTCAAGCATGGTGGAACTTTGAAGATGTCCATGAAAAGGATTCAATGCAGACAGTCATCCCGTTGCTTGATCCTGAATGGAATTGGAAGGGATTCGATCCTGTCAACGCTTTGGATTCCTTGGAAGCTTATCAAACTCGTTTCCGTGCCCCTTTCAGAAAGGCATTCCCATCCCTGAAGCGTGAAGTACATCTGATGCTGGGAGGATTTTCCAACGGGAGGGTCGATGGTGCCGGAGACGGGGAACTCTGGGTTTGTGGAAGCGGATTGTTCCATGGGTTTTTGCAGAGGGAATGGCTGGGGATTCCTGCTGCAGAGGCTCCAATCCGTCTTCGATGGGCAGATTTTCATCAAATCCGTGACGAAAGGATCTTGAGGAGTTTCATGCTGGTGGACCTGGTGGATTTACTCGAGCAGTTGGGGATTCTCTTGCTTCCGGAAAGTTTAGGCAAATCAGGAATTTATCCTGTTCCTAAAACCCATGACGGGATTCATACGGAACCCTGTGATGAGAGCCAAACGGCATCCAGCATGAAGCTGATCCGGGAGTTTCTTTTTGAGGGACTGAATCAATTTGACCAATGCGATTTACAGAGTATGGGAGTCAAACAGTATTTCCGAGAAGATGTTCAGTGGTATGGACCGGGTGGGATCGGCGCCTGTGAAGGGCTGGGCGAGTTCGAGGATTTTCATCAGAAACCCTGGCTGGAAGCGTATCCGGACCGCAAGGTTCAAAACCTCGATTCCCTGATCGCGGAAGGCAACTACACGGCTGCCTCTGGATGGTCCGGGGTAGAAGCGGTTCATTCCGGAAGTTATCTTGGTGTTCCTGCAACCGAAAATAAGATCCGATTCAACGGGATGGATTTTTGGCGAAGGGATGAAGAGCAGTTTGTCGAAAACTGGGTTTTTGTGGATATGATTCACCTCTTTCGACAGTTTGGGGTCGATCTTCTTCAGCGCATTCCTGAGAGAGATTTGAGCAATGCTTGAATATCAGAAACTGAAAACATTGGTTCTAGACTTCTACCATGACCTTGAAGCTGCAACGCCAGGGACGCTAGAAAAGGTTTTGAAAGACTACACGCTTAAGGACTTTCAATGGTATGGCGTCCATCCCTTCGGAGAACAGAAAGGGGCCGAAGCCGTGGTTCAAACTTTCTGGAATCCCTTCCTGGATTCCTGGAGACGGGTGCAGCGCAGACAGGATATATTTTTTGCCGGAACCAGTGAGATCGATCAAACGGACTGGGTGGTCAGCATGGGCCATCTGATGGGTCTTCTGGACCGTTCCTGGCTCGGGATCCCTCCTAGCCGAAAAATGACCTTTCTGCGCTATGCGGATTTCCACTGCATAGAGGATGGAAAAATTACAAGAAGTGCGTTTTTCTGCGATTTGATCGGTGTCATGCATCAGCAGGGCATCCAACCTCTTCC
>MPLX02244245.1_pt1 | contig 29870 bp, 25 predicted proteins | sample 1617341 | NCBI WGS metagenome assembly MPLX02 (sample SAMN05944804, study PRJNA350692) | marine metagenome | biome: marine; feature: ODZ; material: water; isolation source: 120 m water sample filtered on 0.2 um supor filter | place: Pacific Ocean | collected 2012-04-08 | depth 120m m | reverse complement strand
GTCGGGTGGTTGGTAGCCGTTTAACCGTAGCACGACCCGCCGCTGCTCGTTGAAAAACAACAGGGTTGGTGTGTATTGGATCTTGAGGGCCTCGGCCAGGTCTTTCTCGCTGAATACTTGCCCACCGACCTGGATCACTTCGCGGTCACCCCATATGTTGATCGCCACCAGGTCGAATTTCTCGCGCATGGTCTTGGTGATATCAGGCTGTGTGAAATTATGCTCCACCAGTGCATTGCAGTAAGGACAGCCGTCCTGAAAAAAATAGAGTACTAAGCGCCGACCGTTGGCGGCAGCGTCGGCGATATCTTCTTCGAAATCGAGAAAACTTTCCTTGAACCAGGTCGGATGGGATGTATCGACCGCTCCCTTAAACGCCCCCCTGGGCGCATCTGCATCTGCTGACAGACCTGGGATCGCTAACAACAGTGAGAATATAAGCGGCAGGCATTGTTTCAAGCTCAAGCGATCACGACGGGTCGAGTCGGGGCCCGGTGGTCTGCCGGGCCTCGATATAGCGCCCTGACAACACGTTTGAGAAGTCATCCTGATACATCCTGCGGAAGAACAGTTCCTACCCAGAGTTTGGCAGTGGCCCCGTCAGGCAACTGATACTGGGAATTCAGCGATTCGACTGCGCCAGTGTGCTGGGCCACTCTGGTGTACGGACTCGCCGCTACTGTCAACCGCGACAGTTACCGGCATGTCCTGCACTTCGAACTCGTAAATCGCTTCCATGCCCAGATCCTCGAAGGCAATCAGCCGGGCCGAGCGGATGGCCTTCGAAACCAGATAGGCCGCGCCACCCACTGCAATCAGATAAACCGAGCGGTGGACACGGATCGCCTCAATTGCAACGGGGCCGCGTTCTGCTTTACCGATCATGCCCAGCAGCCCAGTCTTGTCGAGCATCATGTCTGTGAACTTATCCATCCGCGTGGCGGTGGTGGGGCCGGCAGGACCGACCGCTTCGTCACCAACCGGGTCGACCGGGCCGACGTAATAGATCAACCGGTTGCGGAAGTCGACGCCATCGGGCAACGGCTGACCTTGTTCGATCAGGTCAGCTATGCGCTTGTGGGCGGCGTCGCGGCCGGTCAGGATCTTGCCGCACAGAAGCAGGTTCTCGCCCGGTCGCCAGTCCCGGATTTCTTCCCGAGTCAGCTGATCGACATCGACCCGCCGCCCCTTGGATGAAATATCGTTTGGGATCTGGGGCCACTCGTCGAGACTGGGGGGCGTCAGTTCAGCTGGACCAGTACCGTCAAGCTCAAAGTGGATGTGCCGAGTTGCGGCACAGTTAGGGATCATGGCCACCGGCAGTGAGGCGGCGTGGGTCGGGTAGTCCAGCAACTTGACGTCCAGCACGGTGGTCAGGCCTCCCAATCCCTGGGCCCCGATACCCGTCTCGTTGACCCGCTGATAGATCGTCAGGCGCAGCCTTTCCACATCGTCCGCCGGACCACGGGCGATGATCTGGTCCATATCGATCGGGGCCATCAATGATTCTTTGGCCATCAACAAGGCCTTTTCCGGTGTGCCACCCAGACCAAGGCCAAGAATACCCGGTGGGCACCAGCCGGCACCCATGCCGGGAACAGTCTCGACGACCCACTCGACCAGGTCATCACTGGGATTCAGGTTGGCGAACCGGGCTTTGTTTTCCGATCCACCGCCTTTGGCAGCTAGCGTCACGTTCAGTTGGTCACCAGGGACCAGTTCAGTGTGGATGACAGCCGGTGTGTTGTCGCCAGTATTCAGACGTTTACCCCAAGGTGGCGATACGACGGACGCCCGCAAAGGATTCTCGGCATTGCTGTAGGCTCGTCGGACGCCTTCATCAACCATTTCTTGGACGGACAGGTCACTGTCAAAGCGGACCTGCATCCCGACTTTCAGGAAAACCACGACGATGCCGGTATCCTGGCAGACCGGGCGCCGCCCCTGGGCGGCCATCTGAGAATTGACCAGGATCTGGCCGATCGCGTTCCGGGCCGCTTCAGATTCTTCTCGCTCCCAGGCCCTGGTCATCGCCTGGACGAAATCCCGGGGATGGTAAAAGGAAATGTATTGCAACCCATCGGCGATACTTTCGATAAAATCGTCCCTGCTAATGACGCTCATAGGGTTCCCGTTGGTGTGAATTCGCCATTAATAGTGCACTGGGTATCGGTAGGGCCTATCAGCCGTGAAGTGTAACAAACCAGACCCCGTCACAGCTCGGAAACCTGTGGATACGAGGCTCGTATTGCGGTGCAAGAAAATTGCTGAAGACACAATCTAACAACAGTCATTCCCGCCGGACGAGGGCCTGGGGTCTGTATCTGCTGCTGGGTCTATTGCTGACTTTCTTTATTCCAGACGACCATATCGCTTCGGCTCACCATCTGGTCAACAACCACAATCTTGCCTGCAGCCGCTATTTTCCCTGCCCCAAAGCGTTACACCGAAGGGTTGACTTCTGGATCGATGTCTACAGCCGTTGGACCAGCCGTGATGCTGTCCTCCACGATTCTGTTAAACCAGACCGGGTCTTCAAGGTCATCAGGGGAAAAGCCTGCGGCCGGAGTGGCAACACCCAGTACATTAAGGACCAGAAGCGTCGTCTCAAGGCACGACTTGAACAGCTCGCTCAGCGCCTGGAACGAGGAGAAAAGATCACAGGACGCCAGGACCGGCATTATATTGCGATGTTTCCTGGCCATTCACCGGCACAGATCCGCCGGTCGGCCCATCAGCTGCGTTGCCAGACTGGGCACAAGGACGGTTTTCGTGACGCGCTGCGCAGGTGGGGCACCTACGGTCGAATCGTTCGACAAGTCCTGAAGGATGCGGGACTGCACCAGGATATGCAGTACCTGCCCTTTGTCGAGTCCTCCTATAACCCGAAGGCGTATTCCAGACTGGGCGCTGCCGGGGTCTGGCAGATCATGCCACGCACCGCACGAGTACTCGGTTTGGAGCTCAATGCGACAGTGGACGAGCGCCTGGATCCGGAAGCGGCGAGCTGGGCTGCGGCCCGGTACCTTAAAGACAGCCGCAAGACGCTGACGATTGCGGCACGCGCGAAAAACGCCAAGATATCCGATTACGAACTGACGCCGTTTGTCATCACGTCATACAACTACGGTATCAACGGTATGCGCCGAGCCATCAACAAGATGGGCCCGGATTTTGTCACAGTAATCGATGGTTACCGAACGCGTAAGTTTCGCGTTGCGGTGAAAAACTTCTACACCAGTTTTCTCGCTGCACGGCACGTGGCCCGCAACGCCAGGCAGATTTTCGGTTCTTACAACAGCGGCAGATCGTTGCGTTATGACACTGTTCTGTTGGATCGAGCGGTGTCGGTCGACAGAATCAAACGTGTTTTCGGCGTCAGCGAGTCGAGGTTGAAAGGTCTGAACCCAGCGCTGACACGGTTTGTCTGGCACGGCTGGCGCCAGGTACCACGCGGCTACCGGTTGCGTCTGCCCAGGCGACAGGGAGGCTGGTCCAGCAAGGTCGCTCAACTGAGGGCCATGCCCAGGGAATCGGATCCCGGTGCACCCAGCCGATATACCGTTAAACGAGGCGACACCGCGTGTGCTATCGCGAGCGCATTTCGGGTTGGTTGCCAGGATCTGATCGACATGAATCGACTGGGGCCTTCGGCCATGATCCAGGTGGGCCAGTCTCTGCAGCTGCCGCTTAAATCCGGTGTTGTTCGGACTCGGGTCGGACACGCAAACCCAGGAAGCTACACGGTCGGATCGGGTGACACGGTATGCGGGATCGCCCAGCGCTTTGGTGTTGTCTGTGATGATCTGCTGGCGGCTAACGGGTTGAGGTCGACATCGGTCCTTCCAATAGGTCGAAATCTTGTCATTCCCGGTGCACTGGCAGTATCCGGCACGGGCAGTTCTTACACCGTGAGGAGTGGCGACACCGCATGCGCTGTGGCGCTTGGCCATGGCATTCCCTGCCAGACACTGCTGGCAGCCAACCAGCTGGATGATCGCGGACTGATATTCCCCGGCCAGGCTCTGCGAATTCCGCCGGCGGGTACCGCCCAGGATGCTCGTCGAAAGCCAGCTGCAGAACAGCTTAAACCCTTGGCATCGGGTACCACTGTACGTTACAAGGTTCAGCCCGGTGACAGCCCCTGTGCTATTGCGCATCGGCTGGGTCTTTCCTGCAGGGCATTGCTGGCCGATAACCCGTTGGGTGTGGGTGGTCTGATCCACCCTGGGCAGGTTCTGACCCTCCATGGTGTCCCGTTGGAGGTGGCTGAGGCACTGTCCCGCAGTGGCAGTGTTCGGCTCCTGGCTAACGGAAGCCACAGGGTCGAAGCAGGTGAATCAGTCTGTGCTATTGCGCAGCGTGCCGGCGTTCCCTGCGAGAAGCTGCTCGCCTTCAACGGTCTGAAAAAGGCGTCGATCATTGTCCCCGGCCAGGTTTTGCAAGTTCCCGAGGGTGGGCGGGAGAGCGATGCTGTGCTCAACAGGGCGGCTTCCGATTCGAAGAAACCCGTACAGAGAACGAAGCAGACTGAACAGGGTAGCTGGCCGAGTATCGGTGTGCTCGACCAGGACATCGAGGTGGGCGTCCAGGTGACTAGCCGGGATGGGCGCAAGGTCTACCGCATCAATGTTGAAGCGAATGAAACGCTGGGACACTATTCAGACTGGCTGAGGCTCGGTGGCATCACACCCATACGGCGGCTCAACGGCATGCAGGAGACAAAGACTCTGGAGATTGGTGACGCGCTATTGCTGCCGATTTTAAACCAAACCCAGCGGTCCGATTTCGAGCAGCGACGCCAGGAGTATCACCGGGTCCTGGTGGAGGAGTTCAAAGAGCATTTCGAAATCGTCAAAGTGCGCCGCTACACGGCACGCAGGGGTGACAGTGTTTGGAGACTGGCCAGAGACTTTGATCTGCCACTGTGGATGATCACCCGTTACAACCCCGAACTTCGTACAGCGATGCCTGTGATCGGCGATGATCTGCGCATACCTTCGATCCGAAAGCGCGGCAGCTGAGTTCCCGATTCTTCAGCCCGGTTTCAGTTTCAGTGAAGTCGAGTTAATGCAGAATCGCTGGTGGGTCGGTGGTGGACCGTCCGGGAAAACATGCCCCAGGTGGGCATCGCACCGGCTGCAAAGCACTTCCACGCGCACCATACCGTGGCTGTGGTCACTCTCTAGGTGCACCACCTCGTCTGAAACGGCCTGCCAGAAGCTGGGCCAGCCTGAGCCAGAATCGAATTTTTCCGCAGAGTGAAACAGTGCGTTGCCACAGCACGTACAGGTATAGGTTCCCGATGTCTTGCAGTCGTTGTATTGACCGCTGAAAGGCGCTTCGGTGCCTTTCAACCGGCAGATACGATACTGTTCCGGGGTCAGTTCGTTCTGCCAGGCTTCATCTGTTTTCTCGAACCGTTCGCCGGTTTCCTTCATATCAAGCCTCTCAGGGTGTCGTCAGGTTGTGCCGGGCCAACTCAATCCTTTTTTCCCAGGCCTGCCGGGCAATCTGCATGTCTTCCAGAAACCACGGTAACTCCTCGAGCAACATCGCCTGAGGGCCATCTACCAGGGCCTGCTCAGGATGCGGGTGAAAGTCCACCAGCACCATATTGGCTCCGGCAATGACCCCTTGGGCAGTCACATGCATGATGTCCAGTAGGCCGTCGACCCCCTGGTTGCGACTGCCGACGGAATGGGACGGGTCAATACAGACCGGTAAATGCGTCAGGTGTTTGACCGCCGGAACATGCGAGAAGTCGACAAAGTTGCGGTGCGGGTCACCCAGGTTGGTTTTCATGCCCCGCAGACAAAACACAATGTTGCTGTTGCCCTCGTTTGCCAGGTATTCGGTTGCGTTCAGAGATTCCTCGAGCGTGATGCCAAAACCCCTCTTGATGAGTACCGGCAGTTCGCGCTGACGTCCAACCGCCTTGAGGAGTTCAAAATTCTGTGTGTTTCGGGTACCGATCTGCAGCATCACTCCCGTTGGGCGCCCGGAGGCATCGAGTGCCTCGAGAATCTCGTCGACCTGAGAGTCGTGGGTGACTTCCATGGCGATGACTTTTATGTCGTATCGACCGGCCAGTTCGAACACCCAGGGCAGGCATTCAGCACCGTGGCCTTGAAACGAATACGGGCTGGTCCTTGGTTTGTAGGCACCCATGCGGGTGCAGGGTAGTTCGTGCTCTTGCAAAGCCTGCATCATCGATTCAACGTTGGCCTGGCTGTCGACCGCGCACAGTCCGGCGAAAAGATGCAAGGCATTCTGGTCAAACCGGATACCGTTATAGGTGAATCCACGTGCACGATCATCACCGGCGTGCCGCCCGATCATCCGGTATTCCCGTGAAACCCGAACGACCCGCTCGACAGCGGGCAGGCTCGAAAGTTCTTGCGGGTCCAGCGTGCTGGTATCACCAACTGCATAGATCTCTGTCAGGGTTCGACCTGCCCCGCTGACGGTATGCACTTGGGGCGTGATGCCTGATCTTGCGGAAAGAAAGTCGAATACTGCCTTGCCGTCTGGGGTCTCGATACTGGTGTCAGGATGCAGGATAATGATCATGATCTGTTCTGGCTGTTCAGTTGAATCGGTGTTTCCGGGTCATTACCCCACTCGGACCACGAGCCTGGATAACCCCGCACAGAATGGTAACCCATATATTTCAATACCATCCAGCTGTGTGCGGATCGATGATGTGTCTGGCAATAGGTGATAACTTCCTGCGTCGGTCGAATGCCGCGATTAGCTAACATTTTCGCAAGCACTGCTTTGGGTTTGAGCTGCAAGTGATTGTCATGGTCTATTGTTTCCAGCCAGTTCAGGTTGACCGCTCCTGGGATATGGCCACTGCGGGCGCTGAGTTGCTTGGTTCCCGCGTATTCTTCCGGGGTTCGCACGTCCAGTAGAGCGACACGCTTATCTTCAAGGTGTGACAAGATGTATTCCCGCGTCGCGATGGGAGTGTGATCCAGAGTACTCAGCTGGAAGGATGTCGCAGTGTAAGAAGCGGCTTGAGTCGTCAGGCGGCGATCCTCGCCTCTCCAGGCGGTCATACCGCCATCGAGTACGGAACAGTTCCGATGGCCCAGGACGTGCAGTGTCCACAGCAGTCGGGCCGCCCGGCCACCGCCCTCGTCATCGCAGGCGACCACAAAGCGTGTCTCATGAAGAGCCAGCCTCGAGGCAAGTTGTTCTAGACGTGCTCTGGAGGGCAGTTGGCCAGGGGCCGGTTTCCTGCCATCGACCAGCGACGCGTAGTCCAGGTGGCTCGCACCTGGAATGTGCCCCTGGGCAAAATGCTCTGTCTTGCTGAGGTCGATGATGCAAAGACGGTTGTCGCCGAGCCTGGTCTCAAGCTGATCGGTGCTGATCATCACGGAGGGGTCATCAACGTCTGGTTTCACTGGGCTTTGTTTCCACTTGGAAGTAATCAAGCGAGCCGTATTGTACTGGTCTTCCCAGCGAGTGTTGCGCCCAGTAAGTCAATATGAACGGGTACCCCCTTTAGGCGATGTTTGTAGATTGAACCCATACTAGCGTTTTACTCGAACCCACAAAGTTGCCTAGGCTGGAGGTGATGCTCATGAGTGGCTACCGGACAAGCAACATATTCCATGCGGGAGAGAATTTCAGATCAGAAGAACGGTCCGATAGAATCTCGGTTTATTCTCTGTCGGGCCTAGCGTCAGAGCCCCAGCACAGGATTTTTCACTTGACCGGACTTTTCCGTAGCCAGCGTGTTGTTTTGGGGTTTCGAGCAGGCCTGTTTCGCACGTCCGAAATAGCCGTGTTGTGTATTACCCTCGGCATGCACGCTACCCTTGCTTTTGCCGAGGACAAGCCGCAGGGAGATTCAACTGTAACCGGGTCGAGCCTTGCGGCTCACATGTCAGCCTTGGAACTGGAAGCGACTGCCCGCACGGCACGATCATCGGGTCAGTACCAACAGGCAGAAGCGCTTTACGCTGCGGGCTATACCAGGTTCCCGGCACAGTCGGTGTTTGGGGTGGGGCAGGCTTTAACCGTGATCGACCAGCGCAGACTGAGTCGCGCCGAAGAACTCGTGGCAAATCTGGAACAGCGCTGGCCTGGCCATAGGGATGTTCTCCATGCAAAGGCTTATCTGAAAGATGTTCAGAGAGATTTTTCTGCCTCCATTGGGATCTATCAGAAAATTCTCGACGCGTATCCCGACGATAACTACGCCTATCGTCAGTGGGTTCTAGCAACAAATTTTCTTGGTCTGCCGCGGCTCGCATTGAAGAGTGCGAAAAAAAGACCCGCTGCTTTCTCAACCAATGACTGGCGCGTTATGTACAGTGACCGGGCGGCTATCGCTATCCGCTGGGCATATATGTACGAGCCGGATCTGCGTATCGCGAGAGAGCGACAGCAACAGGCTGTGGCTTACTCGAAATTCTACTTGGGTTACCTGTCAAGAAACTTTCCTGATGATACTGTTCTGCGTCATCGGGGAGTTTTTGATTATATCCTGGCACTTCACGCCAGTAGTCTGATGCAGGATTTAATCCATCAATATCTCCACCTGATCGAAGAGAAGTTAAAGCCTGGGGATTTTCCCGTTGAGGTACTGAACGCAATCGCTGACGCTTATCTCTACTTGGAACAGCCTGATGAGTCGATGAGCCTCATTACTGAGGCACTCGTTAAAGATTCCCGAAACTTCAATTCACTCCTGACCTTGTTTTTTGCGGCCATTGAGACCGAGCAGTTTGACGTTGCCGAAACCACCATTGACACGGTAATCAGTCAACAACCGGCGAGTTTTGTAAATCATCAACTTGTAGAAGCTGTTCGCTTGAAACAGCTTTTGTTTTCCTGGAGTAACCGATTGGCACAAGCCGACCGGGGCTTGTCTGATCTACTGGAACGGGCGCCGCACAACGCTGCTTTGCGGTCGGATCTAGCCGGCGTTTACAACGCCAGGGGTTGGTCGCGTAAATCCATCGATGAATACGTCATTGTAAAAAATATTGATTCGGAATACCTCGAAAGAAGAATCGGCCAGGCTGAAAGTCTTTTGTCACTCAGCCGGTTTGCGGATTTTGAGCCCAGGATTAGGAATCTCATGGAGGATTATCCCGAAAACAAGCGTGTGCAAGATCTGGCTGAGGATTGGAAAATCCACAAGATGCATGAATTGTCTGCCGTGGTGTCCGGCGGGAGGAGTACCGGTGATACGTTTGGCAGCAAAGAACTTCAGAGTGAGATTTTCTATGTCAGCAAGCCCTGGCGTGACGATCATCGAGTATTTGCTCATTACTGGACATCTCAGGCTGATCTTGAAAACGGTCGGGCTGCTATCCGGCGCTATGGCATGGGTGGTGAATTCCGTCGACCTGACTGGGATATCGCGTTCGAGTTGAGTCAGTCTGAATCCGGGGGTGATACGGCTGTGGCTATGAGAGCCCATTGGCGGCATGATGATCGCAACAGTGTGATCTTTTCGGCAGAAGGATTTGGGCAAGATACTCCCGTGCGCGCCTGGGATAATAAGATAAAAGCCGAGGCCTATACTGTGAATATTACACATCGTGCAAGTGAGCGTTATCGGTTTGACGGCACATACCGGTATATGCCATTTACTGATGGCAATAACAGAAACGAGTTCGGAATGTCAGCCTACCAGCTTCTTTATTCTGAAGCACACCATCAGCTTGCGTTGATTGAAAACGGTTCATATTCGGACAATTCCAAAACTGATACGCCCTATTTCAACCCAATCTCGGACTACTCGACGGCTCTGGGTCTGGAATACCAAGGGGTTATCGATCGCCGTTACGACAAAAAATTCTCTCATCGCCTGTATGGAGAGATCGGTCGGTACTACCAGCGTGGTTTCGGTAACAGCGAAACCAGCGTTATCGAATATGACCAGCGTTTCCACTCCAGTAAAACGCTCAACATTTTTTATGGGATCAGATTTCAACGGCACAGTTATGACGGCAAAGAAGAAGACTGGACAGGTTTTCGTGCGGGTATCGAATGGAGATTCGATTGATGCGTGCCGTGCTAACTCTGTTGCTACTACTTCTAAGCTGTATCGGTAGCGCTGGTGCGTTTGGTCATGGAATTGAAAAAGCTAGATCACTGGTCGCGCTGTGTTACCACGATATTCGTGACGATGTAATAGGCCGCTCAGATCAAGACACGATGGCCGTTAGTACACGGCATCTTGCCGAGCATTTTGAGTGGCTTCGGGTGAACGGGTACACACCGGTGACGCTGGACCAGGTATTGGAGAGCCAATCGGGCGGACTACTGCCAGAGAAACCCGTGCTGCTTACGTTTGACGATGGCTACGCAAGCTTCTACCACGAGATTTTCCCACTGTTGCGCAGGTTCAACTATCCTGCCGTGATGGCTCTGGTAGGGCGATGGCTGGAAGCAGAACCAGGCTCACAGGTGATTTACGGGAATAGCGCTTTAAAAGACCGCGAGTATTTCCTCGATGCATCTCAGATCAAGGAGATGGCGGGCTCCGGCTTAGTAGAGTTTGCATCGCATACCTACGATCTGCATCACGGGGTGATCGGGAACCCCCAGCAGAACCTGCAACCAGCTGCTGTTACCAGAATGTATCTGAACGGTGAGAAACGATATGAGACCGATCAAGAGTATCGGCGACGTATTCGCTCTGATCTGAAGCGTAACGATACGCTACTCGAGAAACTAGCTGACCGAAAACCGCGTACCCTGGTGTGGCCCTATGGTCAGTGGAGTATCGAGGCCGAGGAAATTGCGAGAGAACTGGGCTATGAGTTCTTTCTGACCCTGGATGATTTTCCGCACCTTGCCGACAATACGGGAAGAATCGGTCGTTCATTGATCGAGCGTAATCCGGCAGTTGAAGACATCAAGTATGGTCTCGAGCACCTTAACGATGTAGAGCCGGTTCGCGCAGCGCATATCGACCTGGATTACGTCTATGACGAAAACAAGGAGCAACAGAGAAAAAACCTGGACCGATTGCTCGATCGTATCAAGGCGATGCGGATCAACACAGTGTTTCTGCAGGCGTTTTCAGATTTTGATGGGGATGGAAATGCCAATGCGCTGTATTTTCCAAACCCGGCACTGCCGGTTCGCGATGACCTTTTCAGCCGTGTGTCCTGGCAGCTAGAGAAACGTGCTGGGGTTACCGTATATGCCTGGATGCCGGTCGCAGCCTTCGATGTTAAATCAGAGTATTTTGCAAAACATGGTGTACGAAGATCTGGTGCTCAGGGCATCGTTCCCGCCACAGTGGACTATCGCCGACTGTCGATATTCGATTCGGAAAGTGTCAAGTTGATCTCATCAATATATGACAGCCTCGGTAAATATGCCCATTTCGACGGGGTTCTTTACCATGATGATGCCTACTTCTCTGACTATGAGGATCTGCACCCTGAAGCCGTTAAATACTATAAGTCGCGCGGGCTCGATTTCTCGTCTTTGATAGAGGTTCACTCAGATCAGTCTCTTATGCGCCGATGGACCGATCTCAAGATCGATGCCTGGCATGAATTTACAGACAAAATGACCAAGCACCTGCGGTATTTTCGCCCGACAATTCGAACAGCACGCAATATATATGCAGCAGTGGTCTTAAACACAGACAGTGAAAACTGGTTTGCGCAAAGTCTAGATGGGGCGCTGGAACGCTATGATTACGTTGCCGTAATGGCCATGCCATACATGGAAAACGCTCCAGACCCAGATAAGTGGTTAGCAAAGCTACACACTGCGGTCCGAGCAAGGCTAGGTAATACTGACAAGGTCATTTTTGAATTACAGGCCAAGGACTGGCGAAACCAGGTAAACATTCCCACCGAAACTCTGGTCAAGCAGTTTCGATATTTTTTCGCCCAAGGCTCAATGAACGTCGCCTACTACCCTGATGATTTTCTTGCTAATCACCCCGAGCTAGAAATCTTGATACCGGGGTTCTCCCTTGAGACTTATCCTTACCGTAAACAGTAATGAACCAGTTCATTCTTTCTTTTGCCCACCAGTTGCAACTTTTTGTTTTCTATTACCCATTGTTTATGGCTTATGTCTGGATGGTCGGCGGTATCTATTACAGACTTCATTGGGAAAGCCATGGCGAGCAATCCAGGGACAACCCGCAACCACTACCCGAAAGTCCACCGGTAAGTATTCTGGTGCCCTGTCACAATGAGGGAGACAATGTCAAAGAAACGATCGGGTTTCTGGCCGCCCAACACTACCCGAATTTCGAGATCATTGCGATCAATGACGGTAGCAAAGACAACACGGGCGAGTTGCTTGATGAATTAACGAAGAAATACGACACTTTGCGCGTTGTTCATCTGGCTGGTAATCAAGGTAAGGCCATGGCCCTGAATGTCGGCGCTTTGATGACTAAGAACAATATCCTGGTTTGTATCGATGGCGATGCACTGCTTGATCCCTATGCAACACACTGGTTGGTTCGGCAGTTTCTTTCCGCCCCGCGTCTGGGAGCAGTCACCGGAAACCCACGCATCCGAAACCGGACATCACTACTGGGCAAGATTCAGGTCGGTGAGTTTTCGTCGATCATCGGCTTGATCAAGCGGGCACAGCGTATCTATGGCCGGGTCTTTACGGTCTCTGGTGTGGTCGTCGCCTTTAATAAGACAGCCCTGCACGACATCGGCTATTGGACTGCCGACAATGTTACAGAAGATATCGATGTGAGTTGGCGGTTGCAGCTAAACCACTGGGACGTACGGTTTGAGCCCAATGCGTTGTGCTGGATCCTGACACCGGAAACACTCAAAGGTCTTACACAGCAAAGAATCCGGTGGGCACAAGGTGGAGCCGAGACCTTCATGCGTTATTTCCGAACGATGTTGTCATGGCGACGGAGGCGAATGTGGCTGGTCTGCGTTGAATATATTGTTAGTGTCGTCTGGACTTATTCACTGATGTGCACGTTGATCTTGTGGGTCATCTCCAAGTTCATACCATTGCCATCATACCTGCAGGTTTCAAGTTTGATTCCCGGCTGGACTGGGGTGATTCTCGGTCTGACGTGCTTGCTGCAGGCGTTGGTCAGCCTGTCTATAGATTCAAGATATGAAAGCGGCCTGGTCAGATACTTCTTCTGGATGGTGTGGTACCCAATCGCGTACTGGATCATCAATGTTGTAGCTACCGTGGTAGGGTTTCCCCGGGCATTGCTCAAGAAACGTGGAGAACGCGCTGTATGGACAAGCCCGGATCGGGGCATCCAGAGCCTTCCGAAGGACTGATAATTGAATCTCCGGGTCTGCTGAGTCGACCTCAGCGGATTGTTGAGATCATTGTTACATTGATTGTCTGGATTGCCATTCTTTATTTGTGGCAGCCACTGGTCCGTCTGCTTTGGTGGCTTGTTCAGAGTGGTTTGACGGATAACAACATGTCCCTGCCCGATGAGCATATACGGCTACTGCAGATTTTTCAGAACTTCCTGCTGCCGCTTTTAGCCATCTTGATCGTGTACCTTGGTTGGGCAAAGGTGAACCAGTGGCGTTTCCGAGGCCGGGAGCAGCGTGCGTCTCGGACACCAATCGATGCCGCCTCTGTCAGCCAGCACTATAAGGTTGATCCGGAAAAACTCAGAATGTGGAGGCGTTTGAGGCAGATGGTCATCGAGCTGAGCGATACAGGTTATGTCACATCTGTACACCGTGGTTCTTTGGCTCGTTATCGTGGGGTGAAAAATAGATTTTACGTATAGAAGATCCACCTTTACCGATGGGTTGTGACGAACAATAAGCGCCCGATCTCCACCTTTGACTCTTCTTTCTCCCGATGCTGAAAATCAATAATCTCGCACTGCGACGCGGAACAAGGTTGCTACTGGAGCGCGTTAATCTCGATGTGTTTCCGGGCCAGCGCCTTGGTTTGACCGGGGCCAATGGCTCGGGTAAGTCGAGTCTGTTTTCGGTCATAGCGGGACGGCTGGAAGCAGATCAGGGAAGTGTGACATTGCCGCGCGGCACGCTGATCAGTGAGGTCATGCAGGAGACCCCCCAGTCGGAAGATAGCGCAATTGAGTACGTGATTGACGGTGACCAGCAGTTCAGGGCGGTTGAACGCCACATCAGGCGTGCAGAGCAGGCCAACGATGGGGCGCGGCTTGCCGAGTGGCACGACAATCTCGAGCAGATCGATGGATTTACGGTCTCGGCGCGGGCCGGGCAACTGCTGCACGGCCTGGGGTTTACTGCAAAAGAGCAGCGCCAGTCGGTCAACACTTTCTCCGGTGGCTGGCGTATGCGGCTGAATCTTGCTCAGTCACTGATGACACGGGCGGACCTGTTACTGCTCGATGAGCCTACCAACCATCTGGACCTGGACGCCATGGTCTGGCTTGAGCGATGGTTGTCAGCCTATGACGGTATGGTGCTGGTGATCTCTCACGACCGCGAGTTTCTAGACCGCTCAGTCAGCCGAATCGCGCACATTGAAGGACTGACCCTGACTGTCTACGAGGGCAACTACAGCCAGGCAGAGAGTCGTCGTGCTGCGGCTCTTGACGCTCAGCGCAAGCAGCACGCCAGTCAGCAGAGAAAGATTGCGCATATGCGCTCCTTCGTGGACCGGTTTCGCTACAAGGCTACTAAGGCGCGACAGGCCCAAAGCCGATTGAAAGCCCTGGAGCGCCTGGAGACTGTTCTGCCGGTCCACGAGCGAACGGCCTTCGTGTTCGAGTTTGAACCGGCAGAGCAGATGCCCCACCAGCTGATGGATCTGGAGCGTGTGGACGCCGGTTACGACCATGCGATTCTATCCAACGTGAACTTTCGCCTGGCAGAAGGGGCGAGGATCGGTCTGTTGGGCAGAAACGGTGCCGGTAAGACCACGCTGATGAAAGTGCTGGCATCCCGTCTCGAGCCCTTGGCGGGAAGTTATACGTCCGCTGCAGGGATTCGCATCGGTTACTTTGCCCAGCACCAGCTGGAGCTGCTGGACCCGGAGCGATCGCCGCTTGAGCATCTGACCGAGCTTGCGGGGCAGGGCAGTGACCGCCGATTGCGTGCTTTCCTGGGTCGATTCGGTTTCGGTGGTGATGCTGCGGGTGAAGCGGTTGGACTGCGGTCGGGCGGCGAGAAAGCGCGGCTGGTACTCGCGCTGATCGTATATACCAGGCCGAATCTCCTGCTGCTGGACGAGCCCACCAATCATCTCGATATCGACATGCGCCAGTCCATATGCATGGCACTGCAGACTTACCGTGGCTGCCTGGTAGTCGTCGCCCACGATAGGCACTTGCTGCGACTGGTGGCTAACGAGCTCTGGGTCATAGACGAGGGCAAGCTTCGGCCTTTTGAGGGGGATCTTGACGATTACGTTGGTTGGTTGCGAGCACGGCAGAGAAATCCAGAAGAGGAAAACGTACCCCGGGAGGAGAAAAAGGCAAAATCATCCCGGACTGTGCGCCAGGATCGGGCTCGACAACGGGCGCAGGTCAAGCCGCTCAGGGATCAGGTGTCAAAGCTAGAGCAGGCGCTAAGCCAGACTGAAGAACATCAGCAGTCACTGGAGCAGAAGCTGGCCGACCCGGATCTATACAATGAAAATAACCGGGAACAACTTCGGCAACTCTTATTCGAGCAAGCCCGAAACGCTGAGACCCACCAGGAACTTGAGGCAAAGTGGCTGGAGGCGGCCGAGCGGCTCGATGAGGCCAGTGCAAACCGCTAGTTGAGCACTGGTGCCGGCTAACATTACCCTATTGGCTTCGCCTTGTGAGCTGATCAGATCAGATTCGCCCCGCCAGGCCGGTTTCTGTGTTGAATCGTTCGATTAGCTCGTCCTATACGGAGATCAGCCCGTTAAGACCCTATATTGACACCGGCGTGAGCTTGACAGGCGGGGTGTCATCCGCCGGCCCAGGTCTTGCACAGTCCGTACCCGTAAAGCGAGAATCCTGCCGGAACACTGCGGTCAGGCTGTACCGGCGTGACCGGATTCCCACGAACACCCGGGAAGTCTAGCCAGGCACATAGAAGCGGATGGAAAATGGATGATTCCGGTAATCGATCTTTCGCGTCACCTTGACCCCGCCAGCGTGATTCAACAATTGCGCGATGCGGCGGCCCAGGGAGGATTTTTTCAGGTCGTCGGGCATGGTGTGCCGCATGATCTGATCGACGAGGTGCGTCTTGCTGCCAGGCGCTTCTTTGATCGACCTCAGTCGGAAAAATCAGCAGCCTGCTGTCTGTCACTGGGGGAAGTTTCGAACTGGCGAGGCTATGAACACTTCGCCGCGGACGGCAGGGAGGCGTTTGAGATCGGTCTGGAGTACACGGGCCAGGACCACACTAAAAGGGTGTTGCCGCTGCAAGGCGAGAATCGCTGGCCGGCGAACGACCCAGACTTCAAGCGCACTATGTCGGCGTACCACGCCGAGGCGGTGGCCTTCTCGCGACGGTTGCTGGGCGTACTGGCGCTGGCCCTCGGCCTTCAAGAGGGATATTTTGATGCGCAAGTCAGGGAGCCGCTGGCCCAACTGCGGCTCTGGAATTACCCGCGAGGCACCGGGCTCGCGCCACATAAGGATCACGGTTTTCTGACCGTGCTGCTGCAGGACGAGCAGTGTGGCGGGCTACAGGTGTTGCGCCGGGTCTTGCCATCACCAGCGCGCCGGCTTGAAGAGCGGGCTGGGTCAGAGACTCCAGAACCCGAATTTGATCTAGAACCGCACGACATTGCCGAGGAAATTGCCGCGGCCCAGGCGGAGAGTCAAGGTGAAGAGGGTCCTGTATGGCTGGATGTGCCGCTCATTCCTTACGCTTTTGTGATCAACGTCGGCCGGCTTTTCGAGATTTTTTCCCAGCAGGTGTTCCCTGCCACCATTCATCGGGTTCGATTCGCACCTGAGGCGGGGCACAAGCAGGAGATTCCCTTGTCCAGGATCTCTTTAGCGCTTTTCTTTGCCCCGGGCTGGGACGTGGTCATTGAACCACCGCCAGAAGTGCTGGCGCCGGGTATCTCCAGGCCGCGGCCCGTTCAGTCGGGTCCGCACGTGCTATTCGGCTATCGCTGGCAGCAGTACGTGAATACGGGCGAGATCGAGGACGTAGCCGCTGCCAAGCGCAGGGCGTTGGCGGAAACCGTAACGTCGACCAGAACCCTGACATAGGGTGATAAGAGACTGAAAGCAATGAGCCCCGGTGGCTCACTCACTCAACGCGGTCGACCTTATTCTGTGGGAATCAAATGGCATTTGTGACAGACGCAGACCGCTGGCCCTGTAAATGGCATTGGCAATGGCGCCGCCCGCGGGTCCGCCGACGGCCTCGCCGGCTCCCAGAAAGGGTTCGCCGGGGCGGTCGACCAGCAAGGTCCGGACCTCGGGAACATTGTCGAATCGGATGATCGGGTAGCTCTCCCAGTCGCGGCTGGTGATCCCCTGTGAATCGTAGCTGACCGATTCGTAGAGACTCCAGCTTGCCGCCTGGATGAATCCTCCTTCGAGTTGTGCTGTGAGGCCGCTGGGGTCGACCACTTCCCCTGCATCTGCGACGATCCAGGCGTGGAGGAGTCTGACGCTGGCTTTTTCTGAAATCTCCAGTTCAACACCGACTGCGCAGTATGCGGCGCTGTTCTTGTAGCGGGCAAAGGCCATGCCCTGCCCCCTGCTTGGTGGGGAGTTAGACAGATCGGTCTCCATCCGATCGGCCAGCAACTGGATGACGTGCCGAGCTCTGTTGTCGTCCAGGTGGCGCAGGCGGAACTCGACGGGTGAGATACCGGCAGCGTCGGCCAGTTGATCCATGAAAGACTCGATGGCGACGACGTTGGCGAAGGCACCAAGTGTGCGCAGCGCCGAGGTTCGCAGCGGCAGACCGCGGACCAGATGCTTGACCAGTCGTGGGTTAGACAGGGTGTACAGAGGCTCGAGATTGCGGTGGATACCGACGTGGGGCCCCATGGCCGGTTGTGGTGGAGTCTTTTCCAGTGGCACTGCCCGGAATTTTGATGACAACAGCTTGCTGGCGGGAGAGCCGGTCCTGCCTGCGGCCGGCCGGCCCATGATGAAGGTGTCGCCATAGCTCTCGTGGGACCAGTCGACGATCCTACCAGCGGAATTCAGGCTGCCTCGAAGTTCACAGACCATAGCCGAGCCGTAGGGCTCCCAGGCGTGCTCATCGTCGCGGGTCCACTTGAGCAAAACCGGTCTACCCGGGATCATTGTGGCAATCAGTGCTGCATCGAAGGCCGCGTCATCCGCACCGTTGTGGCCGTAGCACCCCGCTCCTGGCATGAAAACCACGTGCACCATCTGCGGTGCGATCTGTAGGGCCTCTGCAAGAGCCTCCCGCAGCGGATAGATCCCCTGGCTGTGGGTGTAGACCCTCAGCCGGCCCTCATCATAAAGAGCGCACGCGGCCGACGGTCCGATGGCACCGTGCATCAGATAGGGTTTTTCAAAACGCCACTTGAGTGTGACAGTTGCGTCGGCAGGTGGCTCGGCCAGTGGCGGCACCGACTCGTCGACCGGGATACCGCCGGTTGTCACCGGCCGGCTGAGCCTGACATTCGACACCAGTGCATCGTAGAGGTCCCCGGTCGGCAGCTTGGAGGTGAGCGTCCAGCTGGCAGCCGCCGCGATGCGTTCGGCTGCCTTCACCGCAGCAAATTCATCAGCCGAAGCCACGGCCACGAAGCTGCCGTCCCGTACGACGCTGATGCCGTCGTCGGAGAGCTGGCGGACCGTCGCTTTGTCCAGATCCGTCAACTTGGCGGTGTAACAGGGCGGCCTGACCGGCCGTGCGTGAAGCATCCCCGGCAGGGTCATGTCGTGGACAAAAAGGGTTTTGCCGGCAACGATATCGATCATACCCTTGGCGATGACTGGTCTGCCGATCCACACGTGTGTGCCGGGGTCCTTGATGGATACTGCCTGATCGACAGGAATACCGAACGGGCGATCGGTGGCCAGCGACCAGTAGGAGATCTTGTCTTTGTGCCCGGGACAGTGAACCACGCCATCCTCGACCCTCAGCTCTAGCGGGTCGGCGTCCAGTAGGCGGCCAGCCAAGCCAAGCAGATGCCGGCGTGCAGTGGCACTGGCCAGACGTATTGCAGTACCGGACTGTTGCATCGACATGCTGCTGGCTGTGTACCCCTCGTCGGGGGCCGTGCCGGTCTGTGCTGGTTTAACGTCGATGCGCTCGTAGTCAACGTCCAGCTCTTCGGCAGCGATAATGGCCAGGGCCGTCGAGATGCGTTGACCGATATCAACCTTACCGGTATGCACGATAACCCGGCCTTCGTCGGTAAATTGGATCCACTGATCGACAGTGGGATGATTAACAATGCTGGGATGTTCCGTCACTGATTTACCGACCTTCGATCAGGCGCTGAATCGCCGCCAACACCCGACCCTGGCTGCCGCAGCGGCAGAGATTGGGGTACAGAGCTTTTTGTATGTCTACCTTTGTGGGATGGGCGTTATTATTCAACAAGGCGGTCGTCGCAATAACAATGCCCGGTGTACAAAACCCGCACTGAGCAGCACCTTCATCGACAAAGGCCTGTTGTACGCTGCTGAGAGTTTCTCCATCGGAGAGCCCTTCCACGGTCACGATCTCCCGCCCGGCGAATTCTCTGGCGGTCCGCACGCAACTGAGCGTGGCCTTTCCGTCGACCAGCACGGTGCAGGCGCCACATTGCTCGCTGGTACAACCGATTTTCGTGCCGGTCAAGCGTAGCTGGTTCCGAAGCACAAAAACCAAAGGGGTATCGGGTTCGGCTTCAGTGGTTCGCAATTGCCCGTTAACTTTGAGTCTTATTTTTGTCACAATGTGTCAACACCTCCATGAGATCGGAACAATCTGGGGTCGATGGCTGCAGTGCTGGTGGGGTGGCTGCATTTTATACAGCAATGGATCATGCTTGAGCTGCAATATTTTGAATACACTTCAGATCTCGATCTGAGGAGTGCACTCGATGACCATCATTGCTGACGGATTTGTTTTTCTTGAAGCACCTCGTTGGCGCGATGGGCGGTTGTATTTCTCGGATATGGATGCCGGTTTCGTCTTTTCGTGGCATCCGGTGGACGGAGTACAGAAAATCGTTGAGGTGGTCCACCGGCCATCGGGACTGGGCTGGGATGCCGATGGTCGTATGCTCATTGTCTCTATGGAAGACCGGCAACTGCTGCGCCTAGACGAGGGGAATCTGACAACGGTGGCTGACCTGTCTGGCATAGCGACCTTTCATTGCAATGATATGGTGGTTGATGCCAGGGGCGGGGCTTATATCGGTAATTTTGGTTCAAATCTCGAAGGTGCAGGCGCCAAAGGCCCGGTTCCAGCAAAACTCGTCTACGTGGCACCGGATGGTGACGTCCGCGTCGTTGCTGAGAATTTAGCGTTTCCAAACGGTGCGGTCATTACCCGTGACGGGCGGACCCTGATTATCGGCGAATCTTTCGCGGCACAGTTGACCGCTTTCGATAGAAAAGAAGATGGCCGCCTCAGCAACCGGCGCGTCTGGGCAAGTGTTCCCGGTCGAGCACCAGATGGTTGTTGCCTTGATGCGCAGGGTGCGATCTGGATGGCGAGCCCTGTCAGCAACGACTTTATCAGGATACTGGAAGGGGGTGAGATCACCGAGGTGATCGAGGTGGAGCAAAAAGCAATTGCCTGCGTGCTGGGTGGCGACGACGGCAGGACACTGTTTCTATTGACCTCCAAACATCTGGCCAGGAGACAGAATCTCAAGCTGCGCAGTGCGCGAATTGAAACTCGCCGTGTGATTGTTCCAAGTGGGCACAGCCCATGATAGGCAATTTGCGAACCCTGAGTCGCTATCAGCACGTGAAGAGAGATGACTCGAGTTGAAAGTGGCCAAAGAAGGTCGCTTCTGAGAATCTGATCCGAATCAGTCTGGCACATGGAGGAGACGCGCATCATTTACGGACAGAGCGAACTCGCTGTTCGTCGCGGAGTCAACGCAGAAGATGTTGTGCGCTCAGCACCCCCGGGATCTGAGCAGGCAAGAATCCTTGAGCTTCTTGAGAATCACCCTAATGCTCTTAATCGGACCTGTCGGCCCGGGCACCTAACCGGTTCGGCGCTGGTGGTGGTCCCGGCCCATAACCGCTTCCTGGTGCTGTTTCACCGTAAGTTGCAGCGCTGGCTGCAGCCCGGTGGGCACGCCGACGGCGACGGTGATCTCGCCCGGGTCGCGTTACGCGAGGCGACTGAAGAGACGGGTATTGACGGTCTGCGCGTCGCCGAACCGGCCATCGATCTCGATATCCATGTCGTTGACCCACCTGGAGAAGATTCTCACCAACACCATGACGTGCGCTTTTTGGTCATCGCGCCAGCTGGTGCCGTGGCGGTCGGTAATTCGGAGTCCGAGGCACTGCGCTGGATTACGATCGAGGAGCTCGATGAGGTTGGGGCGGATCAGGGGATGCATCGTCTAGCCCGTCGTGGACTGGCGCTTCTGTCGAGATTACGCCGCGAGAGAGTTGTGAATGAATAGGCGTTGTCTGCAGGGATACCTGTCTGGAAGTGTCTGCGGTGAAGCCTTGTATCGACAAGAATTTATCGGCTGTGACGCTCGCAGGCTTAGCTGAATCAGGTCGATATGGTGAAGAAGCGGTCGGCAAAGCAGCGACGGAGATTCTTGACAGGGATCTTGACTGAGACCACCCGGCCGTCATTATCCTTCAGTGTTATCAGTGTTATCAGTGTTATCAGTGTTATCAGTGTTAGCCAGACCCTGTTCTAATGTTCAGAAAATGGGACGACTTTTTCCAGTAGATAGACCATTTCCCCCACAGTGTCCTCGGGGGTGTGTGTAGGTAAGACACGCAGATTGAGGTCCAGTCTGTTGATCACCCAGGATAGAAACTTATCAAAAGATACACGATTCCAGACGTGTACATGTATGCTGCGTTCTCGATGAAAGTCGTAAAGTCGTTTTCGTGTGAACAGGTTAAGCGGGAGTTTGTTACCGTTGTAATAATCTAGCGGCAGGTTGTTTTCGAGAAAATATCGAGCCACTTCAGGGTGGGGTTGGTCGACGACTTCTTTGTTTCGAAGAAAATCACGCATGTGAGCATTACTTATTGTTGTCTCACCTCTTTGATAATCACGCCACAAGTGTTTTTGAGTGGTGAGTGTACGGTGGCGGTCGAACGTATGGTCGCGATCAGGGATCGTCAGAAATAATTTCGCGCCATCTTTCAGAATCATACTGCAGCCCTGGAGAAACCGGATGGGATTCACCAGATGTTCGATGAAATGGTTGGCAATGATGAAATCAAATGCATATTGTCTCAGTCCAATCAGGGCTTTGTGGTCGTTGAAGTCGACAATCAGATTCGGCTCAACAATGCTCTGTGCAATGTCTCGGAGTTCCGGAAAAAGCACCAAGGCCTCTTCTTTGCTGAGACGGTCTGCATAAACAACAGAAGCTTTTCCAGAATTGATGGGAAGGGGGTTGTTGAGCGGGCCGAACTCTACACCGTGCCCCTCAAGATGAGAGATCGCCAGGCTTTCCTTCAGGGTTAAATCTGGGCTTGATGTGGCAGTGGGGGCATTGGTTGTTGTACCCATGGTCAGATGGGCGGTCAGCCAATTCTTTCCAGGACGACCACCGGAATTTCCCGGTCTGTTTTATCCTGGTAATCGGTAAAAGGCGGGTAGATCTTGACCATTTGTCTCCAGATCATTTTACGTTCGTCTCCGTGTGCAATACGGGTGGTCGCCTCAAAGATGTCTTCAATGACCTGAACGGTGACCATTTCTTGCACCATCAGGTTGTGATACCAGCCGGGATGATTCGGAGCGCCCCCTTTTGACGCAATCACGATGTAGTGATCGTTTGTTCTGCCATAAATCAGTGGCATGACGGATTCAAGGCCGGACCTGCGACCACGGGTGGTGAGAAGCAGAGTGGGTACCGGGCCGGGGCCGCCGGCCCATTCGGAATCCCACATATGACCGGCAGCAGGGTCAGTTTGATACAGATCCCGATGATCGGCCAGCCAGCCGTTGCTACTTGCCTGTTTGAAATGGTCACTCATGGTTGACGATCTCCAGAAAGAATTTCAGTTTGGTTGGCTAGATTAATTGGCCCGGTGTTTTTGAGGGTGAAAATGACGCAGCGCTGTTAATTATCTCGATGGTTTACAGCTGTCTAACAGGTGCTTGACTACCCGAGGCTTCATTACAACGAGTCCCGGCACGGAAGCATCGATTAAACCATCAGCATGGGCTGGCTGTCTATTTGTCGCAGTTGACCCAGTCGGCGATGTGCTCTGGCAGTTGATCAACGTGGATGAATTGTTCTGATACGACACGGCTACTGACAGACAGTTCCTGTGGATTCAATCGTGTATGGCGTCCCTCGTTGAGAAGCCGGTAGGCACAGGTCGCAGGCATCAGGCCCAGCATCTCGAGATTGTTGGGCGACAATATCATGCAATCTGGGTTTACTTTGTCGCGGTTCTCATAATCGCCACAGCGGCAGGTCTCGGTATCCAGATAGCGACAAGCAACATTGGTGTAGTGCAGTTCACCGGTCTCCTCATCCTCAAGTTTGACTACACAGCAACGCCCGCAGCCGTCACAAAGATCCTCCCATTCACGATGGCTCAACGACGATAAAGGACCGGACATTATTTTCCTGCGCTATCTGAATCGTGAATACCAGGATCTGACAACAGTATTACCTAACGCAGGCCAAGCCGATGACTGTTGAATTTGCAGTAACGGGGTGTATAGAAATGGCATCACCGTTTCCCTGACCAGATCGGATCGTTCAGCTTTTTCGTTGATTCAGATCGATTGGAAGACTATGTCGCTGCAAAAGAGAGGAAATCGAGCACCGGTACCAAGAAAATCAGCTCTGGCTATCCGGAATATAGTCGTAGTCACCGACCCCCTGGATGATCAGGAATTTACAGCGACCCTCGTCGACACCAGATACCCGGTGCGCTTGGCCCGGGGGGACAGCAGTTGTGTCTCCCGGTGTAAGTATCCGTCGCGCGTCGGGAAACCGGGTTTCCACCTGCATGGGGCCTTCGATGCAGAAAAAAGTGTCGGTCACTTCACTGTGGTGGTGCCACGGTACACACTGGCCCGGTCCGATTGTCAGGATAGAGGTCCTGAGTCCTTTGACCGCAGCAATGACTTCACGGCCTTCGATGGTGGGGCTTCTGCTCATTAGTGTGCCACCTTCTTGTTGACTGTAGTATTGATCGTTGCCGGGCTGTCGGAAGCGGGTAATGGGAAGATTATTATTCAGACACCGGTTTCGGCAACCTATTGCCGGGCAGTGGGGTTCGAACCAGACAGTAGTTTGTCTAACTGGTTGGCAAATCTCATTCGGTCGGCTTGGCTGAATGACGACGGGCCGCCGGTTTGTACTCCACTGCCTCGCAGTGTATCGAGAAAATCGCGCATATTCAGTCGCTGCCGAACGTTCTCCTCGTTGTACAGTTCACCGCGAGGGTTCAGGGCTGTGCAGCCTTTGTCGATCAGTTCAGCGGCAAGCGGAATATCTGCGGTAACCACCAGATCACCGGATTTAGAATGGCCCACGATGTGGTTGTCGGCGATGTCAAAGCCGGATCTGACCTGGACGGTATGGATGTACGGGGACTTTGGCACTTGGAGTGGCTGGTTGGCAACCAGGGTCACCTTCACCGGTACCCGATCGGCAGCCCGGTACAGAATCTCTTTGATCACCTTTGGGCAGGCATCAGCGTCGACCCAGATCATGCTGTTCCCCGAGTGATCGTGTATTTGTTTGGCCTGAACAGGCGCCAGTTATGTACAATTTAGAATCTACCGCAATCACGACGGATAGCTCATGACGACACTGATTATCGGTGCCAATGGCAAGATTGGCCAACTGGTTTGCCAACAAGGAAGTGCACTGGGCATGGACCTGCTCGGTATGGTTCGCAACACGGAACAGGCTCCGAATCTTGAAAAACTGGGCGCCAGAACCGTGGTTGCTGATCTGGAGGGTGAATTCTCTCACGCATTCGATGCTGTGAGTAAGGTCGTGTTTACCGCCGGATCTGGTGGGCACACCGGTGCTGACAAGACCCTGATGGTTGATCTGTACGGTGCAGTTCGAGCTATAGCGGAAAGCGAACGCCAGGGAATCGACCATTTCGTCATGGTCAGTGCTCTGGATGCCGATCATCCGTTGTCACACTTTCCCCAAATCGCTCCTTATATGGTGGCTAAAAAAGCGGCTGACGATTATCTGCGGGCAAGCAAGGTGCCGTACACTGTATTACGGCCAGGCCGGTTGACAGATGATCCCGGTAGCGGCGAGGTCAGCACGACCTTTGAGACCACAGGGCCCAAAGTGATATCACGCGAGAATGTCTCTGGTTGCATTTTGGCAGCGCTTGCCAGCGTACCCGAAGCGCAGGGGAGAGTGCTTGATCTGGTGGATGGTGATCAGCCTATTAAAGCGCTGTTCACGTGAGCAGGTTGAGTCGGATCGGGCTGTCATGTATCAAAAGTGCTGTTGTGATTTGACAACAGCAAGAGCGTAACCATCTCAGAATTTGGCGACTTTGCAATCGGCTTGATTTAGGTTCAGCCATTTGGAGTGTAGGGATAAGAGTATGAATAGCACTATGGATGTCTTTGATGTGATGTACCACTGCCGGTCGATGCGCCGCCTTGACAAGAAGCCGGTTCCGGCGGAGCTGCTGGTTAAACTTGTCGATGCCGCGAACCAGGCCCCTTCCGGGTCCAATATGCAGAATGCGCGCTGGTTAGTGGTTACGGATAACAGTATCAAGAAGGAATTGGCCGATCTGAATCGTAAAGGTGTTGAGAGTTATATTGGCCCGCAGAAATCACGGCCTGATGCGCTACCGCATCAATCGAAAGACAAGCGTTTGAGAATGCTGGATGCTGTCATCTGGCAGATGGAACATATGCATGAGGTGCCTGCCATTATCATGGCCTGTATGGAATTCGGGTCGCCAGCCGATGAGGTGAAGGTGGGTCATGGCAGTGGATCCATATGGCCTGGTGTTCAGAACCTGTTGCTCGCGGCCAGAGCCTTGGGCCTGGGCGCAACACCAACGACTTTAGCTTTAGGAGACCGCCAGGCGGTCTCCGATGTGCTTAAGCTGCCCAGTACGATGGCGGCATATTGCCTGATCCCAGTGGGCTATCCATTAGGGCGATTTGGGTCTGTAGCCAGAAAGCCGGTAGAAGAGATCATGCGTTGGGATCAGTGGAGCTGATTCCAATACGGTTCAAGATCCGGCATTTGCCGGGCTTCTTTTCCGAACGCGCTACCGTGAATGGCGCGAAACCGGGATAAGCCGCAAACATAGGTCATAGGGGTCACCTGAGTATGTCGGACCTGTCAGCCAAAGCCGAACAGTGGGGTGTTTCAGAAGAAGCGGCACAGTTACACCGTGATGCACTGGTCTGGGATGGTCATGGCGGTTTTGCTTACAGCGATCCGTCTGATCTGGAAGAACTGGAACGGTGGCACACGTCGGGCATCGATTTTCTGTCGCTCAATGCGACTTATGACGTAAAACCCTGGGAGACTGCTATCGAATGCATCTCAGGATATCGTCATTGGGTTCGGGCCCACGGTGAGCAAGTGATCCAGGTCGAGACCATCGATGACGTCCGGCGTGCCAGATGCGAAGGCAGACTCGCCGTAGCTTTTGACATTGAGGGCATGAATGCGCTTAACGGTGATCCCGGGATGGTTGATTTCTATTATCGGCTCGGTGTACGGCAGATGCTGTTTGCCTATAACCGAAATAATCTTGCCGGAGGCGGGTGTCATGAAGAAGATTGCGGATTGACTGATTTCGGGCGCGAAGTTATTAGCGAGATGAACCGGGTTGGAATGATCGTTGACTGTTCGCACACTGGATACAAGACCGCCATGCAGGCCATCGAAGCTTCTGATGCTCCGGTGATCTTCTCGCATTCGAATGCACGTGCCCTGCAGGATCACGAACGGAATATCCCAGATGAATTGATCAGGGCGGCAGCAGAAAGCGGCGGTTTCGTGGGTGTGACTGGTGTCGGCAAGTTTCTTGGCCCGAACGGATCGACGGTTGAACATCTGATCGACCATATTGACCACATGGTCGGGCTCGTCGGCCCTGAGCACGTCGCTATTTCGATGGACAGCATACTGAACAAGAAAGGATCCGATGCCCCATTTGCGCAACAACGCGACTATTGGCCTGAAACCCAGTACCCTGATGATGGCATTGGGGGCTATATCGCGCCAGAGGATTTTCCGCAGGTGACGCAAGGTTTATTGGCCAGGGGATACAAAGAACAACAGATCCGCGGAATTCTGGGTGAGAACTACCTCAGGCTTGCAACAGAAATCTGGACATAAATCAATTTGAATTGTCGATTCCTCGGCTCCCGCGTGGTGCTCTGAATATTTTCTGCAGCATTTCCCTGCCACGTATGAGCGGTTTTCAGAGTAACGAATTCATACGTTGCAGATCACTGAATCGTGTGCCTGGCATAGGATCAGCGTTGAGTCCCCGGTTCACAGGTTGCCATAGCCTACGAAGTGGCATGGGATTCGGCGAATGTCTTGAATGACATCGGCAGGTAGAGTGCCGCGAAGCTCCGACGAAGTACTGTCGTAGATCACATCTGAAATTCCACCGAAACGAGTTTCAATAGCATTGGCAATCTCGTCATGGCGTCCAACGGCTGAAAAAAGGTGTACGACGTCATCGCTCACTTCTTTGGCCATCTGGTCCCATTGATTGTTTCTCGATAACTGGTTGAGCTTATGCCCTAGTTCTTCCAGACCGTGCACCTCAAGAACGGGCCAGTAGGCTCTTGTTGATCCGTAGAAGCCCACACGCGTGCGTACCCACTCGAACATTTCGGCTACCGCATCGTTGTCCACTCCAGTGATGATGAAACCCCCGCCTGAGATTTCAAAATGCTCCCTCCGTCGACCAACACTGCTCATGGCATTTTCAAGACGAGGCAGAACGAGATTTTCGAGATACTTCCGGGTACAGAAGGGATGTAGGCGCACTCCATCATATTCCTGCCCCGCTACCTTCATCATTGCTGGGCCCACGGCAGCAACCGTAATGGGTGGGGCCGGGTAATCCATAGCTTCCGGCGTAAAATTCGGTGTCATCAGGGTAAAGCGGTAATGTTGTCCCTCGAAATTCAGCGGAGCTCCCGTTTTCCAGTTATTCCAAATGGCGCGCAGGGCTTGCGCATATTCACGCAATCGGGGTGCAGGTGGGGACCACGGTGTACTGAAACGACGCTCGTTGTGGCCTTTTACCTGACTCCCAAGGCCCAGGACAAAACGTCCCCGCGAGGCCCTTTGCAGGTCCCAGCCAATATTGGCTACGGTCATGGGGCTGCGCGAGAATGCAATTGCGATACCAGTCGACAGTTGCAGTTTCTGGCTGTTGGTCGCCGCAACGCCTAATGGCAAAAAGGGATCGTGGCGATTCTCCAAAGTGCAAATACCATCATACCCTTGCTTTTCAATAGAACGTACCGTTTGGGGAATCTGGTATAGATCGTGCTGAGGAATTGTCGTCATTACGCGCATGATGAAACTATCCTTCCTTTAGAGAGGCTCCAGTCAAAGGACAAGAGTTGATACATTCAGGGCAAATTCTGAGAGAGAATAACTACAGTTGAGATAGCAAAAAATAGTGGGCAGGTGCCGCTCCAAGCCAGTTCAGCGTTACCAGAGCTTGTGCGTGGTCGGTGGTACTTGAATCGCTGCCGAATTAATTCCAGCGGATGCTGGGTTGATCGTTGGTCATCAGAAAACTCTGACACTCGAGACCAAAGAGATCGCGTAACCCCACAACCATTGACTCACGCATCGCTTCGGCGACCGGTTCGCCGGCAAGGCCCGGTATCTCCGAAACCATGAAAATTCGCGTGCTATCGGGGGTGACCAGTGCGAGTTGTGACTGGCGCCACATGAAGTGCCGAGTCAAGATATCGGTGCCACTCGTGTAGGCGATTTCGCCCTCAGGTACCGCAATGGATTCGCTCGAATTAAGAGCAGTGAAGCGGTCTTCCCCGGTCGTCAACCGTAAAACGAGCGGTTTCTCAAGTACGCCGAGATCAAAGGCGCCTGCGGGGCAGACATACTGCAGCGACAAGGCGTTATAGAAATCGACCAGTGGGTTTATGGAGAAGGCTTCACCGCCTTTCAGCGCCCGGCGCAGCATCGCTTCGATAGAGGTGGGAAAGCGTTTCATGGAGACACCGAGTGCTGCGAAATTCTCACGCCAGGCTTTGACATAAGGATGCACCCTGGCATCGTCAACACCGAGTTGTGTGACATTCTGCCAGGTTTGCTGCCAGAGTTCGCTCACCGGCACCTGTGCGGTGCGATTGTCCAGGCCTTCAGTGACTGCTATCGCGAGGCGCATTCCTGGAAAGCTGTGATACACCTTTGGGTCGACCTGAAAATGATTCATCTGGTTCGGGGTTTCATTAAGATGCATCATTGGTCAAGTAATTTGAGGCACGTGCAGTGTTCAATGTTCGTCGATGGTTGGGCACTATCAGACACCACCGGATGGAAAAATGAAAAATGGTGGGGACGGCGGAAGTCGCCTCAATTGACTACTGCTTGAATTGTAGATGAAAGGCCACATGGGTTCAAAAAGTTACCGCTGCCGATGTCTACTTCGGACGGGGTCAGGTCATCCTGGAACAAAGAGACAGAATCAAACGAAAGACTATCGAAACCAGGCGCTTGCATCACCGCAAGGTCGCCGCATAACATGACAAACTAGATGAGCCAGACCCTCCTGTAAATCAGCCTACCAATAGTGCCAAATCATTTGACGACGG
>MPLX02103423.1_pt1 | contig 29937 bp, 33 predicted proteins | sample 1617341 | NCBI WGS metagenome assembly MPLX02 (sample SAMN05944804, study PRJNA350692) | marine metagenome | biome: marine; feature: ODZ; material: water; isolation source: 120 m water sample filtered on 0.2 um supor filter | place: Pacific Ocean | collected 2012-04-08 | depth 120m m | reverse complement strand
CAACGGTAATATCGTCCATCTCAATGGACTTAAACTGTGGATAACTAGTCAGGATTCCTTTTGCAAGGACCTTATCCATATGAGTTAGTTCTGGAGACGTAAGGGAATATGTAGTGAAGTGATGATCGGGATTTTGACTTTTGAATTGCATAATTTTGATTAATGAAATTAGATAGTAGTTATTTGTTTAAAGAAATCGACTAGTAGGAGTAATTCCAGTCGGTAGATCACTACGTTGGAGACCAAGTTTTTTCATACGACGTTCTGCGTAACGACGGAGTTGTCGTCCTGAGAGACCTGTTGAAAAACCACCTAGTCCATGCACAAAACAACCAGTTGTAGTTCCGTTGATGTGTTTCATAACTATTGAATGAATAAGAGAGATTTTGCGGTTGTTCTCGGAGTTTCTCTCCGGTAGGTTTTTAAGTCGGTTTATCGACTAAGGATCAGGTGTTTCTCTCTTCAGAAAATTCTGGAGAAACTGTCACCAGAACATTCTTGAGAATTCCGAAATAGAGATAAAAGATTTCCAAAGGGTCATCTTCATCTGTTTCGGAATTCCAATACGACTCTTGTTCGTTTGTCCATTGCATTTGAAAAGTGTCCTTTCCTGACGACTCATCTAATATACGACGATTTCTCTATGGCGTCTCGTAGAAGGAGTCCCTTTGCGGATGGTCTTTCTCTCTATGAAATCTCTACGCAAACCAGTAGAATATTTTGAATTCTTGGATCTGTAGTGACGCAGGGAACTAATCCACTCACCACGTTCAAGCGGTGTGTGGATGAGAACCCATACACAGGAACAACTGAGCAGATCATTCAGTTATCACTGGGAATCATTGAGTTATCAAAACTAGATAAGTCCACCTACTCGATCTACAAAGAGGAGTCGGGTATCAACGATAAGATCTTTTCCAAGTTGCGAGTCATTGGAAAGAGTTTCAAAGGACTCAATCAAAAGCAACTTCAAGAACTGATTAACGGTCTTCCACCTTCGTACTCAACGATTCATCTCCTCTGTGGTCTGAAACCAGAAGAGATCGTCACCTCGGTACGTACCAAGAACATCACACCCTCCACAACAGTGAAAGGTGCAGACAGTTACGTCAAACAGGTCAAGTTTCCACACCTCACCACAACTGATGGAGAGAAGGGTCGATGGGGTTCCAAGCACGAGGTCATCTGGAACGTTCTAAGACCCTCAGAAACCCCTCTTGAAGGTGATTCCCTCCAGTCCCTGGAGAAAGACCTCAGACGTGTCTGCAAGGAGTACGGAGTGGTTCTTCAGAAGAAAACCACTGAAGGATCACTGAGTCTTCGTCAGGAGGACTGGAAACTGTATTCCAACTTTTGGCGGGGTGTCCTTGAAAAAGAACTCACAAGCAAATGGTTTCTAGAACTTCCTGACGAAATCAAAAAGAAGTTCAATCTCAGAAACATTGATGAAGTCAGAGACACTCCACTTCGTCAGTTCACTGGGTTCCTAATCCACGTTGGTGGTGGAAGAGAAAAATTCTGGAATCAGTACGGTCAGTCGTACGTATCTAAAGTCTGTTTTCTTATGGGAAACACTGAAGATGCAGGGACCCGATACAACCTCAAACGTCGATTAGAACAAGTGTTAGCGGACAAAAGAGAACTTTGTATCTGGTACAACCTAATGTTGAAGAATAGTGGTTTGAATTCACCACTGTAGAAGATCAGATATCATCCGTAATCGTGAAATCCTCTCCATCGGGAATGATTCTTCCTCCCAGACCAATCTCCTTATTGATCTTCATCAAATCATCAGAACTATATCTAGTCATATAGTGAGAGTAGTGTTTTCTAATATAGGGTTCAGTCACTCCCATATTTTGACTAAGACCATAAAGTGATGTTCCGTTCAAAAGACGAATGGAACAATACCAATGACGGAGACTGTAAGGAACAAATTTCTTTCCCCACCGTTCGTTCTCATTCGTGAATTTGATCATCTTTACGAACTCAGAATGAAACTTCTTTGTGGTAAATGCAGTTCCATCTAGACGTGAAAATACAAAGTCTGTTTTTCCTCTGAACTTAGATTTGTCCATAACACGTTTGATAAATTCACCACCCATACCATTAACCTCACGATGTCCTGTCTTCGTTGACTTATGAATCTGAAGCAAACACGCAAGTCCCCCGTTATATTCACGGATTTGAACATCCTTACGACGCAACTTCACGCATTCACCAGGTCGCAAACCAGTGTTCGATAGAAAGAACAACATTTGATAAGAGACCCAAGAATCCCAGACCTGTTCTTCGTTTTCTCCATATTGTTTATTCAACCATTCTCGCAACCTTCGTATAAAAGATTTCCATTCATGCGGTTCCCACGTATCCCGACGACACGTTTCGTCTGGTATCAGATTTTCATCATGAAATGGAAGTTTCGGAGTGTTTGGAAGGTAAGAATTTTCTATTCCCCATCTCCAACATTCACGAATCACCCCCATCTCATTCTGCATGGTGATTGATTTAGGTTTTCCTCTGTCTTTCATTTTGTTATTCTCAATTCTCCAGGTTTCCCACTCATTCCATTTCAACAATGGAACAGTACGAATATCCGTCTTCTCACCTAGGAAGCGAACAAAGTAATTCCTGAGTTTCCCTTCAATCAATTCATACCTCTCCTTAGTAATACTTTTTCGACCTGCATCAATCTTCCCTTCCCATTCCTGACGAATTCGCACCTTCTTGGTCTGAAGGAACTTCTTGACGAACTCTTCCGCAGTGACCTTGTTAGGAGAACCACCTTGACGAAGAAGGATCCTCAGTTCCATTACGTCGTTTTCTGCACGTTGGATGGAGAGGTCTCTGTCAGAAGTTCTGAGGGACTTTCGGACCCCCTTAGATCCAGAGACAGGGATCCTGAGTTGATAGGTCCTCTGATCGAGGGGAAGGTCCTTCTGGGTGTCCAGACGTTTGTAGATGTACGGAACCTCCGATTCAGGATTCACCCTCAGGTGAGTGAGTTCCTCATACATTCCATACGACTTCTCATTGTTTCCTCTGTTCCACCTAGTCCCCAAAACGACGTCACCTTCTCAACCACTCCTTTATTATCCTACGATTTCTCTATGGTGTCTTGCAGAGAGGGTCCGTTTTTTGGGCGGTCAACTCTCTACGAAATCTCTACAAACAAAAGTCCCCTCTCTCCGTAGAGAAAAGGGACTTTCAGGGACATCTCTATAGAGAGGGAGAAAGTGACTCACGTGAAACTCACGTGTAACTGACCCCTCTAAAACCCAGTCAAATCGTTCTAAAACCTTTCACGTGAAGGTCACGTGAAACTAAAGATTTGAGTGGTGGACAGGGATTTAACCCACTGAACTATTCCCACTCGATAGTTCCTGGAGGCTTACTAGTGATATCAAACACCACCCTGTTTACACCCCTAACTTCATTAACAATTCGATTGGAAATACGTTCCAAAAGCTCATCCGGCAGTCGAGACCAGTCCGCTGTCATGCCGTCCTCACTGGATACACATCGCAGCACAATCGGCCAGGCATAGGTGCGCTGATCACCCATAACCCCAACCGATCTAACCGGAAGCAATACAGCAAAAGCCTGCCAAATCTCATGATATAAACCTGCCTCACTGATTTCCTCACGCACGATCAAATCTGCATCGCGTAGGCAATTGAGTTTTTCATCAGTAACCTCACCAAGAATACGAATCGCCAAACCAGGCCCAGGAAAAGGATGGCGGCGCACAATCTCCTCCGGCAAACCCAGAGAACGGCCCACCTTGCGCACTTCATCCTTGAATAATCGCCTCAGCGGCTCTACTAATTTGAACTGCAGATCCTTAGGAAGACCACCGACATTGTGGTGGCTCTTGATCTTTACAGCTACCCGCTCACCAGTCTTCGGGTCTACGTTAGTGCCAGCACTCTCAATTACATCCGGATAAAGAGTGCCCTGTGCAAGGAAATCAAACGGACCAAGACGAATACTTTCCTCCTCAAACACCCTAATGAATTCTGTACCGATAATCTTGCGCTTTTCTTCTGGATCAATAATCCCCTTTAGCTTAGAGATAAAACGCTGACGAGCATTAATGTATTCCACATTAATGTGAAACTTGCGATCAAAAAAGTCCGTCAAGAATTCAGGTTCACCCTTACGCATAAAACCTTGATCAATAAACATGCAGGTGAGCTGATCGCCTATTGCCTTATGCAGCAAAAAGGCCAGTGTGGAGGAATCAACTCCCCCAGACAAAGCAAGTAGCACCCGTTTCTGACCCACCTGTGCCCGCACATGGGCAACTGCTTCCTCAATGAATGCACTGGTCGTCCAATTCGGCTGACAGCCACAAATGTGGTAAACAAAATTTCTAATCAACGCCATTCCATGGGTTGAATGCACCACCTCGGGGTGAAACTGCACGCCATAAAGACGTCGACTGTGATCGGCGACAGCCGCATCAGCAGTATTAAGCGTATGAGCAAGCCGCAAAAAGCCCTCGGGTAGAGCTCTCACCACATCGCCATGACTCATCCACATCGTGGAGCCGCTCTCAACATTGGTGAGAAGATCTCTAGGCTCATCAACCTCCAAAGGAGCCTTACCGTATTCAGCCTTGCCAGTAGCAGCCTCCACAACACCACCGAGCTGCTGCACCATCAACTGCATGCCATAACAGACCCCAAGCACAGGAATACCTAGATCCCAGATCAATGGATCACACAGAGGAGCTCCCTCGGCATAAACAGAGCTAGGGCCACCGCTCAGAATGATGCCCTTCGGAGCTAGTTTGCGAAGCTCATCGGCTGAGGTGCTGTAACTCATTACCAATGAGTAGACCTCTGTTTCTCGCACCCGACGAGCAATTAACTCGGAATATTGAGAACCAAAATCAAGAATAACTATTGCCGGCTGGCGCTGAGCATCAGGCTGGGAATCGGGCATATCAGCGAAAGAGCTCGTGTGGTGTCAACCTGCAGAACATTCAGGGTAGAGAAGGGAATGTAGTAGGTGAGTCTTCAGGTTTCACCCCCAACAAAGACAAATGTTGAGCTCCTTTGGGGCCCGCCCAACGCAATCGCCGCTGATGATCAAAAAGAGCTGCACCGATGGATATCGTCCATGAACCATAGCGACCGAGATAGTAAGCACTCCTCTGCTCCACCGTCGAAGCCAATCGAGACCAAAGCCGGCAGGCCAGCTCCTGATCTTGATCCTCCAGCAGCTTCAACGCTGACTCCATCGAATCAGCCTGACCCAATAAGCGAATCAAATCCAACTGCAGTCCCTCACGTACCGCCAAGGCGGTAAGCACCTCCAATCGACCATCTGCCAAATGATGATGAGTGTGAAAGATCCCCCCTGCCAATTTCACCAACTTGCCGTGATAACCCAACAACAGCAGTTGCTTCACCCCCGCCTCAGCCGCGGCCACGATGACAGGTCCCAACCAGTTGCCGACCTTTAACAACGGCTGGGCAGCCAACCCCAACTGTCGAGCTAGATCCAGCCCATTCTCACCAATAACCAAAGTCAGTGCGCCACAAAAATCCGAATCGGCACATTGCCGACGCAACTGCTCAAGAGTCTGCTGTAACTGATCGGGAGAAGCACTGATCTGCACCTGCGCCTGAGTACCAATCAGGGCCAAGCCATCCACTACACCAAAAGCGGCATTGCTGGTACGCAGCGCCAGCTCTTTACCCTTAGGCAGCACGACCTCCAACCGCAGCCCACGTCCGCAAGGCACCAGCGGATACAAATTGCGATGCAACAGCTCACGTGCAAATTCAGACGCACAGAGCTCACCACCAGATCCCAATGTGCCGACGCCGCTACCTGCCACGAAATTGAGCCAAGCCTTTGTATCAGCATGCAAATCAACCTCAACACCAGCAACCAATTCCTGCCATTGCACACACACCCAGATCTCCAAGCCTCGCGTGAGATCAAGGCCTGATCCTGGATCACAATGACTAATTGCCACAGCCTGTTGACCGCCAAATAGCACCGCCGCGGAGGTCACAGGAACAGCAAGAGATTTTTCTACACCCGGCAACTCAAGCGACTGAGAAGCAGTGAACGGCCGCCCAAGCAAAGCTTCCGTAGCAGCACGAGCTGCTGCTGCAACCCAAACCGGCAGCGTTAAGCCCTTTGAATCAGCTTCCACGTAATCGATCAAAAACCTCGCTTAGGTATTTTTTAGGATGAGATATTTCTAACCCTGAGGCCGTGCAGGACAAACTTACCTTGATGATCCCGGGTCCCACGCCAGTTCCCGAAACGGTGCTCAAAGCCATGGGTCGCCACCCCATAGGCCATCGCAGCGCAGAGTTTCAAGCCGTCGTACGACGTACCACCGAGCAGCTGCGCTGGCTGCATCAGACCCAAAACGACGTCTTGGTAATCACCGGCAGCGGAACCGCTGCAATGGAAGCTGGAATTATCAATACCCTCAGCTACGGCGACAAGGTGATCTGCGGCGACAACGGCAAGTTTGGTGAGCGCTGGGTAAAGCTGGCGAAGGCATACGGACTAGATGTGCAAGTAGTGAAAGCAGACTGGGGGCAACCGTTAGACCCAGAAGCCTTCCGCATAGCACTGGAAGCAGACACAAACAAAAAGATCAGAGCAGTAATCCTCACCCACTCAGAAACCTCGACCGGGGTAATTAACGACCTGGCAACCATCAGCCAATATGTGCGCGCTCATGGAACCGCACTGACCATCGCCGATTGCGTCACCAGCCTTGGAGCCTGCAATGTTCCCATGGATTCTTGGGGCCTGGATGTTGTAGCTTCCGGTTCCCAAAAGGGCTACATGATGCCGCCAGGGCTAAGTTTCGTGGCCATGAGTGAACGAGCCTGGCAAGCCTATAAACGATCAGATCTGCCAAAATTTTATCTCGACCTAGGTCCTTACCGAAAAACTGCAGCTCAAGACAGCAACCCTTTTACCCCTGCTGTGAATCTCTACTTCGCGTTGGAATCCGCGCTGACAATGATGCAAGCAGAAGGACTAGAAGCGATCTTTGAGCGTCATGCACGCCATCGTTCAGCCGCACAGGCCGCCATGAAAGCAATCGGCCTACACCTATATGCAGCTGAAGGACACGGCAGTCCTGCGATCACCGCGGTTGCACCAGAAGGAATTGATGCAGAACTACTGCGCAAAACAGTGAAAGAAAAATTTGACATCTTGCTGGCTGGTGGCCAAGACCATTTGAAAGGCAAAGTATTTCGTATCGGACATCTGGGATTCGTATGCGATCGCGATGTCTTAACTGCAGTGGCTGCAATTGAATCCACTCTGCAATCGCTTGGCTTACATAAAGGCAACATGGGAACTGGCATAGCAGCAGCAGCAGCAGCTATGAACTAACATTGCTGACAAATAAACAGAACCAAAATGTCATATAATCCTGCAAATGCGGGTGTAATTCAGTGGTAGAATGTCAGCTTCCCAAGCTGAACGTCGCCGGTTCGAGTCCGGTCACCCGCTTAACTTAAGAGCCTGCCTGATTAATGCAAATCAAGCAGGCTTCAGGTTTATGAAAAGAAACTCTAATGCAACTGTTTAGGCCTCCAAATCAACAAATGCTTAACTGACCAAAATTAAGCACATGCTTTATCCACAATCGATTCAAGATCTGGGCTTGATTAATTGAAGAACCTGAGGGCCAACCACACCAGCACGACGCTCTTGATCCAATGCCTTCAAAATCAAACTGCCAGCTGCCTCTAAATCGCCAGCTTCAACCTGCTCAGAAGCTCGATCCAAAAATCCATCCGCAGCCTTCAAATAAACCTCACGTTGATTAGACGCTGAATTCATACCCGCTGGTGTTCTCAGGAGAGTGACGATCAAGAATTCTCAACTGAAACCTTTCACCAAGAGTGTAACCTAATAGCTCTTGAATAAGCAATATCTAAAATCAAATCAATTGAAATCTTGGCATTTCAAACATCATCTTTATATAAATAAAACAATATAAGAACACAGAATCAAGTTCCTGGCTCCTCAATATTGCCGCCAAGAGCATCAATCTGAGCTCTGAGTGCTAAAGCACGAGTTTGATCACCACGTGTTTCGGCAACAGCCAGTGCAAATTCAAGCTTCTCTAACTGATGCCCACCCTCATAAAAAGCCTCAAGCCTGCAAGGGGATGTAGTCAACGACGAGCGTGCTGAATGGGTTACGCCTGAAGTGCCAGAGGCAGAAATGGTGAAAGCCATGGATGCCTTTCTTTTTATTTTGCCACTGATGTCACCCTCATGCAGCAAGGATGTCTGGTTCCTCTGACCAAGACAGCGGAACCTCTTTGGCTTGGTCCACAGCTTGGTCCGAACTATCTAGGAGCTCCTGGCACTCCTTTAGGCGCTGATCAACCCCATCGAGCATCTCTATATGCTCAGCTGGAATAATCTCAGACTGCTGCTTTCTCAACTGAAACTCCAAGGCCTCCTGACGCTGCTCCAATTTCACGAGCCTCTGTGATAACGCCGTGATGGTCTGAACAAGATCTTCTGCAGTACGAGTAATTCGAAAAGAAACGGACGAGGACATACTCACGAAGTAAAGGCTTTACCCGATAACAACACATGAGGGATAAAGACTCAAGTCAGAAAACCGATGGTGAAGAAAATGATTTGCTATCAAAGTGATCTTTACCGTTTCGAGTCCATCCCATGCATCCTCTAGCAACGTTGCTGATTTATCTGATAGCTGGAACAGGAATGGGCCTGCTGACATTGCGTACTGGCATTGCCGCTGCTCCTCTTGCAGGCGCTCTTCTAGGTGCAGGGCTAGTGAGCATGAGTGGTCGTATTGATGTGGCTGAGTGGCCGATCGGAACACGCACAACCATCGAAATCGCCATCGGGACAGTAATCGGCACCGGGCTCACCAAAAATGCTTTGGCGGATTTACAAAACCTCTGGCGCCCAGCTCTGCTAATCACGATAACCCTAGTTCTCACTGGAGTCGTGATCGGTCTTTGGAGCAGCAGATTACTAGGTATTGACCCTGTAATTTCACTGCTTGGCGCCGCCCCAGGAGGCATCAGTGGTATGAGTTTAGTTGGTGCGGAATTCGGCGTTGGTGCTGCAGTGGCCACCCTGCACGCTGTGAGATTAATCACCGTACTTTTGGTACTTCCACTTCTGGTCAAATTATTGACGCCAATAGGATTGAGCGATTCCTAAACAGGCCTGGACAGAAAGGCGTAGATAGGTAATTTGGCATTACTCATTTAATTGTCTAGGTATGGCCAATAATCGACATCGAATCGCCTTTTGCCTATCACTGCTTGGCCTAGCAGGGATAGGCCTCACTACCCCCACATCAGCTATGGCTGCTGCCAACGAAAGTGGAGAACAAGGTGCAAAAATCTATTGCTACATGCGCAACAACGGCAACAACCATGACGTGAGCTGGAGTGCCTCTTATGCCGTGATCAAGCGACAGACCGGAGGTGTGTTTAAAAGCTCACCAGAGCATGCTTCAGTAATGATTACTGAAGCAGTAGTCGAACAGCCTGAAAATTACCCAAATTGCGGTCAATACCTTGGCGATCTCTTCAAAGATCACAAAAAGTCTGCAGAAAGAAGTGGGAAAGAGACTGAAACTAACCCAAACTCCTATACATCTGACAATACCAATAACAACGTCTCAGATACAGATAGTGAGCAGCGCTACAACTATTAAATGTTCTCACTTACTAACCAAAGTGCTACTCAGTGGGTTACTACTGCTCTCCAACCTTGGCTGCAATAGTCGCTCAGCATCCAACAATCATGCTGCCAACACAAGCATCTCTTCACAGGCCTGCCTTGAAAATCTAAACCTTCAAAAGCTCAAACAAGCCTTGCAGCGCTGTAACAACGTTGTCAGCGAACATCAAAATAATCCTGAACCGCTAAACGACCGTTACCTGATCTATACCCTGCTGGGCCAAAGCAATCTGGCTTGTCAAGATATCTTTAAAGGCCTAAAACTTCTTAATCAACAAGGGGCATCTGCTAATCCGATGGTGCGTCACGAACTAACCGTGCGTAAGGATTCCTGTATGCAATACCTCAACATGACTGGCAAAGGCTGACGCCTTAGACCCACACGACGAGGTCCTAGTAACACCTCGATCCGCTCAGCCTTACTTGCAAGCAGGCCATCCACCAACTGATCAGCGAAACCCAGTTGGAACCAATGGCTCGTCAATCCACCATCCATCCCCAAGCGATGACAGCGATCCTCAGCCTGCTCCAAATCACCTGGTGTCCAAGGACGTTCAAGCAAAACCACATGTCTTGCGCGATGCAAAGTAAAGCCAAGACCGCCTGCTGCATAAGTAGCAAGCAATAGCGAACTAGCCCCTGCCTGAAAGCGATTGACCACATCCTGACGCTGATCTGGGCTCTGACGACCAGTGAGCAATTCACCCCCTAAGCGTTGCTGAAGAAGCAACAATGGCTGAATAAAACTACTGAAAAGAACAACTGCCTTTCCCTGCCTATGCAGGTCTGCTACAAGACTCTCCACCGCAGGTAATTTGAACTCTGCTGCGATCTGACGCAAAGCTGTAAGCACGGCAAGCGATTCGGCATCTGAGCGAACCAAACCTTGCTGCACACGATGGCGATAATCCTCAATTACAAGAGCAAGTCGATGATCAAAACCACGAGACTCCTTCTCTGCAAGGAAAATCGGATGCTCTTGACGAAGTTTTGGGGGCAATCCAAGCAGAGCCTGCTTGCGTCGATGCAACACCAATGGCCGCGTAAGCCGCCGTAGATCCTCCAGATCATTAGCACCTTTTGCCTGCCAGCGTCGCCGACCGCTGTGTTCTTGCCAATGACCCTGGCAGAAACGTTTTTCAAACTCAAGTTGATCTCGAGCTAAGGGATGATCGATAGCAGCCAGCAAGGGATAAAGCTGATCAGGTCGACCATTTTTCATCGGTGTGCCGGTAAGCAACCAGATAGCCCGTAAGCGTGGATGACGAGCAAGCCTCAATAGGGCTTGAGTTCTTCGCGCCCTCATGGACTGGCCAAAATGTGCCTCATCTACAAGTAGAAGCGTCCCAGCCGAAGGCAATTCCTTCGGCAAGCGAGCCCAACTATGTAGGTTGATCTGCAAATCAAGAGCTGCAGCCTCCAAACGCCAATGGTCATGGAGGCCTACCGGCGCAACCACCATCACCTGTAAGTCGGCACATCTCACCATGGCGCGAGCCGCCAAAAGAGAAGTAAGCGTTTTGCCAAGTCCCATTTCATCAGCCAAGACAGCACCACGACGCGCCAATAGCCAACGGGCTCCAGAGCGCTGATGAGGAAGAGGCCGACGACCATCAGCCAAAACAACCTCAAGATCTGCTTGGCTCACCAGATCCCGATGAGAAGGCATCGGTGGCAAAGGCTGCTGGAACCAGTGCAGCCATTGAGCCAAGTCCTCCTGCACCAAAAAACGAGATCCAAACTGCCCCTGCAAATATTTAGCCGCAACCAAAGGGAACTCCCAACCATGACGAGCACCTCGCCAAATTCCCTTAGGTCTCACTTTGCGAAGCTGTGCCTGAGTAACTGCATCAAAAGGGAAAGCGACCTTGACCAACCCCGCCGCAGTAAGACCCAAATAACAGCTGGGAGGGAATTTAGAGGTCAGCTGTTCTGCTCAGACAATACCTAATTTACGCCCCACCGCCCAACTGACAAGAGCAAAAATAACCACTCCACAAAGCGCCGCATAACAATCAAATGTGCACTGTCCGGCACATTGACGCAAAGATCATTCGCGGCACACTGCGCAAAACCGAGGCACTCGGATGCAAAACAGGGACGCAGTTTTCTTAGAGGATCTCTGCCCCAAATTACGTGTCCGACGATGGCGAAAATCCCTTCACAACTATACCGGAAAAAGTTGTATTTACTGCGGCAAAACTTCTGAATCAATTGATCATGTTCTACCCCGCAGTCGTGGTGGCTTGAGTATTACTGAAAACTGTGTTCCTGCCTGCCTCTCCTGCAACGGACACAAATCTGATACTGATGCCTTCGATTGGTACAGACGCCAACGCTTCTATGACCCGCGACGATCAATGGCCATCCGCGCCTGGATGGATGGTGATTTGCGATTGGCTCTGAGATTGCTGCAGTGGGCTCAACCTAGCCATCGACCAACTCCTTCAATCAGCCAGGATGATGATTGGGTACTGCAAGCGGCCTAAACCAACCTTCACCAAACCTGACAAGCCAACACAGGATTGTGCCGTTCACAAATAGAACCCTGCCGTTCCGGCTGCTCTGGAGCTAAAAGCATCGCACCTGTCAATAAAGCCGCAGCCAATACAGAGCCAAAAGCAAAACCCGTCTGCTGGCCTTGGGCGGTGCCAGAACAAGCCCGCCGCGTCAACATAGGCTCAGGAATCGTGGAGGTGTGGAGATAGGAACTGACCATGCTCAAACTTCAGCTGTAATACATTTGTACTTATGCTTACGGAACTTGTCAAGCGGAGTGCTCCTCTTCCCGCCGGCTCAAAACTTTTGGTGCTAGGTGGAGGCTTCAGTGGACAGCATGTAGCAGCTCTTGTGAAAGCTCTTGGCAACACTGTTCTATGCAGCCGCCGCAAAATCAACAGCCCAGGTGCTGACTTGGCTTTTGATGGTGCTAGCAAGCTGCTGCCAGCCCAAAAGGCTCTCGAAGGAGTCACCCATTTACTCAGCTGCATACCACCAGCAGCCGATGGAACAGATCCAGTACTGGCATGCTTAGGCGACCAACTCAAAACATTGCCACTGCAGTGGGTTGGCTATCTATCCACCACTGGGGTGTATGGAGATTGCCAAGGACACTGGGTCACAGAAGCTGATCATCCTCAACCCCAACAAGCACGCAGCAAACGGCGCCTTAAATGTGAACAAGCCTGGCAAGCTTCAGGTTTGCCCCTACAGGTTCTGCGTCTCCCTGGAATCTACGGACCAGGCCGCTCAGTACTTCAAAGCGTCAACACTGGCAAGAGCAAAATGATCTATAAGCCAAACCAAGTTTTTTCAAGGCTTCATGTAGATGACTTAGCAGGAGCCATCCTGCATCTGATCCACTGCGCTGCTAATAGACAGCGACCTGTCTTGATCAACGTAGCTGATGATAAACCAACAACAAAAATAGAATTACTACGCTTCGCAGCAAAGCTGCTTGGGAAATCACTACCTGAAATCGAATCCTTTGAAGCTGCTGCTACACATATGAGTTCTATGGCCCTCTCATTCTGGCAAGAGAACCGACGAGTAAGCAATCAGCTGCTCTGCAAAGAACTCGGCTATTCCCTGATTCATCCCGACTATCACTCCGGTCTAAGAGACTGTTTTCTAGTAGAAGGATTCAAGGCTTCGCAAACAAATCATCTTTAAGAGTTGAACTTTTCCGATCCGAACCACCAACAATGAACTCATTCCAATTGAAAGGGTTCTCAAGATCATTGAATATCAATCCTGCCTCGTGCAAAAACTGACTCCAATGCACCACAAACTAGCCATTGCCTAGGCCGGTGCCAAAACCACAAAACAACAGCCCCAACAACAACCAGCGCACCATGGTCATGCCTTCCAAAGGCTCTGACGCCAATCACCGTATCGTCATCGCCTTAGGAGATCCTGCTGGCATCGGCATGGAAGTGATCCTAAAAGCCCTAGCTTCATCAGCCTTGCCGTCAAAGCTGCATCCAAAGCTCGTTGGCTGTCGACAAAGCATAGAACTCACCTACGCCAGGCTGAAGGCTCGAGGCATCTCTCCCTTAGCCAATCCAAAAAACCTTGACATCCAAGACCTGCCTTTAGAGAGCAAACTGCAACCTGGACACCCCACTGCAAAGACTGGAGCTGCGAGCTTCGAGTGGTTAACACAGGCAACAGATCTGCTCTTACAAGGTCAGGGCCGTGCACTTGTAACCGCTCCAATTGCCAAACATGCTTGGCATGCAGCAGGCCATCACTATCCAGGTCAAACCGAACGACTTAAAGAACTAACTGGTGCCGATCAAGCATCAATGCTATTCACCGCGATCTCACCTAAAAGCGGCTGGCGTCTAAACACTCTATTAACAACAACTCACGTCCCACTAGTAGCAGTACCAAAACTGCTCACCCCTGAATTAGTAACAGCAAAATTAAATGTTCTAAAAGCTTTCTGCGAACGATTCAAAACCAAGCCCTACCTTGTCGTAGCGGGCCTAAATCCCCACGCTGGCGAAGCAGGTCAACTTGGCCAAGAGGAGCTGGAATGGTTAATTCCAATGCTGAAAAGATGGAAGAACGAGCACCCTGAAGTCCAATTAGATGGGCCCCTCCCTCCTGACACATGTTGGCTTTCAGCCGCAAAAGCTTGGCAGGGCATCCCCTGCGCACGCACCCCAGACGGAATCCTGGCCTTGTACCACGATCAGGGACTGATTCCAGTAAAACTGCTGGCTTTCGACGAAGCCGTGAACACTACGCTTGGTCTTCCATTCCTTCGCACATCACCAGATCACGGCACCGCCTTTGACATTGCCGAGCAGGGATGTGCCAAAGCCAACAGCATGGTGGCTGCCCTCAACGCAGCCTGGGATCTCACAAAATCAAACTAATCAGCCAGGCTTTACACGCATCAAAACCTGCCCAAACTCCACTGGGGTGCCATTGTCTACAAGAATCTCAACCACCTCACCACTCACTTCGGCTTCCAGCTCATTCATCAACTTCATAGCTTCCAGAATGCATACAGCCTGTCCGACGCTGATGCGACTGCCGACCTCTACAAACGGAGATTCTCCAGGACCAGGCGCACGATAAAACGTACCGACCATAGGTGCCGTAACTTCCAGCAAGTCAGATCTCGAACCTGGTACAGCCGGAGGCGGAGTACCTGGCCCGACAATCTCAACTCTCGGTTCTAGAGGCGATAACGGAATGTCAGCAGCAGGAGCAGCCACAGGCATCAGCGGGGCAACCACAGCAGGAGCAGGAAGGTTCCGCCTTACCTCAAGACGAAAATCATCGCCCTCAAGGCGAAACTCCTGAATATCGCTATCAGCCAAGGCCTCTAGCAATTGGTGCAATTGGTCGTGATCTAGCTGCATGGCGATTAGTTCTCTCGACCTAGATAGCTGTCGTTACGAGTATCTACTTTGATTTTCTCACCCACTGAAAGAAACAAGGGAACCATTACCTGAGCACCAGTTTCCAAGATGGCGGGCTTAGTACCGCCAGTAGCGGTATCACCCTTCACGCCAGGATCAGTTTCAGTAATTTCAAGCACCACAGAATTGGGCAGCTCCACCTCAAGGGGATTTCCATTCCATGAGACCACATTCACCTCCATACCTTCCTTAAGATATTTGCGACTGTCACCGATTTGCTGCGCAGTAAGCCGAGTTTCCTCATAACTAGACATGTCCATAAAAACATAGTCGCCCACTTCCATATAGGTATGTTGAAGGGTGGACTTCTCAAGCAAAGCCTGAGGAAGCATCTCACCAGCCCTAAAGGTTTTTTCCACCACGCTGCCGCTCTGAACAGCCTTCAGCTTGGTGCGCACGAATGCCGAACCCTTACCTGGTTTGACATGCAAAAATTCGACCACACGCCAAACAGAACCATCTATTTCAATGGTGGTGCCAGTGCGGAAGTCGTTACTAGAGATCATTCCCGCTGAACTAATCAGAGGGATCATACGGCTGTGCCAAAGTCCAGGCATAAGAAGAGTTCCACATGCCAAATACACCTCTGCTGACAAGCCTGATAACAGTGCTCGCAGTACTTTTAATGAATTGGTGCGATCCGGTCTTAGCTGCTCTGCCAGCTGGAAGTGCAGTGACTGATGGGGCCGCAATCCTGCGAAATGCCCTGCCAATCGAACAAAAAGATCTCCGTCAAATGCAATACACCCTGGAGGCCACTAGCAAGGTGGTTGGATCCTCAAAGGGGAATCGCTGGGTTGTCCTAAACGAAGCTGCTGCTTCAAGTCAGTTCCTAGTAATAACTCGCCAAAAAAGCATCCTTGAAGCAATCCCAGAAGCACGTCGAGCAGAGGGTGAAGCAATTCTTGAATCCCTAGGAGAAAGCGTGCAGGCCCTAGGGGAGGAAGCAAGTAACGAAAACATAGATGGCTTCATCGCCCTACGCCGCAAGAGCCTCAAGCAGATCGGCGATTTAGAAGCTCTATTGGTGAATGATTTTCCTTACACCATCCCGGAGGAATACGACTCCCTACCGCGACTTCTTGGCCGAGCGACGGTATCAATCAAAACCACCAAAGGAAGCATGAATGCAGTGATTGATGGATACAACGCTCCTTTAACGGCAGGTGCCTTCGTGGACCTTGCGCTCAAAGGGTTCTATGACGGATTGCCGTTTACAAGAGCTGAAGACAATTACGTGCTTCAAAGCGGTGACCCCAAAGGGCCTGAAAGCGGATACGTAGACCCCACAACAAGCCAAGAACGACACGTTCCTCTAGAAATCCGTGTTCCTGGAGAACCAACACCTTTTTATAACCAAACCTTTGAAGATCTTGGTATTTATAAAGCCACACCAGTACTCCCATTCGCTGCACTAGGAACACTTGGATGGGCCCATTCCGACCAGGCCCTCGACGATGGTTCATCCCAATTCTTTCTATTCCTCTATGAGGCAGAACTAACTCCTGCAGGCCTCAACTTGATTGATGGCCGCAATGCAGCATTCGGCTATGTAGTTGAAAACCCTGAATTGCTCAAAGACCTAGGGGTTGATGATCGAATTTTGTCAATCCAAGTTGTCGATGGTGCCGATCTGCTGCAAGCTCACGCCTGAGGGACTTGGGCATGGGCGAAACCCTTTACCAAATCGGCGAAAGTGAACTACTAAATCGACTGGCCCGCTTCGCTCCTGCTGGCCAACTTGACGATGACACAGCCCAAATTCAGACCGGCGGCAGAGATCTTCTTGTTAATACTGATGTGCTGGTGGAAGGCGTGCACTTCTGCGAAGCCACCACAACACCGAGAGACATTGGTTGGCGTTGTGTAGCCGCAAACTTTTCTGATCTCGCTGCCAGTGGCGTTGATCAAATTTTAGGCATCACTGTGGCATTGATAGCCCCTTCAGATACACCCTGGAAATGGGTGGAAGAGGTTTATACAGGTATAGAAGAGGCATTGAAACAGTTCGGTGGGGCCTTGCTAGGCGGGGACTGTTCCCGTGGAGAACAACGACTATTAGCGATCACAGCACTGGGGACTGTTGGACCAGCACGCTTGCATCGTTGCCATGCTCGACCGGGAGATTCTCTTGTAGTCAGCGGCCCCCATGGCCTCAGCCGCCTTGGTTTAGCCCTATTGCTCTGCGAGCCTCTAATACAAGCAGCGCGGCTGCCGGAACAACTTAAACAAGCAGCTATAAATGCTCATCAACACCCTCAACCCAGCCTAAAAGCTCTGCGCTCTTTAGAAGCCTGCAAGCCTAAGAAACTTCCATGGCGAGCAGGTGGTACCGACAGTAGTGACGGCCTCCTCGAAGCAGTAAAAAGCCTTTGTAAAAGCAGCGGCTGCCGAGCAATCATTGATCCCGACAACCTTCCTAGAGCGCCCGAATGGCCATTGGGCTCACCCTGGGACAACTGGTGTCTAAACGGCGGTGAAGACTTTGAACTTGTTCTGAGTCTTCCACCAAAATGGGCTTCGGCTTGGCTTGAGGCCCACCCATCAAGCCAAACCATCGGCGTAATGGAAACTGGCCCACCTCAAGTTCTATGGGCAGATAGCAGAGCAGTAATAAATACCAGCCCAAGCTTTAAACATTTCCACCAATAAATATGAGAAAGCTCTAATAAAAAACCCCTGCTTTTAGACAGGGGTTTAAAAGTCACATTCAACTAAACCGTAAAGAAAAAATGATCAACTAAGAAATCACTTCCAATTCTTGGCAACTATCTCTGCAAGATCAACAACCCGCTGGCTATAACCCCACTCGTTGTCATACCAAGCAACTACTTTCACCATGTTGTCGCCAATAGTCATCGTGAGCGCCGCATCGACAATGGTGGATTCATTGGTACCCGCGTAGTCGCTTGATACCAAAGGAAGATCTCCATATTTAATGATTCCCTTCATAGCACCCTCAGAAGCAGACTTCAGCGCAGCATTTACTTCTTCAGCGGTCGTGGAACGACCCGACTCAAACACCAAATCAACTGCTGAAACATTAGGTGTTGGAACACGCATAGCAATACCAGTGAGCTTGCCCTTCATCTGTGGATAAACCAAAGCAACTGCAGAGGCCGCACCAGTGGAAGTCGGAACAAGATTCATGGCTGCCGCACGAGCACGACGAAGATCGCGATGGCTGTTGTCAAGAATCCGCTGATCACCGGTGTAGCTATGAATAGTTGTCATCAAGCCCTTATTAATCCCAAAAGTCTGATCAAGCACCTTCACAATTGGCGCCAGGCAATTAGTAGTACAACTTGCGTTACTGAGAACATTAAAAGCATCATGACGATACTGATCAGCATTGACACCAACGACATATGTGCCAACACCATCACCTTTACCTGGTGCAGTAAGAATCACTTTCTTCGCACCAGCTTCTATATGTTTACTAGCCCCTACATCAGTATTAAAAACACCTGTGGACTCGATCACAATATCGATACCCCACTCCTTCCAAGGAAGATTCAAGGGGTTGCGATCTGAAAAACACTTGATGACCTTGCCGTTAACAATGATCGTGTCGTCTGTATATCCAATCTCAGCATCCTTAATTTGTCCAAGAATGGAATCGTACTTAAGCAAGTGAGCGTTGGTCTTGGGATCGGAAGTGACATTGATACCAACCACTTCGATGCCAGTGTTCGCACCACGGCTCAACCAGCAACGCATGAAGTTGCGACCAATTCGGCCGAATCCATTGATCGCAACACGCAGAGTCATGGCAAAGACGGGGAAACCGCAACATTAAGTGGCCGCTGATCATACAGAAATAGGCAACACTTTCCGCTGTTCCGGATGAAGAGGCGGCCCCACCAGGATGCTGACCAACTTTGCCCAGACCCCTCCAAAACATAAGGATCACGGGCTTTCAGCCGAATACTGGCTTATCTTTCGTGCCTATGGTTTTGCCCATTGACCAGTCTGCTTAATCGCCAACAACCCATCCACTTCATCGGCATTGGCGGCATCGGCATGTCTGCCCTAGCGCTGATTCTGGCGAATCGAGGTCATTCCGTATCCGGCTCCGATCCACGCAACAACGCTGCCGTTGAACGCCTTCGCGCCCAAGGGATTCAAGTATTCCGAGAGCAGAGCTCCGCCAACATCAAAACCATTTGCAGCAATGTTGATATCCCCCCTGTGGTGGTGATAAGCACAGCAATTCCTAAAAACAATCCTGAGCTAGAGGCAACTAAACAAACCGAACTAAAAATTCTGCATCGCTCAGACCTTCTTGCCGCCTTAATTCAGGCCCAGCCCTCCATCGCAGTGGCAGGAAGCCATGGCAAAACCACAACCAGCACCTTGCTCACCACACTGCTAGCTACCAGTAATCAAGACCCAACTGCCGTGATTGGTGGTGAGGTGCCTTACTACGGCAGCAACGGCCATGCAGGCAAAGGACGATTACTAATAGCAGAAGCTGATGAATCTGATGGCTCTCTGGTGAAGTTTTCTGCATCACTTGGCGTGATCACCAACTTGGAGCTTGACCACACCGACCACTACGTCAATCTTGACGAGCTAATCAACACCATGAAGAAGTTTGGCCAAGGCTGCCAACGACTGCTCGCCAACTACGACTGCCCAATCCTCAAGGAACATTTTAATGCCACAGCCTGGTGGTCTATCAAAACAGCAGTGGGTGTTGATTTCGCCGCTATACCAATCCACCTCTATGGCAATCAAACTATTGCGGATATCTACGAACAAGGCGAGCTGATCGGTCAAATCACACTGCCGATGCCCGGACTTCACAACCTCAGCAATGCTATGGCGGCCATAGCAGCCTGCCGACTGGAAGCAGGCCTATCTTTCGAGCAACTAAAACAAGGTCTGGCTGACCTTCAGCCCCCAGGTCGCCGCTTCGACTTCAGAGGCTCTTGGGAAAATCGGCAAATCGTTGATGATTACGCTCACCATCCCAGCGAAGTGCGCGCCACACTCGCAATGGCCCGCTTAATGGTGAACAGTGGTCTAAGCCCGCTACCTTGCCCACCTAAACGCCTTTTAGCTGTATTCCAGCCCCATAGATACAGTCGTACTAATAAATTTCTCAACGACTTCGCAACTGCACTCGGTGACGCAGATGCCGTACTCCTCGCTCCTGTTTACGGCGCCGGCGAAAACCCCATTCAAGGGGCCACTAGTGAAAGCCTGGCTAAAGCAATCAAAATCCAACATCCCAACCTTTCAGTCAAAGTGGGGCAAGACCTAAATCAACTAGCCCTATTAGTGCAAAAACACAGCCTCGAGGGCGACCTGGTGTTAGTCATGGGTGCAGGCGATGTAAATAATCTGTGGAGTCAACTGCAACTTCTTAGCCAGACAACAAGATATCGATCCTCTCTAGCCGCCTGAACAAAGTGATAGGGATCGAGCCACAGCAAATGGTTGCCCTTGCCAACTTCACGAGCTGGCGCGTTGGAGGACCTGCGGAATGGTTTGCATCCCCCAGCAGCTTGGATGAAGTGCTGAAACTGATCACCTGGGCCGATGAACGCAAGATGACCTGCCGCGTCATCGGAGCTGGATCAAACCTACTAATCAATGATGCTGGCTTGCCAGGCTTGAGTCTTTGCATGCGCAAGCTCCAAGGAAGCGAGCTGGATGAGGAGACTGGCATTATCGAAGCCTTGGCAGGGGAGCCCATCCCCAACCTTTCAAGACGAGCCGCAAAGGCTGGATTGCATGGCCTGGAATGGGCCGTCGGGATCCCTGGGACAGTAGGGGGTGCTGCCGTAATGAATGCTGGGGCCCAGGGTGGCTGCACTGCCGACTGGCTCAAATCTGTGCAAGTAGTCGACCTAAGTGACAAGGAACCTTTTGAACTCAGCCGCCAAGAGCTTGACTATGACTACCGACATAGTCGCTTACAAGAGAAGCCACTCGTAGTTCTTTCAGCAAAATTCCAACTAGAGCCCGGTCATGATCACGAGGAGCTGATTCGCATCACAAATGAGAACCTCACTCATCGCACCACAACTCAGCCCTATCACTTACCCAGTTGCGGCAGTGTATTTAGAAACCCCGAGCCCCTCAAAGCCGGCCGCCTAATCGAAGCTCTAGGTCTAAAAGGCCACCGAATTGGCGGCGCAGAAATCTCGCCAGTACACGCCAATTTCATAGTCAACATTGGAGGAGCAACAGCCACCGAGATTGATCAAATGATCACCCTCATCCAAGAACGAGTACAAACAGCCCATGGCGTAATGCTGCATCCAGAAGTCAAACGACTTGGTTTCGAACCGACCGCTTAACCTGCCCTTTCCTCCAGCAACACAATGGCAGGATTCGGACTTCCCAATTTCGGCCAATTAACCGAAGCCTTCCGCAAGGCCCAACAGATCCAACAAGACGCCCAAAAATTGCAAGAAGAACTTGATGCCATGGAGATCGAGGGCAGCAGCCCAGACGGCAGGGCGAGTATCTGGCTCTCAGGCAACCAACAACCGCTTCGTGTGCATCTTGACCCCACCCTTCTCGCCGAAGGCCAAGAAGCCAGCGAAACGGCCACCTTCGCCGCTCTTCAATCCGCCTATGAGCACTCCACTACAACCATGAAAGAAAGAATGGAAGAACTTACTGGCGGTCTAAACCTGAACCTCCCCGGGATGAACGACTGAGCCTCTCCATTTCTTTCAAACAACGCTTATAGATCGGATACCGCTCCCAGCTTTTATCAACTTCACAGCCTGGCTCATCCCGATGAAAACAATCCCTAAACCTGCAGGGACGAGTTTCAAGCTGGCGACGAAGCTCAGGAAACAACAGGGCAAGATTACGCGGATCCCCTGGAAGTTCAGGTCGATTAAACCCAGGTGTATCTGCCACAAGGGATCCTTCGCAAAGCCGATAAAGCTCAACATGACGAGTGGTATGCCTGCCTCGCTGCAAGCGCCCAGAAACTGCAGCCACCCGCAGGGATGCCTGAGGCAAGAGCTTATTTAGCAAACTGGTCTTGCCCACACCCGAAGGGCCACAAAGCACAGCAAGACGATTGCTGCTGAGTTGATCTTGTAGAGAATCCAACCCCTCTCCGCTCTGCACAGAGACCGCCATCGGCCGATATCCCCAAGCCCGCAAGCGAACCAATTGCTGCTCTAGCTGATCCGAAGTAATGAGATCTCGCTTGGTGAGAATCAAATGAACAGCCAGACCAGTTTGCTCAGCATTTAGCAGAAAACGACTCGCTTGATCCGAATCAAAACAAGGCTGCTTGACTGCCAAAGCAACAACTACTGCGGTTACGTTGGCAACTGGAGGACGGTTGAGCCAACTCTGTCTGGGTTCCACATCAGCAACCACTGCTCGGCACTGCTGCCAATCGATCGCTTCAAGCCACACACGATCACCAACATGGATTGCAGCACCTCGATGATCAAGTCTTGTTCGACGAGTACACAGCAAACGAGATCGCCGAACATCGGTTAATCCAGTCAGTCCAACCAATGAAACTTGATTGGGAATCTCGAGTTCCACCTCAAGAAAATTGGCCTGCAATGCAACCACCATGCCAGCAAGTCGCGGCGTCTCAGCCACCACCACAGGTCACCATCAACCTCAACCAAGTGGCTTCCTTGCTATAAATCTCGACACGATGGCCAGCTTCTCTTAAGCCAGAAACAACCATTTCCTCAGGTTCGCCACAATCAAGATCCACCTGTAGAAGCTGATTAACCTCAAGAGCCTCAAGAGCCAAGCGGCAGCGAATAAAATTCTTCGGGCAGGAAATCCCACGCAGATCAATCTGCTGATCAGGAAGAGAACCTGCCATCATCACTTGTTACCAAATAAACGGGCAAACAAACCACTGTTGTGATGATGATGATGCTTCCCTTTAGCAGAATGGTGACCAGCTAAATCCTCTAATAAACCACGCTCCTCCATAGAAATACGGGTTGGCAGCTTGACATTGACAGAAATGCATTGATTACCTCTAGCTACTGGATTACCCAACTTCGGGATACCCTTGTTCTCAAGAATGAGCACAGCATTAGGTTGAGTGCCGGCAGGAATCTCAAGGCTGGTAATGCCATCAACCGTATCAACCTCAATGATGTCGCCAAGAATTGCCTGGAGGTAGCTCACATTTACCTCTGAAAGCACCGTGAGTCCATCACGTCGCAATTTTGAATGGTTTTTGACGGTCAAAAACACATAAAGGTCTCCAGAGGGTCCACCTCGCAAACCAGCATTTCCCTCACCGGCGACCCTCAGACGGGTTCCGGTATCAACCCCAGCGGGAATATTGATTCGTAATTTCTTACGCACCTGATGGACACCCTTTCCACCACATGAGCCGCAAGGATCTGCAATCACTTGTCCATTGCCATCACAATTGGGGCATTCCGCTACCTGGGTAAAACTGCCGAAAGGTGTCCTAGTTGCTCGCCGAACCTGGCCAACACCACCACAAGTTGTGCATGTGGTCGGACCACTACCAGCTTTAGCCCCACTGCCACTACAAACATCACAGGTTTCTAGATGGGGAACTTTGATTTCGCGTTCCTGTCCGAAAACAGCTTGCTCAAATTCAATCTTTAAGTCGTAGCGAAGGTCATCTCCCTGCTGCGGTCCCCCCCGCCGTGAACGACCGCCACCACTGCCACCAAAACCACTAAAAAAGGTCTCAAAGAGGTCGGCGAAACCACCCATATCTCCCATGTCGGGCATGCCCGCTGCACCCCCAAGCCCAGCTTCGCCAAATTGGTCATAACGGCCACGAGTCTGAGGATCACTCAGCACCTCATAGGCACGACCAATTTCCTTGAAACGATCCTCAGCTCCCGGATCCTTATTGATATCGGGGTGATACTGGCGAGCAAGACGGCGATAAGCCCGCTTAAGGGTGTCGCTATCAGCATCCCTACTAACCCCTAGCAGGTCGTAATAATCAGCCATCAGCTCATCAACGCTCCTTCAGCCTAAAGGGCAACACCTTGCTATCAGGCCCCTGCCGAAGCTTGGTCTTCATCAGCGTTAGAAGCATCTAATGATTCATCATTTGATTGAGGTGAAGAAGGCGCACCACCCTGAGGTCCTGGTCCCATGGAGACTTTCACCAAAGCATGACGAAGCACTCGGCCATTGAGGTGATATCCACGCTGAAGTTCCTCAATAACAATATCTTCCACATATTCCTGACTTGGCTCCCTGGAAACCGCCTCGTGAAGGGTGGGATCAAAGGTCTGACCAACAACCCGCATCGAAGCAACACCCTGTTGTTTCAGCACCTCAACGAGTTGTTTATAGAGCCCCTGATAACTGCGATGAAGAGCCTGAGCCTCCTCGCCCTGAGGCTCTAATTGCTGACGAGCCCGCTCAAAGTTATCTACTACCGGAAGGATTTCACTCAAAGTGGTACAGGTGAGCTGCAAGCGAAGATCATCCTGATCACGAGTCTGACGTTTGCGGAAATTATCGAAATCCGCAGCAATCCGCATGTATTGACTTCGAAGAGTTTCGTGCTCTTCACGCAGGCTGCTGTGCTCCTGCTCCAACTGCAGTAAACGAGCCTCATTATCCGCTGATGGAGCAGATGAGGAAGGTTGAGCCTGATCAGAGCTCATCGAAACCGTTGACTCAGCAGGCACTTCAGCCTCGAAACCCTCAACTGCAGGATCTTGAGCTGGGGTAGACGGATCTCCACTCATGCTGACTGTTTACAGATTCACGTCTAGACATGTTGAAGGGAGAAGCACACCTCCCACAAGCGGCGGAAGCCCGCACCTCCATTTCATCTCTTCTTCGTGACACAGGGTCGTCCAATCCCCAAAGCAACCACCAGCAGCCAGCAGCGACTGGAACTTGAACTACTGCTACAAGTCAGCCTGGTCTCACCCGAAGAGCTTGCTAACGGCCTGAATCTGATCGCCAGCCACAACAATCTTGATGCAGCAACCTGGCAACAATTCCAAGCCCTACCCATCAATATCAATGACCACCATTTGGAAGTGGCAATAGCGCACCAATTAGATGAACTCAGTAAAAATGAACTGATCTCAGCACTTCAATCTCGAGGTTTCACAACAGAATTCCGTATTGCGCTGGCTTCCGACCTCACCGACCTGCTCAACCCAACAAGCTCTAAACAGCCCATTGAATCTGAATTCAAGCCAACACAAGCAAAACCTTTAACCGAATCTAAAACCTCCCTCCTGGCAGGCTTTAGTGCCGAAGGTGTCCTCGAAGAAAACCCAGAAGAACAAACTGGGCTTACAAATGCCATAGAGGATTTGGAGTCCAGCTTGCTGGACTCAGAGAGCTCCCCAGTGATCAGCCTGGTGGACCGCATTCTGGTACAGGCACTCCAGGTGGGCGCCAGTGACGTGCACGTGGAACCACAAGAAAACGGACTGCAGATCCGCTTCCGTCAAGACGGCGTACTACAGAGCTATATCGAACCTCTGCCAAGTCGATTGGTCCCTGCTGTGACATCACGGTTCAAAATCATGGCCGACCTAGACATTGCAGAGCGACGAATGGCTCAAGACGGTCGTATTCGTCGAACATATCGAAATCGTTTAATCGATTTGAGAGTCAACAGTCTGCCAAGCCGTTACGGAGAAAAAATCTGTCTACGACTACTCGACAGCAGCTCTCCCCAACTAGGCCTAGACAAACTAATCAGCAACGCGAATGCCCTTGATCTGATTCGCAATCTGGGTTCTAAACCCTTCGGCATGATCCTAGTAACAGGTCCAACAGGATCCGGCAAGTCAACAACTCTCTACTCACTATTGGCAGAGCGCAACGAGCCCGGCATCAATATTTCCACTGTTGAAGATCCAATCGAATACACCCTTCCTGGTATCACCCAATGCCAGGTGAACCGAGAAAAAGGCTTCGACTTCAGCACGGCACTAAGAGCCTTCATGCGCCAAGACCCAGACGTTCTACTAGTAGGCGAAACCCGCGATTTAGAAACCGCTAAAACCGCTATTGAAGCAGCGCTGACTGGTCATTTGGTGCTAACCACCCTGCATTGCAATGACGCATCAAGTGCTATTGCTCGACTTAATGAAATGGGCGTGGAACCATTCATGGTAAGCGCCTCTTTAATTGGCATCGTCTCCCAACGATTACTACGAAAGCTATGCAGTACTTGCCGAAAGTCCTATCACCCAACCGAAAAAGAATTAGGCCGATTCGGGTTAATGGCCCATGCAGAAACAGGAGTGACTTTTTTCAAAGCCCACCATCACCATGAGGAAAACCAGCCATGCCCTAATTGTCAAGGAAGTGGCTACAAGGGCCGAATAGGCGTTTATGAAGTGCTCCGCATGAACGAAGAACTCGCTACAGCCGTGGCCAAAGGTGCCACTACAGATTTAGTGAGACGTATGGCCCTTGAAGCCGGCATGAAAACTCTGCTTGGCTACAGCCTTGACCTAGTGCGAGAAGGCCATACCACACTTGAAGAAGTAGGCAGAATGATTCTCACTGATTCTGGAGTGGAATCAGAACGACGTGCCAGAGCACTAAACACACTCACCTGCAACAGCTGCGGAGCAGGGCTCGAGGACGGCTGGCTGGAATGTCCCTACTGTCTAACCGCTCGCCAATGAGAAACCCATCATGGATCTGATGATCGAAGAGCTGATGGAACAGCTGGTTCAAGGTGGCGGCAGTGATCTCCACATTGCTACCGGGCAGCCCCCCTATGGCCGCTTCAACGGCGAACTAAGACCGATGACCAATACCCCACTATCCGAAGAAGCCTGCAACAAACTGATCTTCTCAATGCTCAATAACAGTCAAAGAAAAACTCTTGAACAGATATGGGAGCTTGACTGTGCCTACGGCTTGAAGGGTGTCGCGCGCTTTCGAGTGAATGTCTATCGACAAAAAGGTAGCTACGCCGCATGTCTACGAGCTCTTGGCAGCAATATCCCGAGCATCGAAGTTCTCAACCTGCCGCCTGTTGTCGTCGAAACCAGTAAACGACCAAGGGGATTAGTACTAGTGACAGGGCCAACCGGATCAGGCAAAACCACAACACTTGCTGCCCTGCTAAATCACATAAATCACACCAGAAGCGAACACATACTCACGATCGAAGACCCGATCGAATTCATCTACAAAAGCGATCTCAGCCTGGTGCATCAGCGACAACTCAATGAAGATACTCGTAGTTTTGGTAATGCCCTACGTGCTGCACTACGCGAAGACCCAGATGTGATTTTAGTAGGGGAAATGCGCGATCTAGAAACAATTCAACTAGCAATCAGCGCAGCAGAAACCGGCCACCTCGTCTTCGGCACACTCCACACCAGCTCCGCAGCACAAACAATCGATCGCATCGTCGATGTTTTCCCACCCGCCCAGCAAACCCAAATCAGAGTGCAACTTTCCGGAAGCTTGGTAGCCATCCTTTCGCAGACCCTTTGCCGTCGCGAAAATCCACAACCTGGAGAATTCGGACGTGTAATGGCTCAAGAAATCTTGATCAATACACCAGCCACCGCAAACCTGATCCGAGAAGGCAAAACTGCTCAGCTCTACTCCCAAATTCAAACTGGAGGTGAGCTAGGAATGCAAACTCTAGAAAAAGCTCTTGCGAATCTAATTAAACAAGGTGAAATCAGCCGCGCTGAAGCCCTAGCCAAATCCAGCAGACCCAACGAACTGGAGCAACTAATCAGCAATGAGTAATAAGCAGCGCTAAGCGATGGCTTCCTTCATCGCTACCTATGAATCCGCAAGTGGTCAGACACGCACGATAACCATCAAAGCAGCTGACCTGGCATCAGCAAAAAAACTACTGCGCCGTCGCGGAATACGCTCCACAGACCTCAGAGCATCACTCAGTGATAAAGCAAACAGCAAAGAAAAAAAAAGCAAGGAATCATCAAATAAAGGACTACTTTCTATCGATCTCAGAGCAGCTTTAGAAAAGACCCCAGGGGTAAAAGAAAAAGCTGTATTCGCCAACAAATTGTCGGCACTGGTAAATGCAGGCATCCCAATAGTGCGCAGTCTCGATCTAATGGCAAGTCAGCAACGCTTGCCAATGTTTAAACGTGCCCTAATGAAGGTGAGCCTTGATGTGAATGAAGGCACTTCTATGGGTACAGCGATGCGTCAGTGGCCCAAGGTGTTCGACCATCTCAGTATCGCCATGGTGGAAGCTGGAGAACTTGGTGGTGTTTTAGATGAGTCCCTCCAGCGACTGGCCAAACTATTAGAAGATAACAACCGGCTCAAAAATCAAATCAAAGGCGCGATGGGTTATCCAATAACTGTGCTGATAATTGCCATCCTGGTTTTCCTAGGTATGACGATTTTCCTAATTCCGACCTTTGCAGGAATCTTTGAAGACCTAGGCGCCGAACTACCACAATTCACCCAATTCATGGTGGACCTCAGCAAACTATTGCGCTCCTCCTTTTCTCTGATTTTAGTAGGTGTAATACTAGTAAGTGCATGGATCTTTAGCCGCTACTACGCTACTTATCAAGGACGTCGCCAAGTCGATCGACTGAAACTAAACACGCCTCTATTTGGTGATCTAATCATCAAAAATGCCACAGCTCAATTCAGCAGGATCTTCAGTTCACTCAACAGAGCAGGCGTACCGATACTAATGGCACTAGAAATTTCTAGCGAAACCGCTGGAAATGCAATCATTTCCGATGCCATCCTTAAATCCCGCACCCTTGTGCAAGAAGGAGTACTGCTAAGTGCAGCCCTAGCTCGTCAAAAGGTGCTTCCCGAAATGGCCCTCAGCATGCTCGCCATTGGCGAAGAAACGGGCGAAATGGATCTAATGCTTAGCAAGGTGGCGGATTTTTACGAAGATGAAATCTCTACCTCTTTGAAGGCTCTTACTTCAATGCTAGAGCCCGCGATGATCGTCGTCGTCGGTGGCATCGTCGGCTCCATCCTGCTCGCGATGTATCTACCTATGTTCACAGTGTTTGATCAGATCCAATAACGAACTACAGACCATTGGCAATGGCCTGACCGGCTAACCAACCGCTAGTCCAACAATGCTGGAAGTTGAAGCCCCCTGTAAGCCCATCTACATCGAGAAGTTCACCTGCGAAATAAAGCCCTGGGCAAACCCGACTCTCCATGGTGGCAAGATTCACATCGCCAAGTTTGACTCCACCAGCAGTAACAAACTCTTCCCCGAAAGGACCCCTGCCACGAATGGAATAACTGCTGGCCATTAAAGCTTCAATCAGAGAACGCTCCAAAGCGGCAGGACAATCCGCCCAACGTTGCTCAGGATTAGCGCCCACCTGAGCCAAAAGAGACAACCAAAAACGACGCGGCAAGTTAGGGAAAGGTCGCGCTGCAGCCATGGTGCGTCGACCTTGCTGATGGCGAAGCTCATGTAATAACTCCTGCAGCAAATGTCGACTAGTGATGCCAGACCAATTCACAACAAGCTCTCCCCTATACCGATCAGCATGCAAAGCTCTGGCAGCAAAAGCAGTAAGGCGCAGAATTGCCGGCCCACTTAATCCCCAATGAGTAATCAACACCCTGCCAATCTGCTGAAAATCTTGCCCGTCAGCGGTGAGCTTTAGCTGCACTCCGTCGAGACTCAAGCCGGAACAGCTAGTTAGCGAAGGTGCATTCAAAGCCAATGTGAACAAAGAAGGGACAGGCGGCACAAGTTGATGGGCCATGCCTACCGCCAAATGTCGCCCACTGGGATGCCCTCCCGTAGCCAATAACACCCGATGGGCATGAAAAAT
>MPLX02043125.1_pt1 | contig 29960 bp, 30 predicted proteins | sample 1617341 | NCBI WGS metagenome assembly MPLX02 (sample SAMN05944804, study PRJNA350692) | marine metagenome | biome: marine; feature: ODZ; material: water; isolation source: 120 m water sample filtered on 0.2 um supor filter | place: Pacific Ocean | collected 2012-04-08 | depth 120m m | reverse complement strand
GGAACAATCATTAATAATCTATTGTAAGGACTATCTTCAGACTTTAATAAAGGAATTAGTCTTTGTTCAACATCGATAGCTCTTTTTTGAGTATATTCAAAAGAACTACCCTCATCAGTAAATCCAATAACTAAATATGCACCTCTATCTTCTGAAGGAAGAAGCTCTTTTTTTGTATAATTATATAAAGCACCAGAACCTACTATCATTATAATTATAAAAGTTATTATTGTTTTTTTTTTATTTAACCAAAAATTTAATGTTTCACTATAAAAATTTGAGAAACCGTTAAAGAATTTGCCAAACCACCTAACTAAAAAATTAGATTTTTTTTTATTATCTAAAAATTTACTGCCTAGCATTGGAGATAATGTTAATGCTACAAATGAAGAAACAACAATGGCAAAAGAAAGAGCAATAGCAGTTTCCTTAAATAAAGTTCCTGCAATTCCTTCTATAAATATAAGGGGTAAAAATACAGCAACCAAAATTAGAGTTGTTGCAATTATAGCAAATGTGATTTGTTTAGATCCTTTGTGGGCCGCAACAAGAGGAGTTTCTCCGTTTTCTATTCGCCTATATATTGCATCTGTCATAATAACCGAGTCATCCGTTATTATTCCTATTGCTAAAATAAAACTTAAAAGAACAAAAATATTAATTGATAAATCAAATAAATAAATTCCCAAGAAAGTTGCAATAAGACTTACGGGCAATGCGATTGCTGGAACTATCACAGCTTTAAGATTTCCTAAAAATAAATAAATAATTACGACAACTAAAATAAATGCAATAATTAAAGTTTTGTAGACTTCATTAATTGCTTCTGAGATATATGTGGCTCTATTAAAGGCAATTTCTAAATTTAAATCACCAGGAAGGTTTTCATTAACTTCTTCAATTTTCTTTTTTATATCTTTAGACAGTTCTACCGTAGACGCCCCACTTCTTGCATAAATTCCAATTCCAACTGTTTTTTGATTTAATGCTTTTTTGCTTTGAGCACTGAAAAGAATTTTTGAAGATACTGGTCCAAATTCTAATTCAGCAATATCAGAAAGTCTTACTAGATTATTTTTACCTTTTTTAATGGGTAATTGTTTAAGTTTTTCTAAATCGTTATATGATTTATCAATATTTATAGTTAGATCAATATTGTTTGCCTCAAGTGTTCCCGCAGGAAGACGAACGTTTTCATTTCGAAGTGCCAATTCTACTTCTTGAATAGTTATGTTATTTGCAGCCAGTTTTATTGGATCAATCCAAACTCTGATACTTAACTTTCTTAATCCACCAGTTCTAATTCTACCCACATTCTTAATACTTGAAAATTTATCAACCAAATATCTTTCAGCATAATCTCCAAGCTCTAAATCATTCCATGTAGCAGAAGTTAAAGCTAACCACATTGTAGTTGAAAATCCTGCTGATTGTTTGAGAATTTTTGGAGAATCAGATTCTGATGGAAGTCTGTTTACTACTCTAGCAACTCTTTCTCTTATATCATTTGCAGCATCATCTAAATCAATTGCAGTATCAAATTCAATACTTATTGTACTTTTTCCATTTTCAGATTTTGAATCTATATTTTTAATACCTTCTGCTCCACCAATTACATCTTCAAGAATTTGAGTGACCGACTCATCAACTATGGTAGCAGAAGCAGATGCATACTCAACTTGAACTTGAACTACTGGTGGCTGTAAACCCGATGGAAGTTCCCTTACAGGTAATTTCCAGAAGACGAATGTACCGAATACAACTAGTATTAAAGATAAAACCCATGCAAAAGCAGGTCTTCTTATACTGACATCCGTTAAGTACATTTAATTATTATTTTTATCGTCTTTTTTTTTCGACTCAGACTTATTAAATATGTTTAATTTTTTTATCCAATCGAACTTACTCTTTTTTGAGCCATTTTTAGTAGATTTAATTTTTTTTTTCAAATCAGACTTACTCTTTTTTGAGCCATCTTTTATAGGTTTAATTTTACCGTTAGGTCTAACTTTTTTTAAACCTTCGGCTACTATTACATCACCTTCATTTAAACCAGATTTAACCTCAAGGTAACCTTGACTTCGGTTACCGATTTCAATTTCTGTTCTCTTTGTAATATTTTTTTTGTCGACTTTATAAATATATACTTTGTTACCTTCTAATATGACACTCGTGTCAGGAATGCCCAAAGAATTTCTTTCGTTGTATTTTATAGTGACCTCAAGAAGTGCACCAGGTAAAATTTCAAGACTTGGGTTATTCAATTTAATTCTTGCAGCCAGAGATCTTTTATTTGTATCTATTCTACTCGCAAGCGAATCTACCACCCCTTCATAACTTTTTTCTTTATTTCCTGAAAATTTTATATCTACTCTCAAACCTTCACTTATAAAAGTTGCAAATACTTCAGGTATATCTACATCTACAAATAATGTAGATGCATCCTCTAAATTAATTACTAAAGAACTTTCTGATACTTTAATGTCATCAGAAAAATTTCTTTTTCCAATTACGCCATCAAAAGGAGCAACAATATTTCTATTTTTTAATTTTACAATTACTTCTCCAGCTTTAACTTTTTTATTAAATTTAATAGGTTTTAAAATTTCGTACTTTTCTATATTGTAAGACTGAACTCTTAATGGAACTGCCGTTCCAAATGTTTCTATTTTATTTTGAAAATTTTTCTGTTCTACGGTTTTTACTATTATGCCCGGAGGAGATCTTTTGCTAAATTTTTTTTTAAAATGGTTTCCTATCATGGTTCTTGCAACAACCACTCCAGCGATTATCATAAAGAATAGAATTATTACGGATATAACTTTTGTTGATCTTTTCATAATTTAAATTTTTCCATATTCGGCCCAAGAGCCATCATAAATAATAGGAGAATATTTATTATTTACTAAAGAATATGCAAGAGCTAAAACGCACGCGGTAACCCCAGAACCACAAGAAAATACTATGTTATTATATTTACGATCAATTATTCGCATAAATTTTTTTGAAATTTCATCTGTATTTTTAAATGTACCATCTTCATTTATAATTTCTTTAAATGGTAAACAAAGTGAATTTGGAATTGAACCACTTCTAACATTTTTTCTAGGATCTGGAACCTTGCCTTCAAATCTTTCTTTACTTCTTGCATCTACAACTAAAAACTCTTTCATATTAATATTTGAATTAATTTGATTTTTATTTTTAACTAAATTTTTATTTTTTTTTGATGTATATTTTGATTTTTGTATTTTGGTTTTATTATTATCAATTATTTTATTTTCTAAAATCCATTTTTTTAACCCACCGTCTAAAACACTAACAAGATTTGGACTATGTCCAAAATAAATAAAATTATACCAACATCTACATGAGCTTAATACGTCAGAATTGTCATAAATTATTATTCTATCATTATTAGATATTCCTAGATTGGATACAGTTTTCTCCCAAGTAATTGGATTGGGCAACATGTGAGGAAGATCTGTATTCGTATCAGAGTATTTATCTAGATCAAAAAAAATAGCACCTGGAATGTGTTTTTTGAGATATTCTTCGTATGCATTTCTTTTAATGTTGGGCATGTGCCAGGAACAGTCTATTAATTTAACTTTACCTAAATTATTTTCTAGCCAATCTGAGGTTATCAAAGACATAATTATCTCTTTTCAAGATATTTTTGGTGATATTCTTCTGCGGTACAGTAATTTTTTACTATTGATAATTTTGTAACTACTTTTCCTGATAACTTTTTATTTTCTTTTTCAATTATTTTTTCCGCATAATTTTTTTGTTTTTCATTTAAATAAAAAATTTCACTTCTATATTGTTTGCCCATATCTGGTCCTTGTGAATTTAATGTAGTTGGATCATGAATTTGAAAAAAATACTCTATTATTTCATCATAAGAAATTATTTTAGGATCAAATTCTAATTTTACCACTTCCGCATGATTTGTATTTCCTGTACAAACCTCTTTGTATGTTGTTTGGGGACTATTTCCCCCACAGTATCCTACTTCAGTTTTTACTATTCCATTAACTTTACTAAATTTTATTTCTGGTTCCCAGAAACATCCCAAACCTAAAACTGCTATTTCCATTGAATAATAATTTAATTAATTTAAAGTTATATTCATGTTTTCCAAAAATCAATTAGGCTTTTTGTATATGTTTCTATCCGTTTGTGTGTTTTCTATCATGGATTTAATTGTTAAATGGTCAGAAAATTATCCTGTAGGAGAAGTTTTATTTTTTAGAGGTTTATGCGGCTTAATACCTATTCTTAGTATAATTCCAAAAGATAGATATATAAATTTTTATAGAACCAGCAGACCCATTCTTCATCTAAAAAGATGCATGTCGGGATTAATTGCTATTGTAGCAATTTTTATTGCTTTAAGAGAGTTGCCTTTAGCAACCGTGGTAAGTATTACTTTTGCAGCTCCTATTTTTACAACAATTTTATCTATTATATTTTTAAGTGAAAAAGTAGGATTTTATAGATGGTTAGCAGTTTTAGTTGGATTTGTCGGCATTATTATAATTTCTGAACCGGGTTTTAGTTCTCTTAATATATATTATATATATCCAATAATTTTTTGTTTGGGTTTGTCGTATGTTTCAATTGCAATAAAAAAATTATCTAGCACCGAACCAATCTGGCTTATTGGTTTTTATTTTTCTTTTTCAATAATGATAACAAGTTTATTTACTATTCCAAAAGGATGGATTATGCCTAATTTAACCGATTCAATTTTATTGTCTCTCGTGGGTGTATTAGGAGGAGCTGCAAATTTATTACTTACACAGGCTTACAAGTTTTCAGATGTATCGTTAGTTACACCGCTAAAATATTTGGCATTGGTTTTTGCGATTATTTTTGGATATTTATTTTGGGGCGAGATACCTACTTTCAAGGTATTAATGGGCGCAACTTTAGTAATCATATCTTCAGTAATTATATTTAGAAGAGAAATTTATTTAAAAGGATCAGTTTCAACATCTCGTCATGAGTAGAAGTCCAAAATATTGGAATGCCGCCAAACGCTATCTTTTAAAAAAAGATAAAATTATGAATAAATTAATTAACAAATATTCAGGTAATAATTTAACAACTAGAAAAGATGTATTTTTCTCTCTTTGTAAAAGCATTATTAGTCAACAAATAAGTGTAGCAGCTGCTAATTCTGTTTTTTCAAAGTTTCATTTAACCTGCAAGGGAAAAGTAAATCCAAAAGTAGTTAACTTAATCTCAACTTCAAAGTTAAAAAAATGTGGTCTTAGTAGACAAAAAATAAAAGGAATAAAAGAATTGGCTAAAAAATATGTTAAAAAAAAATTTAATCCAAAACTAATAATCAAAATGAATGATGAAGAGGCTATACAATACTTATCTGAATTAAGACAAATTGGAAGATGGTCTGCAGAAATGATATTGTTGTTTACTTATAACAGGCCAAACATCTGGCCGATTCAAGATATAGGATTGTTGAGAGCTATTTCAAATAACTATAAAAAAAAATATTTACCTCCAAAATATTTTGTAAATAAACTTAATAAAAGATTTTCACCATATTGTTCTGTTGCAACTTGGTACTTATGGAGATCAATTGACAACGAACCTATTCAGTACTAAATCCTTCAATAACTTGCATGTGTCTTACTGTCGTTTCTTTAGCTAGGTCCCACCCTGATTGATATTCACTTGAGTTATGACATTCTATAGCTTTATCGTAACTAGGAAATTCCCATATTACTGTACGTAAAAAACTTTCTCCTTCATAAGCTTTGTTTTTTCCGCCTCTTACTAAAGGCACTCCCCAAAGCTTTTGATAATAGGAGTTACAATTTCTGAATATTTTTTCAAATTTTGTTGATTTTCTATTTTAGTATATAAACTTATCCAATAACCTTTCATTATAAATTCTTCTTTTTAATTTTTTTCAATTATGATAACAAATTTTATGAAGAAAAAATTACAATTAACTTTGTATATCAATTTAATTTTTTTGATTATTTTATCCCTAAATACTCAAAAATTGTTAGCAGATGAGGTTTTTGAAAAAGGTAGAGAAATTTTTTTAGAACAAGGAACTTGTGCTTCTTGCCACACTCTTAATGACGCAGGATCTCAAGCAAACATTGGACCAAATTTGAATGAAATAAGACCAGATCTTAATAGAGTAATAATTGCTGTTACGAATGGAATAGGTGTAATGCCTTCTTTTGATGGAATATTAACCACAGATGAAATTAATTCAGTTGCTCATTATGTTGACACAGCTACTGAGTAATAAAAACTAATAATTTTTTAAAATAATATAATTTAAATTATGCAATATCTTTAAAACGAAAAAATGCAATTTTCATTACCTGCTTTTTTGCTTCATCAAACTCAGAGTTTAAATCATTTTGAATTCTTTTTTTAAAATCATTTAAAATATCATTTTTATTTTTGCCTTTTACCGCAATTATAAAAGGAAATCCAAATTTGGCCCTATATTCAATATTTAATTTTTTAAATTCTTCAAATTCATCAAAAGTACATTCATTTAAACTTGCTCCCGATTGTTCATTGCTTGAGTCTTTAGTTAATTTTTTTTCAACAACTAATTCTGGGTGGGAATTTAAAATTAGAAGAATTTGTTCTTTATTACAATTTTCATACTGATTAATTATTTTTGAAAACAGATCATCAATATTTTTAAAAGGTTTTAAATCGAAAACTTTTTCTGCAATCCATTCTGTTTTTTCAAAAATGTTGCCAAAAATTGATAAAAAATCTGATTTGTTTAATTGATTGATATTATTTATTGACTTCATTTTAGTATTAATATTTTAGTTTTATATATAAATTATACAATAATTGTATAATATATATTGGAGTTTATGACAAAGTTAACAACACATGTATTAGATATCTACTCGGGCAAACCAGGCAACGGTATAGTCGTTGATTTATTTTATTTAAATAATAATGAAAAAAAAAAATAAATTCAGTAAAATTAAATAGCGATGGAAGATCTGACAAACCATTGGTTGAAGGAGAGAATTTTTTAGAAGGAAAGTATGAACTTATATTTTATGTTGGAGGCTATTTTAAAAATATAACTAATACTGGCAAAATTCCTTTTTTAGATGATGTTGTGATAAAATTTGGTATTTCAAATCCCAAGGAACATTATCATGTTCCTCTACTTGTATCACCTTGGAGCTATTCTACATACAGAGGTAGTTAAGTGGATTCGGGCGTAGTTAAGCTTTTATTTAATGATAAAATATTGGAGTTAAGTAATCCCGATCCAAATCAAACAATTCTTAATTTCATAAGAACAGAATTAAAAAAGACAGGAACCAAAGAAGGTTGTGCAGAGGGTGCTTGTGGCGCATGTACTGTGGTCGTGGGCGAATTAAACAAGAATAATATAGAATATAAGGCTGTTAATGCTTGTATTTCCTTTTTACCATTTTTAAATGGAAAACAACTATTGGTTGTTGAAAATCTAATTTCAAAAGAAGGAAAATTGCATCCAGTTCAAGAAGCAATGGTCAAGTATCATGGCTCACAATGTGGATTTTGTACACCTGGTTTTGTCATGTCATTATTTTCTATGTACAAAAATCATGGCAATTACAATAATGAATTAATTAAAGACTCTATTTCAGGAAATTTATGTCGTTGTACTGGGTATAGGTCTATTATTGATGCTGGAAAAAGTTTAAATAGAATTAGCAAAATAGATCAATTTAGTAAAAATAAAAAAAAAATTATTAAGCTCTTAAAAAAAATAAATTCAAAGAATATTTTTATTACTAATCAAGATAAAAAATATTTTTCTCCCAAAACAATAAAAGACTTAAAAAAAATTATTAAAAAAAATCCAAATTCTAATTTTCTATCAGGAGGTACTGATTTATCTTTAAAGGTTACTAAAGAAAGAAAAGATATTCAAAATATTATTAACCTTAAGGATATAAAAGAATTAGATTTTATTAAAAAAAATAAAAAATTTATAGAAGTTGGCGCCGCAACATCTTTAATTAAATTTGAAAAGTTTATTAAAAAACATTACTCAGATTTTAATTCAGTTTTAAAAAGATATGGGTCTATACAGATAAGAAACGTAGGAACTATGGGAGGGAATATTGCAACGGCATCGCCTATTGGAGATACTCTTCCAATTTTATTATCTTTAAATGCTGAATTAGTTATTGAAACTTTAAAAAATAGAAAAATTTTATCAATTAATGAGTTTTTTATTAGTTATAGAAAAACTAAGTTAAAAAAAGGAGAATTTATCTATTCTATAAGAATTCCTTTATATAAAAATAATATTTTTAAAGCATACAAGATATCAAAAAGATTTGATGATGATATTTCATCACTTTGTGCGTCTTTTAATATGGAGATTAATAATAATAAAATAAAAAATATATTTATAGCTTTTGGTGGAATGGCTGAAATTCCTAAAAGAGCAAAAATTTGTGAAAAATCACTTAAAAACAAACATTTATCTATAGATGTTTTTTTAAAAGCTAGAAATTATTTAGAAAAAGATTTTAACCCAATAGATGATATGAGAGCCAGCAAGAATTATAGATTGGAAGTAGCCAAAAATTTATTAATTAAATGTTTTCACGAAATTAAATCAAAAAAATTATTAAGAGTAAACTAAAAATGAGCAAAGAAACTTTTATAAATAAAACTAGACCACACGACAGCGCATATAAGCATGTTAGTGGATTTGCTGACTATACTGATGATATTAAAGAACCAAAAGATACCCTGTACGGTGCAATTGGGTTAAGTAAAAAAGCCCATGCAATTATAAGAAAAATTGATTTAAATAAAGTAAAATCAAGCGAAGGTGTAATATCTGTTATCACTAATAAAGACATTCCAGGAAGAAATGACGTTGGGCCAGTGTTTGATGGAGATCCAATATTTCCCGAAAAAAAAGTAGAGTTTTACGGACAGCCTTTGTTTGCAGTTGCAGCAACAACAATAGAACTTGCTAGAAAAGCAGTAATGAAGGCAAAAATAACTTATAAAAATTTAAAACCAGTAGTTACAATAAAAGATGCTTTAGATAAAAATAGTTTATTATTCAAAGTTAAAAAAATAAAAAGAGGGAATGCCTCAAAAAAAATAATCAATTCAAAAAATTCTTTAAAAGGAAATTTTACCACCGGAAGCCAGGAACATTTTTATTTAGAGGGTCAAGCGGCTTTTGTAATTCCTAAAGAAGATAATAATTTTTTAGTTTATAGTTCAACCCAACACCCATCAGAGACTCAACAATTAATAGCAAAAACACTTAATCAAAAAAGTAATTCAATAAATGTTTTAGTTAGAAGAATAGGGGGAGGATTTGGAGGTAAGGAAACTAATTTTATGACATCATGTATCTGTGCTTTGCTTTCTCGAAAAACTGGAAAGCCCGTAAAGCTAAGACTAGATAGGGATGAAGACATAATTATAACAGGAAAAAGACATGAATTTTATTCAGAATATGAAGTGGGTTTTAATGACGATGGCATTATTCAGGGTCTAAAATTGAAATTAGCCTCCAATTGTGGAATGTCGCCCGATTTATCATTGGCAATTAATGAAAGAGCCTTACTTCATATTGATAATGCTTATTTTATTTCTGATTTAGAAGTTGCAAATTATCTTTGTAAAACAAACACATCTTCATCGACTGCATTTAGAGGATTTGGTGGAAATCAAGGTATGATGGCAATTGAAAATATTATAGATAACATTTCAAGAAACCTAAAAAAAGATCCTAGCACTATAAGAAAAAATAATTTTTACCAAAAAAACTCAAAAAATATAACGCATTATGGTATGAAAATTAACGATAATGTCATTAATGAAATTTTTAATAAATTAGAAAAAAAATCTAATTATAAAAAAAGATATTTACAAATAAAAAAGTTTAATAAAAAAAACAAATATAAAAAAAAAGGAATTGCAATTACTCCTTTAAAATTTGGAGTTTCTTTTACAACCATTCATCTTAATCAAGCAGGAGCTTTGGTGCATATTTATATTGATGGAAGTGTGCATTTAAATCATGGTGGTATAGAAATGGGGCAAGGAACTCACACTAAAATAGCTCAACTTGTGGCCAATTCGTTAGGCTTACCTTATGATCAAGTACATATTTCTTCTACAAATACTTCTAAAGTTCCAAACACTTCAGCTAGCGCAGCATCTTCCACAACCGATTTGAATGGAGCAGCAGCCCTTAATGCAATATCTAATATTAAATCAAATTTAGAAAATTTTATTAAATTAAAGTATAAAATTTATAATAAAAATCCTATTTATAAAGATCAATATATTAAATTTGGTAATAAAAATTTTGAATTTAAAAAAATTATAAAAGAGGCTTACTTAAATAGAGTTTCTCTTTCTTCTACTGGTTTTTATTCAACTCCTAAAATTAATTTTGATAAAAAAAATTTTAAAGGAAGACCTTTTTTATATTTTTGTTATGGTGCCGCTGTTTCAGAAGTTTGTGTAGATACACTGACAGGTGAAAATGTTTTAGAAAGAGTTGATATTATTCATGATGTTGGAAAAGCAATTAATCCTGCTCTTGAATTAGGACAAATTGAAGGAGGATTTGTCCAAGGACAAGGGTGGTTAACTATCGAAGAATTAAATTGGAAACCTAATGGACAAATTACAACTTTTTCTCCATCAACTTATAAAATACCAGCGGTAAGTGATATTCCAAAAATTTTTAATGTTGAGATTTTTAAAGAAGGAATAAATATAGAAAAAGTAGTAAACAAAGCTAAAACAACCGGGGAACCCCCATTAATGTTAGCTATGAGTGTTTTTTATGCAATTAAAGATGCAATAGCTTCAGTTGGAAATTATAATATAATACCGGAAATTGATGCACCCGCAACTCCTGAAAAAATTTTGATGAGTATAAATAAAATAAAAAATAAAATTTTATAGATCATATGGAAGATAATAATAAATTTATGTTTAAAGCAATTGAGCTTTCAATTAAAAGTGCAGAAACAAAAGGAGGTCCATTTGGTTGCGTAATTGTAAAAGATAATAAAATAATTTCAGAAGGATCTAATAAAGTTACCTCTACAAATGATCCAACCGCACATGCAGAAATAGTAGCAATAAGAGAAGCAAGTAATAAATTGAATACTTTTAATCTTGCCGGCTGTGAAATTTATACAACATGTGAGCCATGCCCAATGTGTTTATCAGCAATTTATTGGTCTCATATAGATAGAATATTTTATGCTAACACTAGAGATGATGCAAAAAATATAGACTTTGATGATTCTTTTATTTATTCCGAAGTTATGAAAAGTATGGAAGAAAGAAAAATACAAATGAAACAAATGCTAAGAGGTGATGCTTTAAAAGCATTTAAAATATGGGATGAAAAAGTAGATAAAATTAAATACTAAAATGGAATTTTTACCTTACACAATGAAATGGTTAGAGCTTATCCTAAGATGGGGACATGTATTATTTGCTATTTTGTGGGTAGGAAATAGTTTTTTATTCAATTATTTAGATAATAAATTAAATAAAGATATATCCAGTAATGATATCGATGGTGAAGGCTATTTAATGCATTCTGGCTTTTACTATAAATTAACAAGATTAAAAACATCTCCACCTTTGGATTATTTAAACAGATTAGTAATTTTTAAATGGCAAAGTTATTTAACTTTTGTAACAGGTATGTTGTTACTAGCTGTTATTTATTACTATAATTCTGGTGTTTTAATGGTAGACAAAAGGGTTTTACTAATTCCTCCAAGTTATGCTATTGGAATTTCACTATTATCACTGATTATTTCTTGGTTTGTTTACGATTTTTTATGCAAGTCTAATTTAATAAAAAATAATATTCTATTCATTTTAACAATTACAATACTATTGTTACTAATTTCTTTTGGTTTGACTAAATTATTTAGTCCTAAATTTGCATTTTTAAGTGTTGGTTTAATTATTGGAACAAATATGTTTGGCAATGTTTTTACAGTAATTATTCCAAATCAAATGAATATTATTAATAGTAGTAAAAAAAATGAACAATTTGATAGCAGCTTGTCTTTAGCGGCTAAACAACGGTCAATACATAATAACTATTCAACTTTTTTAGTGTTATTTATTATGTTGTCAGGACATTACAGCTTTATTGTTTATCACAAATACAATTGGTTAATTTTGTGTTTAGTAGGTTTAATTTCAGGAATGGCAAGACATTATTTTAATTTAAGAGGAAGAAACATTCATAGGTTGTATGTATTGATTGGCTCAATCTCTGCTTTTATTGGTCTTGCAGTTTTAGTTTTATTATTTAAAAAATAATATTATAAATTTACATGTCAGAAAAATTAATTGTTAGTTGGGATGATTACAATAAGACTGTAGAAAAACTAGCAATACAAATTCATGAAAGTGAATATAAACCCACAATACTAATTGGTATTATGCGAGGAGCCGCTCCAATGATAGATGTATTGAGCAGAATATTTAAATTAAAATGTGCTTATCTTGCGGTAGAATCTTATAGTGGCAAAGGAGTAGAGGACGAGCAAGGCAACATAGTTTTTTCAAGAGAGATGAGCTCTATAGCTCCTAACATGGGAGGAAGAATACTTTTATGTGATGACCTATCTGATACTGGAATTACTTTTAATAAAAGTATTGATTGGTTAAAAAAATATGAACCAATAAAAAATAAGATAGAAGAAATAAAAACAGCTACACTTTTTAAAAAAAAAAATCTACATTTGAACCTGATTTTTGTGCAGTTAAACTTCCAGATAACCCATGGATTGTTCAGCCTTTTGAGATTTATGAAGAACTAAGAATTGAAGATATTAAAAAAAAACATCAAAAATAAAAAAGGCCAGTAAAAACTGGCCTTTCCTTTATTTATTAATTATTTTAAAAGTATTATTGAGGAATGTCTCCTTCAACTCCTTTTACGTAAACGCCCATACCTAATAGCATTCCGTCATCAGCAACATTACCTACTGTAACAAGCACATTATCTTTTTGATCATAAATTGGTCCTGTAAAAGAGTGAACTTTTCCTGAAGCCAAATCTTTTTGAAGTTGTTCTACTTCCTTAACTAAGTCTGCTCCCATAGCAGGATTATAATCTCCCATAGCAACCATTCCCTCTTTTAATCCATGCCAAGTATCTTGTTGTTTCCATGTACCATTTTGAACAGCTTTTGATCTTTCAACGTAATAAGGTGCCCAATCATCAATGATAGATGTTAAAACAGATTTTGGTGCAAATTTTTGCATATCACTTGCTTGTCCAAAAGACCAAACACCTGCTTTTTCTGCAACTTGTACTGCAGCAGTACTGTCAGTATGTTGCATAATAATATCAGCTCCTTGATCAATTAAAGCTTGAGCAGCTTCTGCTTCTTTACCTGGGTCATACCAAGTAAAAACCCAAACTATTTTAGTTTTAATATTTGGATTCACTTTTTGAGCCGCTAAAGTCATAGAATTAATTCCACGAATAACTTCTGGAATTGGAAATGATGCAATATAACCAATAGTATTAGTTTTTGTCATGTTTCCAGCTATATGTCCCAAAAGAGTTCTACCTTGATAAAATCTTGCTCCATAAGTTGAAACATTAGAATGTTCTCTTTTATAACCAGTGGCATGTTCAAATTTTACATTTGGAAAATCTTTAGCAACTTTGTTTGTTGGATCCATATATCCAAAACTAGTTGTAAAAATTAAACCGTGTCCGGATTGAGCTAATTGTCTAATAACCCTTTCCGCATCAGCACCTTCTGGAACGCTTTCTACGTAAGTTGTTTTAATTCCCGCCGCTTCTACTGCATTTCTTCCTAAATGATGTTGATACGTCCATCCATGATCACCAGTTGGACCAACATAAACAAAACCAACCTTTAATTCTGCATTTGCAGAAAAACTATAGGCCACTAAGAAAAACAAAGAAGAGATAAAATAACGAAAAAAATTTTTTAACATAAGTTTCCCCTTTTTAATTTTTATGATTACTAAGACTATCTGTTATTATATAAAAAAAAATAATTTTTTCTTACTTATTCAAAATTACTTTTCTTTATAGAATGTTTTTCCTAGAGAACTTGGAGTACTAAGTTTGATTTTTCTACTATCACGTGAAATTACAACCAATACTATTATTGTCATAATGTACGGAAGGGCAGACAAGAATTGAACGGGGATTCTTAGACCCAAAGCCTGCATGTGTAATTGTATAATCGTTATTCCACCAAATATCATTGCTCCAATTAGAATTTTTATTGGATTCCATGTTGAAAAAACCACTAAAGCTAAAGCTATCCAACCTCGCCCAGAAGTCATATTTTCAATCCATTGTGGAGTATAAATCAGTGACAAATAAGCTCCTGCCAAACCACACATTGCCCCACCATATAGAATACACAAATAACGCACTAAAATAACATTTATACCTTGATTTGATGCAGAATCTGGAGAGTCACCCACAGCTCTTACCATTAATCCTAGTTTTGTTCTTTTTAAAAAATAGTTTGTAAGAAATGGCAAAATAAAAGCAAAATAAAATACGATAGAGTGTCCAAATAATATTGGACCAAAGAAAGGAATTGTTTCAGATAAATCATCAAACAAAACTGGAAATTCTTTTCCAGGAATTCCAACAAAATTTTTTCCTAGCATTGCCGACATTCCTATTCCAAATATTGTTAAAGCAAGTCCGGTAGCCACATGATTTGTCAGCAAAGATTGAGTCAAGAATCCAAAGATTGAAGAAATAATTATTCCAGCGAGCATAGATCCAATTATTGCAATAAACAAATTGCCGGTGACTATCATTAATGCAAAACCTGAAATGGCCCCTATAATCATCATTCCCTCAACTCCTAAATTTAATACACCAGAACGTTCAGTAATTAATTCACCTGAAGCAGCTAAAATTAAAGGCACTGAAGAGGCCATTATCGAAGCAATAAGAACTCCTATAAAATTAATGTCTAAGCTCATTTTTTTTCATTCCTAAAAATTTAATTTTAAAAAACAGCAAGTAATCCGAAGCAAGTAGAAAAAATAAAATCATACCCTGAAAGACTTGACCAGTATATTTTGGTATTTGTAAAAAAATTTGTGCAGTTTCTGCGCCTAAATATGTAAGAGCCACCACCAATGATGCAAAGATTATTCCTATAGGATTTAACCTACCTAAAAAAGCAACTATGATAGCTGTAAATCCATAATCAGGTGAAATCATCCTATGAAGTTGTCCTATTGGACCTGTTATTTCTCCCACGCCAGCCAGACCAGCACAAGCTCCACTGATCATGAAAACTAAAAGTATCATTGTCTTACCTTTATACCCAGCATACTTGGCAGTTTTTAAACTAAAACCAGATACCTTCATTTGGAATCCTAAATAAGTTTTATAAAAAACAACCCAACTAATTATAACTGCAGCAAGCGCAATAAATATTCCTGCATGAATCCTTAATCCTTCAAATAATATTGGCATTCTAGCAGACTCACTAAACTGTCTAGTTTCTGGAAAATTAAAACCTTCTGGGTTACTCCATGGACCCACAACCAAATAATCTAACAATAATTTTGAAACGTAGACAAGCATTAGGCTAACTAATATTTCGTTTGTATTAAAATAAGTTTTTAAAACAGCAGGTATTAAAGCATAAAGCATTCCTCCTACTGCTCCAGCCAAGACCACAATAGGAAGTATATAAAATCCTTCTTGGCCATAAAAAAGTAAAGCGACCCCTCCACTTACTATTCCTCCAAATGTTAATTGACCTTCTGCTCCAATATTCCAGTTATTACTTTTAAAACAAAACGATAAACCTATAGCAATTAAACACAAAGGGGTTGCTTTTAGAAGAAGTTCGCTAAATCCATACACATTATTAATTGGAACTATAAAAAAGAACTTTAAAGCCTCTAAAGGTTTAAAACCTAAAAAATAAAAAATTAAAGCACCAAAAATTAAAGTTAATATTATTGCTAAGATCGGTGTTAGAAAAAATATTAATTTTGATGCCTCGTCTCTTTTTACAATTTTAAACAATTTCACCTCCGCCCATTAGTATTCCTAGTTTTTCAGAAGTTACTTCTTCAGCATCCATTATTTTTGACAATTTTCCTTTATAAATAACGCAAATTTTATCGCTTAATTTTAATAATTCGTCAGTATCTGTAGAAATTAAAATAATAGATTTTTTTTGTTCATTTATCTTTATTAAAGTTTCATGAATGTAATTTATTGCACCAACATCTAGACCCCATGTGGGATTAAAACATATTAATAGTTCTGGAGAAGTTATTAATTCTCTTCCAATAATTAATTTTTGTAAATTTCCTCCTGACAAAAATTGACTTTTCAATTCAACATTGTCAGTATTTACAGAAAAATCTGAGAGAATTTTTTTAGAATGTTCTTTAATTTTCTTTTCGTTAATTAATCCACCGTTAAAAAAATTGGAAGATTTAAAGTTGTTTAAAGCAACATTCTCAAAAATTTTCATTTGAGGAATTGCCGCCTGTTCCATTCGATCTTCTGGAGAAAATGCCATCAAATATTCTCTTCTTTGTTGAGGATTAAGATTTCCAATGGGGTTATTATTAAATAATACTGAATTACTTTCTGAAATAATTTCTCCACTTAAAATTTGAAATAATTCACTTTGACCGTTTCCAGAGATGCCAGCTATACCCAAACACTCTCCACGATTTACTTCAAAGTTTACGTTTTTTAGATTAGTTTCAAATGGGTCTTCACTGCTAAAATTAAGATTTGATATTTTAATTAATTGTTCTTTAGATTTTTCTTTAGATATTTTTTTTTTAACAGTTTTTAAATTTTGTCCGACCATTTTATTTGCCAATGTTTCAATTTTTTCATCAATAATTTTGCTTACAGATACAAGCTGACCTTTTCTCATAACAGCAACTTCATCACAAATTGACATCACTTCTTTAAGTTTGTGAGTTATATAAATAATTAAAATACCTTCTTCAGAAAATTGTTTTAAAGATGAAAAAAGTTCGCTTGTTTCTTGTTCAGTTAAAACCGAAGTTGGTTCATCCATTATCAACACCTCGGGACTTCTTATTAGACATCTAATTATTTCTATTTTTTGTTTTTGCCCCGCAGAAAGATTTAAAACAGGAACATCTAAATCAATAGAAAAATTGTACTTTTCCATTGTAGATTTTATTTTTTCTCTTAGATTTTCTCTAGTTTCATTTGAATCTATAATAAGATTTTCAAATACAGACAAAGTCTCAAATAAATTAAAATGTTGAAATACCATGTCTATCTTGTTTTTTTTAGCATCTATTGGTGAATTTAATTTTAAAACTTTATTATTTAAAAATATTTGACCATCATCAGGCATTATTACGCCTGAAAGAATTTTTACCAAGGTAGATTTTCCAGCTCCATTTTCTCCAAGTAGAGCATAAATTTTTCCACTTTCAAATTCCAATGAAATATTATCATTTGCAACACATCCAGGATAAATTTTGGTTACATTTGATATTTTTAGATTTGTACTCATAACTTATTTTAATGGTATAGAATTTTTTTCTTTTAATGATTGATATTTTTTTGACAAATCAATATATGTTTTTTTAATTTCGTTGAATGAATCTGCTAATTTTTTTTTATTAGCATTTTTCATTTCATTTAATAAAATATTAATATTATAACTTTTCCAGTATGAGTTTTCTTTCATATATTTTCCATCGGTAATATTAAATACTTCTTTAAGTATATTTAAATCATGAGGAATGTTAAATTCATCAGATGTCGATTCATATGGGAAAAGATAATAAAAATTATCAAATCCAGAAAATGTAATTCCACTTAAACAAAGACTACAGGGTTCATGAGAACTTAAAAAGATACAATTCTTTTCTTTAGGTCTCATTATATTATCTAATTCGTAAAATTTTTTTAAAGTATGAATTTCTCCATGCCATATTGGATTTTCCGTTTCATTATTTGATCCAGCTACTACTAATGAATAATCATCTTTATTTATTATGGCAGCACCAAAAATTTTATTACCAGCATCCACCCCTTTAATTGTTAAAGGCAAAATATCATTTTTAAAAATATCTAAAAATTTATCTAATAGAATTTCACTCATTTGATTGAAATATCAAATAAAAACCACATTTGTTAGTATAATAAAACTTAATAATGATCTATTTAACAAATGAAAAAATACAACTTAAAAGTTAATATTTGATCTTTATAATAAATGTTACGATTAGCAAATGAGAAAATTTAAAACTGTATTTGGTCTGTTGGTTATTTTAATTTTATTTTCTGGATGTCAGACAATTAAAAAAAAATCAGATGAAGTAGTAGAAAGAGAGAATGAAAAGTTTGGATTATTTGTAGGTAAAGAAGTAACTGAAATGAGAATGGAACTGGGCTCGCCAAAAGAAGATTATATTGGTGAGAATGGTAATGAAATTTTAGTTTATAAAACAAAAAAATATGGAATTCCTTGCGAAAGAAAATTTGAAGTTAATTCGAGCGGTGTAATAGTTGGCTTTTCCTCAGGTGGCTGTATTTAAATAACTCAGTATCAATATGTGTTCAATTTGGGTTAAAAAACATATGAAAAGTAAGGATTTTTCAAATTTTAACTAATTTAAATTTACATTGGTTTCTAATAAAGATAATTTAGCCTCAAACATCGGAGGGTAAATGGCAAGAACGAGAAAAAGAACAAAAAGTTCAGGTTCTACTAATAAGAAACTGCCACTCAATCAATCAATACCTTTGGGTATTCAGCATGTTTTTGCAATGTTTGCTGGGAACATCACGGTTCCATTGATAGTAGCGGGAGTTTTTGGAGTAACAACTGGAGAAAAGATTTTTTTAATTCAAATGGCATTGTTTGCTGCAGGCGTAGCAACAATAATACAAACGGTCGGCTATAAAAATATTGGCGCAAGACTTCCGATAATACAAGGTACAAGTTTTGCTTTCATCCCAATTATGCTGCCCTTCAAAGCTTTTGGTTTAGGAGCAATATTCACAGCCGCATTTATAGGAGGAATTTTTCAAATGTGGATTGGTAAAATGTTAAAACCTATTCGTCATATGTTTCCTCCATTAGTTACAGGAGTTGTTGTATTAATGATTGGTTTCAGCCTTCTTAAAGTTGGGTTTAAGTATGCTGGTGGCGGAGTATGGCTGATGAACAATAAACCTGAAATTTTTGCAAATTGGCATCATCTAAGTATAGCTGGAACAGTTTTAATAGTTGCACTTTTAGCAAACATAAAAGGAAAAGGAATGGTATCTGCAGCATCTATTCTAATTGGAATAATTGCCGGTTTCATAGTCGCGGCTATGTTAGGTGAAATTAGATGGGCAAAAATAGCAGCAGCAGGATGGTTTGCATTTCCAATGCCTCTACAATACGGGATAGATTTTGTCTGGGGTGCTGTAATATTGATGTTGTTTATGTCTATCGTGACAACAATTGAAACCATTGGTGACATAAGTGCCACGACAATGGGTGGAGCAAATAGAGAAGCGACTGATAAAGAGCTTTCAGGAGGTATAATGGCCGATGGAGCTGGAACAGCTTTTGCATCAATTTTTAATGCTATGCCCAATACTTCTTATTCACAAAATGCAGGTCTTGTAGCTTTTACAGGAGTAATTAGTAGACATGTAGGAACAGTTGCTGGAGTGATTTTGGTTTTACTAGGTTTATTTCCAAAACTTGGTGGAATAATTGCGGCTATGCCCGATTCAGTTATTGGTGGAGCGGCTATTATTATGTTTGGATTAATTGTTGGAGCAGGTATCAAATTGATTTCAAAATCTGATATGAACCAAAGAAATGTTTTAATACTAGCTTTATCTCTTTCTTTTGGGATTGGTTTGAATGCGTTTCCGGAGTTTGTTGCTCACATTCCAGATTTTGGAATAAAATTAAAACTATTATTAACAACAGGTTTAATACCTGCTGGATTACTAGCATTTATTTTAAATGCAGCATTACCAAAAAAATAAATTATTTTAATACTTGTGGGGAGAAATCCCCACAAGCAAGGTTAATACTTATTTAATTTCAATAAGTCTTTTTTTCTTATGATCTGGCAGTATTCTTTCACAAGCTATTGTCAAAAGACCATCTTTTAGCTCAGCACCACCTACTTTTACATCATCTGCAATTGTAAATGATCTAGCAAATTGTCTTTGAGAAATACCCTTATGAATAATTTCACCATCCTCATTTTTATCTTCAGATTTATCAATCTGTTTTGTTCTTACAGTTAATAAATTATCTTCAAACTCAACTTCGACATCTTTTTTATTAAAACCTGCAAGAGCAATCTCAATTGAGTATTTGTCCTGATCAGTTTTTCTAATGTTGTAAGGTGGGTAGTTCGATTGCATGCTCAAACCTCCATTTCCCAACATACTTTCAAATTGGTCAAACATATCGTCAAAACCAACTGAAAAAGGTCTTAATGAGTTGAATATAGATAGATCCTTACTTGTCATATTATCCTCCTTTGTTAGCAAGGTTATTTTATGCAAGCCCCATTAGGCGACTTACAAAAATTATATGGGTATTATTTTATATTTTTCAATAAGTTGAGATTATGATTTTATTGCAATTTTTAAAATAAAAGCATAGTCAATTGCTATTTCTTCAATGGCTCCATCCCTGCCAGATTTTCCACCGTGTCCAGCATTCATTTCTGTTTTTAAAAGTAATAAATTATTGTCTGTTTTGTATTCCCTCAACTTTGCAGTAAATTTTGCAGGTTCATCAAATAATACCCTGTTATCGCTTAAGCTAGTTGTAATTAACATATGCGGGTAGTCCATTTTTTTTATATTGTTATAGGGTGCATATGAATAAATGTAATCAAAATGTTCTTTACTATCTTTTGCATTTCCAAATTCATCAAACTCTCCTGCCGTTAAAGGTAATGAGTGATCTAGATTTGTTGTTAATGAGTCTACAAAAGGAACTGCCATAACTATTCCTAGAAATAATTCAGGAGATTTATTTACAACAGCACCCATCAACAAGCCACCCGCAGAACCACCCATTCCTATAATTTTTCCAAGAGACGTATATTTTTTTTCAATTAAATATTTTCCAACTGCAATATAATCTTCAAAAGTATTTTTTTTGTTTAACAATTTTCCTTCTTTCCACCACTTCATGCCTCTTTCCATTCCTCCTCTAATATGAGCTGTAACCCATATAATATTTCTATCAATTAAACTTAATCTAGTAGATGAAAAACCAGGAGACATAGAGTTTCCATAAGATCCATAACCATATAACAGCAAGTTTGCCGAACCATCTATTGTTGTATTTTTGTGTCTTGTAATTGTTATTGGAACCATTCTTCCATCGTGAGAAGGACACTCCAATCTATCAACCATATAATCGTCAGGATTATGTCCTGAAGGAATTTCTTGTTCTTTTATAAGCTTTCTATCTTTAGTTTCTAAATTATATAAATAAGTTCTCCCGGGTGTTTTCGGAGAAGAATATGAAAGGTAGACTAAATTGGTATCTTTGTCTTTTTGTATTAATGAAATACTTGGTACAATTACTTTTTCATCAGAAAAAATTATTTCTTCTTCATTATTTGTTTTTGGATTTCTTAAAATTAACCTTCCAATAGCATCCGAAATTTCTGATCTAATAATCCAATCTTTTAAGAAAACTAGCCCACCTATCAGAACTTCATTTTTTGCAGGAATAAAAATTTCCCAATTTTGTTCTACTAAATTTTTGCATATTTCTATTTTGAAATCTTCAGCATCTTCATTGGTATGTTTATAAAAAAAACCATCCCAAGAATTTACTGAATAAATTATACCTTTTTTTCTCTTTTGAATTAATTTTGGTTTGGGTTTTTTTTCGTTTATATCAAAATAATACTGTTCAGAGGTATTGTGATCTGAAGCTGAAATAAAGAAATATTTTTCATCAGAACTTAATCCAATGCTAACTGAGAATGCTTCACTTTTTTCTTCAAAAATTAGTTGATCATCTTTAACCGAGGATCCTAGTTTATGCCTAAATATTTTTCTTGGTCTATGATGTTCATCTAGTTTAGAGTAAAAAATATATTTATTGTCTAGGCTAAAATCAATACTGCCGCTAGTTTCTTCTATTTTTTCTGTAACCAATTTATTAGTTTTAATGTCTCGTATATAAATTGTGTAATACTCAGATCCTTTAAGGTCTAATGAATAACCAAGATATTGGTCATTTTCACTTACTTCTAAATCTCCTAGTCCAAAATATTCTGTTTTAAGTTTTTCTTTTTCTAAATCTCCGTTCCATATTTCTTCAATATTATTTGTTCCAATTTTTTTTCTAAGCTTAATCGAATAATTTCCTTTTGTTGTAGTTTTTGTCCAATATTCATATTCTTTATCTTTAAATGGCAGCGACTCATCATCTAATTTAATTCTTCCTTTTATTTCATTAAAAATTTTTTTTTGAATTTCTTTTGTATCCTTCATTTTATGCTCAAAGTGTTCATTTTCTTTTTCCAAATATTCTCTTACTTCCGGTAAGAGATTTGAGCTATCCTTCAATACATCTAAAATATTTTTTTGGTGTATCCAGCTATAATTATCTTCCCATGTCTTATTGTGGCAAGATTTTAATTCTGGTTTTTTTTGAAGTTGTGGTATTTTCATTAAGATGCAAATTAATATATGAATATTTTTTTTATAACAGTTATTATTTTTATAGTTATTTATATTTTTCTTAATTGGTTTGCAAAAAGTTCTACCAAGAAAATTTCAAAAATCATTAGATTGTTGATTATCATTTTGTCAATTTTTTTAGCATTAATTATGGCTTATGCGGGAAGATTTATATTTTCTTTACCATTTGTTTTAGCTATTTTGCCATTAATTAAGACAAAAGCAGGCATATCTTTATTTCAAATCCTAAGACTTTGGAGTTTGTTTAGAGTCTTGAAAAATTCTGGAAGGTTTAATTTTAATAACATAAATCAAAATATTCATAGTAAAAACATGTCAATTGATGAAGCTTATAAAATACTAAACTTGGATCCAAATAAAAAATATACAAAAGAAGAAGTTTTAAATTCTTACAAAAAAATTATGAAAAAAATTCATCCAGATATTAGTCCCGAATTAAATAGGTTGGCATCTATCGTTAATGAGGCCAGAGAATTGATAATCAAAAATATTAATTAATAATAATTGATTTAAATTTTTCAAATATCTTTTCGGCATTTATTTTTTCTTTTCCATTTGTTCCATGTGAAACAGTTTGAGCACCTTCGGGTAAAATAGGATACATTTGTGGACTGTAATTTCCATACAACAAAGGAGTATCACACATTAAAACTATTGTGGGTAAACCCAAGCTTGCTGAAAAATGGCTAAAGCTAGAGTCATTACAAATAGCTAATCTACAATTATTAATAATAGGAAGAATTTCCAAGATACTTAATTTGTCTAATGAAACACACTTTTCTTTACAAGATGAAATTATTTCTTTTAGAATTTTTTGTTCTTCCTCATCTTGTCCTGTTGCAAGAAAAAATTTACAGTCATATTCATTTAAAGATAATTTAATAAATTCTATAAATTTATTTGCTGGCGTTCTCTTCGTAGGACCTGATCCGCCAATTCCAAGCAAAATATTCAATTTATTATCATTGATATTAAACTGTACTTTAGCTTTTTGGATTGAAATATTATCTAGAAAAATTTTGGGATTGCTTTCTACTTTTATATTTAGTTTGTTTAATAATAAACTTTTTGCAGCGTCAATTATATTTTGTTCTTTTTTATTAAATAACGGGTATTGATATATTTCTGTTATACCAGCAAGCTTACAAATTAAATTATATCTTAAAGATGAATTAAAAATAAATACTTTTTCAAATGAATGTTTTTTTAGTTCTTCTGCCAATTTGAAAAATCCCAATATTCCATCATGATATCCGTTATTTTTGTTACTTCTCTTAAGATCAATTATTTTTTTTATTTTACTATTATTATTTAAATATTCGTTTGCCTTTGAACTTTCTTTAACTAAAAGTGTTATAGGTGAATTAAAATTTCTAGCAATTGATTCTATGAATGGTAAAAAAATTACCATGTCTCCAATTCCCATACGATTTTGAATCGCTAATATGTTCATAAGCTTTTATAACCTTTACTAATTTGTTTTTTTATATAAATTTTAGATATGGAACAAATAAAAGGTATATTTGCTGCGAGTTTATCTTTATTAAATAAAAACTTAGCCTTAGATGTAAAAAATACCATCAAACATGCAGAAAATATAATTGATAATGGATGTCATGGAGTGGTATTTTTTGGAAGCACTGGCCAATCACAACTAATATCTTTAAGTGAAAAAATACAATTAATTAATCATTTACCTAATAGCAAATATAAAGAAAAGTTTATTATTGGAACAGGACTAAATTCTTTGTCTGATACAATTAATTTGATGAAAATATCTAAAACATTAAATTTTGACAAATTTTTAATAATGCCTCCTGCTTATTATAAATATGGGGATGAAGACGTAATAAATTTTTATACAAGAATTATAAATGAGATTGGTGAATGCAATATAATTTTATACAATTTTGAAAAACTTTCTGGTTATAAGTTCAGCATTGATTGTGTTGAAAAATTAGCAGATAAATTTCCAAAACAAATTGTTGGTGTTAAGGACAGTTCATATAATCTTTATGAAAACTTAAAAATTAATAACTTTTCAGTAATGCCAGGTTCTGAATCTAAATTGTTAAAAGGACTTGAATTAGGCTGCTCAGGTATAATAACCGCAACTACAAATGTAACATCAGCTTTAGCTAGAGAAGTATATGATAATTTTTTTAATAAATCTTCACAGGATTTAAATAAAAAATTATGTAACGTAAGGTCAGCTTTTGAAAAATATAATTTAATATCTGGCCTTCATTCTTTCATGTCAGAGAAAAATGAAATATATAAAAATGTTTTACCTCCATTAGATATTTTGTCAGAAACTGATAAAAAAGAACTCTTTTCAAACTTGAAAAAATTGGATTTTAACATTCAAAATTTAAAAGCAGCACAATATGAATTTAGTAAATTTTCTTAATAATTTAATTAAACATGATGGGTTTGTATTGATTGACTCTAATTCCAAGAAGTTTGTAATTGGAAATCCTATTAAAGAAAATCCTATAATATTGAAATTACTTGATAAAAGTTTAAATTATAAATTACTTTTAAACCCCGATCTTTATTTTGGAGAAGCTTACACAAACGGATCATTAGTAATTGAAAATGGAACACTTACAGAATTTTTAGAAATTGCTATAAGAAATATCGGTACACAGAATATAAATGTTTATGGAAAGATACTTAATAAATTAAAAGGATTTTATAGATATTTAACAAATTTTAACAAAGGTTTTATTTCAAAAAAAAACGTTAGCCATCACTATGATATTTCAGAAAAGCTTTATGATTTATTTTTAGACACTAATAGACAATATTCATGTGCATATTTTAAAAATGAAAATGATTCTTTGGAAGAAGCTCAAGCAAATAAAATTGATCACATAATAAAAAAACTTAATATAAAGTCAGATCAAAAAATTTTAGATATTGGTTCTGGTTGGGGAACTCTTGCGATTAATATAGCTCAAAAAACTAAAGCTAATGTAACTGGAATTACTCTTTCAAAAAATCAATTAGAATATAGCAATAATAAAGCCAAAGAATTGAATTTAGCAAATCAAGTTGAATTTAAATTGATGGATTACAGACAATTAAATGAAAAATTTGACAGAATAGTAAGCGTTGGAATGTTTGAACATGTAGGAAGAAAATTTTATAAAAGTTATTTTAATAAGGTATCAAAACTTTTAAAAGAAAAGGGAGTTGCACTTATACATACTATAGGCTCAAGTAAGCCACCAAGATACCCCCAACCATGGATCACTAAGTATATTTTTCCCGGAGGGTACACTCCAAGCTTGAGCCAAATAGCAAGGCCAATAGAAGATTCCGGTTTAGTTATTTCTGATATAGAAGTATTAAGAATGCATTATTCTCATACATTAAGACACTGGAAGGAAAGGTTTTTATCAAAAAAAGAATCAGTTTTGGAAATGTTTGATGAAAAATTTTACAGAATGTGGGAATTTTACCTTGCAAGTTGTGAAATTGCATTTAAATGGGGAGATCAGGTTGTATTTCAATTACAATTAACCAAGGATAATATATCTACGCCAACTACTAGAGACTATATTTATTAATTTATTACTGATAAATCGATGAGTAATTTCAATGAAAAAAAAAAGAAAAAAAATAAATAAAAAGAAAAAAAAAAATTCTAGTTTAAAGAAATCAAAAAAAATTACTAAAATAAAAAGAAAAAAAATTAAAAAAAAAAATAAGAAGAAAATCAAGAAGAGACATAAATCTAAAATTAAATCAAAAAAAATTATTTTAAAAAAGTCGTTAAAAAAAAAATCAGATAATTTTATTTCTAAAACTGTAAGACTTGAAGAAAGCATTAAATCAAAGTTTAATTTTAAATTTAAAATTGATTTTTTGGCAGTTGATAGATTTATTGCAAAATTTTTTCAAAAAATTGAAGATAAAATTCAAGAATTTAAATCACTAAGGTCTGAAGAGAAAAGAAGATTAAAATTAGAAGCAATTGAAAATGCAGAAAAAGAAAAATTAGAATTAGAGAATGAAAAGAAAGAAGAAGAAGCACTTCAATTCAAGTTAAAAGAAAAACAGTTAAAAGATGAGCAAAGATTAGAAAGAGAAAGGAATAAAGATATAAAATTATTTTTAAGAAAAGAACAAGCAATTTTAAGAAAAGAACAAGCGGAAAGACAAAGAAGATTTTTAGAAGAACTTAAGCTGGATAAACAAATTGAGAAATTTAGAGTTAGAGAAGTTAAAGAAATAGAAAAATTAGAAAAAATATCATTAAAAGAAAAGAGAGAAGACTACTCTGGACTTCAAGAAAGGATAGAAAAGTTAAAAAATAAATACAGATTAATAAGAGATCAAAAAATTAGAGAAAGAGTAGAGGCTCTTGGAGTTAAAATAAGAGAAGGTGATGATAGAGAAACTCTTTTACAAAAAGAAAGAGAACATTATCTAGCAAGACAAAAAATAGAATTAGCTTTAGAAAGTTTTTATAGAAGCGCTAACAGCTTAGTTTTTCAATTAAATAAAAGATATATTACAAAACATATGTCGATATTAAAATGTATTGATAGAAGATTTGAAACAGGGGAAATTTTCATTAAATGGGATGAATCTTTAGATGAGGAATGGTTAATATTAATTTATATAAAAGACAATTCTCCAGATGAAGGAATAGTTATTGAAGATAAGTCTAATGAAGAAAAAAGTTTATCGCATGAGTTTAAGCCAAGTGAAATATTTAAAGCTTCAGATATGATGGTTGATGCTTTGACGCAACTTATCTCAAGAAAAAGAAATAAAAAGGAATAAAATTATTAAGTAAAATAAGCCTTTTTTACTCGCTAACATAAATAGAAACTCCTCTAGAATTTATATCAATGTCAAATTTTTTATGTAAAGGAGGAAATGCTCTTTGAGAACAATCCAATCTATCGCAAGTTCTACAAGACACTCCTATTGGTAATTCTGACTTTTTATCATTTAAATCTAAATTTTCAGTATAAACAAATTCTTTTGCATATTTAGCTTCACATCCTAGGCCAATTGATAGCATACTTTTTTTTTGTCCATATCTACCAACACCTTTTTCCACTGTCTTAGCGATACATACATATTTTTCACCATTTGTCATTTTACTTACTGCAGCTTGAATTACTCCTGGTCTTGAAAAAGCAGAGTAAACGTTCCATCTTGGGCAGGCACCACCATAACGTGGTATTTCAATTCCTGATAATGAAAATCTTTTAGAAATATTTCCAGCCATGTCAACTCTTAACATATGAAAAGGTATTCCAGATAATTTAGGATCTTGAAGACATGTTACTCTATGCGCCACTTGTTCAAAAGAAGTAGCAAAGGTATTTTGAAGTAACTCTAGATCATATTTAAGTTTTTTACATTCTGCATGAAATAATTCATAAGGCATCAATATTGCAGCACCACAATAATTTAATAAAGCAACCATTGTTAATTTCTTAGACTCTTCTGAGGTAAAATTAAAATTTTGCAAATATTCTTCAATGATTTCTAGCGCTCCTTCCTGTGCTATTTGAGAGGCTGCGTAAAGTTTTTTTGTTTCTAGAGAATTATAATCTGATAGCAAAAGCTCTTTTTTATTTTTTTTATAAATTTTTGAAAAAGGTTTTCCTTCATCAGGTATTACATCTTTTACTTCAATGGCACACTCAGACTTTAAATAGTCACATAAAGACATATATCTTGTTCTATTATTTTTCTGAACCTTTTCAAAAATTTTATTTGCAAACTCTTCTAATTTAGGAAAATAATTTTTGTTTTCTTGTAAAAAATCTGAAATAACTTCGCCTGGAAAAGAGTTTTTTCTATTATCTACTATTTTGCCAGATAGTTTTTCAATTTTATTAATTAGCTCATGGTCTTTCTTTTTTAAAATATCTCCCAATCTAATTATAGCTTTTCCAATTTTTGGATTTGTATTAGTTAAATCTTTAACCTCAGGACCAAGAATATCTAAATCTTCAAACAGTTTATCATCTAAAATTTCAGAAATGTTATTGGCTAAATTCGCATCGGATTTTGTGTTCAAATCAGACAAGTCTATGTTTAATTTATCACAAACTTTAAGAAGCAAATCTCCGTCTATTTTTCTTTTACCTTTTTCTATTAAATTTAAATAACTTGGAGATATACCCAATTCCATAGCAAGTTTAATTGCCTGCATTCCAATTCTTCGTCTAAATGCCTTAATTTTTGGACCAATTTTACTGTCTATTTGACTCATTTTACTATTTGTAAATTTTGTAAATTTATTTTTACAAAAAATTTATCAAATTTACAAGAAAAATCGATATTTAAGTAGATTTTGTAAATGATGTAAATTATATAATTTACATCATGGATAAAAACAAAATTAAAAAAACCGAAAATAGCCAACAAATCACTAATCAACAAGAGCAAACTGAACATCAAACAAGAGGGATATATCTGAGAGATGATCATTGTGATTGGGGATCAAGTGGTATGAACGAGTTTACAGAAGAATTTACTCAAGATAACTAGTTTATAACCAAGCTTATATCAATAAATAATCAAGAAGAAAAGAAGGGGAAACATGTCAGCAGAAAATGTATCTTATGATTTAAAAAGATTTGCAGGAATCAAAAGAGATTACACTCCAGAAGAAGTAGAAAGATTAAGAGGATCGATTAAAATTGAATATTCAATGTGCAAACAACAATCTCAAAAATTATGGAAATTATTAAATACGGAACCATATATAAATACACTTGGTTCTCTTTCAGGAAACCATGCTGTTCAGCATGCAAAGGCTGGTTTAAAAGCAATATATCTTAGTGGCTGGCAAGTAGCTGCAGATGCAAATAGTGCAGGCGAAATGTACCCAGACCAATCATTATATCCTTATGATAGTGCTCCAAAATTAGTTGAGTCAATGAACAATGCGTTGATTAGAGCCGACCAAATTCAACACATGGAACTTAAGGATGGGGAGATAAAAGATAAAGATAAAGTTGATTATATGCTTCCTATAATCGCCGACGGTGAAGCGGGATTCGGTGGACCATTAAATGTTTTTGAATTAGCAAAAAAATTTATAAAATCTGGTGCAGCAGGTGTTCATTTTGAAGATCAATTAGCTAGTGAAAAAAAATGTGGTCATATGGGTGGCAAAGTTTTGGTCCCAACTGGC
>MPLX02201277.1_pt1 | contig 30175 bp, 30 predicted proteins | sample 1617341 | NCBI WGS metagenome assembly MPLX02 (sample SAMN05944804, study PRJNA350692) | marine metagenome | biome: marine; feature: ODZ; material: water; isolation source: 120 m water sample filtered on 0.2 um supor filter | place: Pacific Ocean | collected 2012-04-08 | depth 120m m | reverse complement strand
CGCGGTCTCGCGACTCTTTGTACCAGCCATTGTAGCACGTGTGTAGCCCTGAGCATAAAGGCCATGAGGACTTGACGTCATCCCCACCTTCCTCCGGTTTATCACCGGCAGTCCCTCTAGAGTTCCCGGCATTACCCGCTGGCAACTAAAGGCGAGGGTTGCGCTCGTTGCGGGACTTAACCCAACATCTCACGACACGAGCTGACGACAGCCATGCAGCACCTGCACACGGACTCCGAAGAGGGGCCATATCTCTATGGCTTTCCTGTGCATGTCAAGTCCAGGTAAGGTTCTTCGCGTTGCGTCGAATTAAACCACATGCTCCACCGCTTGTGCGGGCCCCCGTCAATTCCTTTGAGTTTCAGCCTTGCGACCGTACTCCCCAGGCGGGGCACTTAATGCGTTAGCTGCGGCACAGAGGGGATCGATACCCCCTGCACCTAGTGCCCATCGTTTACAGCCAGGACTACCGGGGTATCTAATCCCGTTCGCTCCCCTGGCTTTCGTATCTCAGCGTCAGTAACAGACCAGAAAGCCGCCTTCGCCACAGATGTTCTTCCCAATATCAATGCATTTCACCGCTACACTGGGAATTCCGCTTTCCTCTCCTGCACTCAAGCCGAGTAGTTTCAGACGCAATTCCGTGGTTGAGCCACGGGCTTACACGCCTGACTTACTCGGCCGCCTACATACGCTTTACGCCCAATAATTCCGAACAACGCTTGCCCCCTCCGTATTACCGCGGCTGCTGGCACGGAGTTAGCCGGGGCTTCCTCTAATGGTACCGTCATAATTCTTCCCATTTGACAGAGCTTTACAACCCTAAGGCCTTCATCGCTCACACGGTGTTGCTGCGTCAGGCTTTCGCCCATTGCGCAATATTCCCCACTGCTGCCTCCCGTAGGAGTCTGGACCGTGTCTCAGTTCCAGTGTGGCCGTTCACCCTCTCAGGCCGGCTAACCATCGTTGCCTTGGTGAGCTTTTATCTCACCAACAAGCTAATGGTCCGCGAACTCATCCTCGAGTGAAGATTGAGACTCCTTTTCCCACATCCCATATGAAATGTGGTCTTATCCGGTATTAGCCTAAGTTTCCTCAGGTTATCCCAGTCTCGAGGGCAGATTATTCACGTGTTACTCACCCTTGCGCCACTTTACTAGTTCCCCGAAGGAAACTTTCTCGTTCGACTTGCATGTGTTAAGCACACCGCCAGCGTTCGTTCTGAGCCAGGATCAAACTCTCCAGTTATTATACTGAACAGAATTGATTCTGTTTTATTTTGAATCTTATACTTGGACCCACAAACTTAATTAAAGCGCCTATTCAATTTTCAAAGAGCAGTACACAACAGAGCACAACGCTCCGTTCGTATTCTTATTTCTACTATCCGTAATGTATTGGATTACTTTTCAGGGAAAGAAAAAACCCTTATTTGACAGGTTCCAGCGAATCCCACCAACTGAAACCTTCACATAAAGGCTCTCGTCCTGAAAAACAGCAAACTCAATAATTTACTTCGCTAATAATAAGGCTTTTTTGAGATTTAGCAACTTTTTTTTTGTTTTTTTTTAATTTTTTTTTGAATAAAATCTAAACAACTTAAAATCAACTAGTTACCCCAATTCAGGAATGTGGTTTTCGGGTGTTTCCGGGGGAGGGTCCACAACTTCCAGGTTTTTAAGGGTGTAAAGCCGGTGATAGAGGCCTTTTTTACCCATTAATTCTCCATGGGTGCCTGTTTCGACAATTTTGCCGTCGTCCATCACTAAAATTCGTTCTGCGTTGTGAATGGTTGATAATCTGTGAGCGATGATAAATGAGGTCCGGTTTTTCATCAATCTCTCCAGGGCTTCCTGGATCAGTACCTCAGATTCGTTGTCAAGGGCCGAAGTGGCTTCGTCAAGCATCAGGATGCGGGGATTCTTCAATATCGCCCTGGCAATGGCTATTCGCTGGCGTTGGCCAGCTGACAGACGGATTCCTTTTTCTCCAACGATGGTTTGATACTGTTCCGGGCACTCCATTATGAAGGTGTGCGCGTTGGCGGCTTTGGCCGCCGCTATGACTTCTTCGGTAGTGGCTCCAGCTTTGGCGTACTTGATATTTATTTCGATAGAGTCGCCGAACAGAATGGTTTCCTGCGGGACGATCCCGACTTGGTTCCAGTAACTGGCGAGTTTTACATTTTGCAGAGATATCCCGTCGACACGAACTTCTCCCCGGGTCGGATCATAAAAACGGTGCAGGAGATTGATCATGGTCGTTTTTCCCGCACCACTCGGACCAACCAGGGCGATCATTTGTCCGGGTTCGACGGTAAAAGAAATATTTTTTATGACCTCCCGGTCTTCCCGATAATGAAAACAGGTGTCATCAAATTCCACGCGTCCGGAAATAGGGGGCATGGGCTTGGCGTCTGGCAGGTCGCGAACCTCTCCGGATGTATCGAGTAGTTCAAACAGGCGTTCACTGGCGCCAAGGCCTTCCTGAAGCCGGGTGTACATTCTGGCGAAACTGCCCATGGGGCCGGCGATGATGGTCGCGTACAAAATAAAGGCGATCAGCTCTCCCGGACTTATCCCACCGGTTATCACTTCGCGTCCGCCATACCATAGCAGGACGAGTGATGTGCTGAATGCTATGAATCCGATGGATGGACCAAAAAATGACGATATGATCACACGCCTGCGGGCGGACCGAAAACTGTCTTCTATCGCGTTGGAGAATCGCTCGGACTCCAATCGGTCGCGGACAAAAGATTTTACTATCTGATAGCAGGATATATTTTCTTCCAAAATTGTTGTTGAGACAGCCAGCTTGTCTTGAATTTCTGTTGAAAGCTTTTTCAGTTTGCGTCCGAAAGTTTTGGCGAACAAAACCAGGACGGGGGCGAGGACCAGAATCATAAACGTCAGCTTCCAATTCATGTAAATGATGATGACGATTCCGCCGACCAGCCTTATCGACTGTTGAAGCGCTGTCGCCGGCAGGTCGGTGACGATATTTTCGATGGTGGTGACATCGTTGGTCATGCGGGACATGACTTCCCCGGTACGCCGTTTGACAAAATAACTGACGGACATGGTATGCAGATGGTCGAACAGGTCTTTGCGAAAATCAGAAATTACACGTTTTTCTGTCACATCAAAGAGGTAGTTATGGATAGTCTGACAAACCAGTTGAATCAAGAATAGAAATCCTATGGTGATGGCAATGTCGTTTAGGTGGTTAAGGTTTTTTTCGACCATCACGATGTCCACCAGATTGCGAACGAACAGAGGGACAGCCAGATTGGTGGCTGATGCGGCGATCAGAAAGACACTCCCCACTCCGAGTGCTGTTTTGTAGGGTAAAAGTAATTGGAGAAGACGCTTGTAATTTTTCATGTGTAGGGTGATATATTATGGAGTCAAAATATAATCATAACTTGTCTCGCGCAAAGACGCAAAGTCGCCAAGAAAAAACTCCTGAGTCTCTTTGCGTGCTCTGCACTTCTATTTTGCCTCAGTGTTGCGGTTAACGTGTTTGATTTATGGTGAGAGGCTTTGGAGAATACTTTTGGGAAAACTTAAAATTTTATTTTCTGATATCAAGATCCAGCACACGGTATTTGCATTGCCGTTTGCGGTAATGAGCGCTTTTCTTGCGGCAGAAGGCTTGCCGGAATGGATGACGTTGCTGTGGATACTGGTTGCCATGTTTGGCGCGAGAAATGCCGCGATGGCTTTCAACCGTATTGCCGATGCTAGGTTTGACAAGCTGAACCCGAGAACGAGTAACCGGGCTTTGCCTTCCGGTGATGTGAGTGTTGGGCAATACTGGATTTTTCTAACCACCTCTTCTGTCGTGTTTGTGTTCGCCGCTTATATGTTGAATCGGCTCGCGTTTTTTCTTTCGCCAGTTGCATTGATTATTGTATTTGGATATTCGCTGGCTAAACGTTTTACATCTCTTGCACATTTGTGGTTAGGGGTAGCGATATCCATTGCACCTGTCGGCGCATGGGTGGCGGTTCGAGAAGAAATATCCATCGCGTCACTGGTGCTGGGCGCGGCGGTTGTGTTCTGGCTGGTTGGATTCGACATCATCTATTCCTGTATGGATATGGAGTCGGACAGGAAAAATAATTTGCACTCTGTCCCGCAGAAATTTGGAATTGCCGGGGCTTTGCGGCTCGCCTTTTTTGCGCATTGCATCATGGTGGTTTTTCTGCTGACTCTTTTGTATCTGCCAATATTGGGAGTATCGTATTTAAGTGGGGTTGTTCTGGTTGCCGGGCTCCTTGGGTACGAACATTCACTGGTGCGTCCTGATGACCTTTCAAAAGTAAACATGGCCTTCTTTAATGTAAACGGAATCATAAGTGTCTTGCTCATGACACTCGTGATCGTGGACTGCATGTGGGTTTGAGCAGGAGTCGGAAAAACTTCTTTAATACAGCATAACCTATGAACCTTGTAGGTTTATAAATCTGTGTCTATCCGTGTTTATTTGTGGTTCCCTTTTTATTCCTCACAGCTACAAAATCTAGTATAATCTCGTTACACTTGTTGATCAATTAAGCTTGAGGCTTTGCATGCTCTTTGAGTTTGAAGATAAAAATTTAATATCCATAGAGGAAAAGGTTCGTGCCGAGGAACGTCTGTCGTTTGAGGACGGGGTGGTGCTATGGAACTCGTTTGACTTGTTAAGTGTTGGGTACCTGGCAAATATCGTTCGCGAACGATTGCATGGCGACCAAACGTTTTTTATTCACAATCGACATATCAATCACACGAATATTTGTGTGAACAGTTGCCAGTTCTGCGCCTTCGGGGTGAAAGAGGATAATCCATCGGCATATACAAAGTCCCTTGAAGAAATATTTTCGGATGCGGAGCAATATAAAAAAGGCGATGTGAGCGAGTTTCATATCGTGGGTGGTTTGCATCCGGACCTTCCATTTCAATATTATCTAGATATGATTTCAGGGCTTACCGAAAGGTTTCCAGAGGTTCATATCCAGGCCTTTACCGCTGTTGAGCTGGAATACCTTGCCAGGATCGCCGGGATGCCGCTCAAGGATACTTTGATTGTTCTGCGCGATGCGGGGTTGGGTTCGATTCCGGGGGGTGGTGCTGAAATTTTTGCAACACGAGTTCGCAGAAAAATATGTTCTGAAAAAACAAATGCGCAAGAGTGGCTCGATGTGCATGAGGCGGTTCACTCGGTGGGTATGAGAAGCAATGCCACCATGTTATACGGTCATGTAGAAAATGCAGATGAAAGAACAGATCACTTGATTCGTTTGCGTGAATTACAAGACCATACGAATGGTTTCCTAACGTTCATACCGCTGGCGTTCCACCCGGAAAACACGAATCTCAGTTTTCTCAGGAGTACGCCGGGGCAGTTGGATCTTAGAGCATTGGCAGTATCCCGGCTCATGTTAGACAATTTTTCGCATATTAAAGCGTTCTGGATTATGATCACACCGCAGATTGCTCAACTGTCCCTTTCGTTTGGAGCCAATGATATGGATGGAACTGTGGTCGAGGAAAGGATCACCCATGCGGCTGGAGCGGTGACAGAACAGATTTTTTATAAAAATTCGATGGTTGATATGATTATTGAGGCAGGACGCAAACCTATGGAAAGAGACACCTTGTACGAAAAAAAACATGAGTGTCTAGTATTGTAAGCCTTCAAAGTAATGTGCACCAAAGTTTTTTTCTCAGAGACACATTAATCCAACAAATAAACCCTTCATCAACCTGTTGAGTTGTGAAAAATGCTTCTCATTTTTGCACAGGCTCCACAGGTTCTACAGCAATTTCTTTTCATACTTGAACTAAAGAACCTGAAGTCAACATCGATGAGTTCACGGGGCGAATGATGTCAGGCTTGACTTAAGGGATTTTCTGAAGGGCTATTTCCCCGTTAGTGGCAATGCCCGCCACGTCTATTTGGGAATCGGAGGAAAGGAGGCCTGTTACTATTTTTCTTACAACAACCGAATCATCGACGACAAGAACTTTAATTTTTCGCGTTCTCAAGTCTTAAATTTGAAGGTAGAGCAACACCCCAGATAACAGAAACTGGAAAATTATTCGCAACGAGGGTAAACCACGGATGGGCACTTGATTGTCATAAGAATTACGGAGATTTAATCATGACGTAGTTTTCATTCTCATTTAAGATAAGGGGTAATTAATTACATTTACCACCTTACAATGACCAATGTATGTAGATAAGTTGTAGAAAATTATATGAGTACTTATTGATTTTTCAGCTTATAATCATCCCAATGAAACAGACGAGATTCTGGTTAGCGATCTAAGGAGCATAGGGTGAGTGTGTTTATTAACAAAAATGGTTTAACGGTGGGGAATTCATCAAGAGACCTATTTGAAGAAGTAATGCGTGGCACAGGTTTTGTTATGGGGCGAAACAGCTCACTCTATATCGAAAATGCAGGCCTGCATGATAAACTTATTGTAGTCACAAGAGGGGCTGACTCCAGGAGTCCGTTGAGGACTGAAAAGTTTCCAGCCAACCAATTTCAAAAAGCTGCTGATCTCTTTGCCTGTTGGTGTGCCGAAGGTTAAAGATAGTGAGAGATTGAGTTTTTGTTTTAGAGGAGTGGGGGGATGAAAAACTGGTACATGTTAACTTTTGTTGGTAAGGATCGCCCGGGAATTGTTTCTCAGGTTACCTTGGCTTTGTATGAAGGCGGGGGTAATCTCGGTGAAGCATCCATGGTTCGACTAGGTGGAAACTTCAGCATCATGCTGATGGTCCACTATGAGGGACCTGCTGATTCGCTTGAGAGGAAAATGTCAAAAGTTTGCACTGTTCTTGAGTTGCAAGTTCATGTGGATAAAATAGAAGGGGAGTTGCATCGCCATGTTGAACCGGATGTTCGTATCAGTATTTATGGTGCAGATCGTGCCGGTATTGTGGCTGAAACAACAGGAGTTTTAACCGAGGCCGGGTTGAATATCCTTAATCTTGAGTCGGATGTTGGTGGATCTTCTGACAATCCGATATACATAATGGAAATGGAAGGTGTCGCCGGGAAAGGGATCGATTCTTTAAAATCAGCTTTGGATAAGCTCGCGGAAGAAAAGCATGTGGAAATCCGTATCTCGCCAATCAATACTTTGATGGGCTGACCCAATGGCTGTTTTTGACATCCTGATTTATCCCGATTCTCGTTTGAAAAAGGTTTCGCGTCAAATAAGTGTTGTTGATGAGTCTGTGAAGAAATTTATTTTCGACCTTGAGAAAACAATGAGGGCCGGGCCGCCATCGGTGGGTATAGCGGCTCCCCAGGTGGGCCGTTTTGAGCGGATCGTGATCGTTGATGTTTCAGTAAAACCAGACACTCCAAATCATGGAAAGCTTATTCTGATAAATCCTCAAATAAAAATGATGCAGGGGGAGGTTACGGGGAGAGAAGGGTGTTTGTCGGTTCCTGATTATACGGGGAATGTTGCACGGGCAGAGACGATAACTTTGCAGGCCCTAGACCTGACAGGTGAAAGCAGAACTTATGAGATGGAGGAGTTTGAGGCGCGTGCAGTTCAGCATGAGATTGATCATCTTGATGGCTTGCTTTTCCTGGATCGCCTTGTCAGCAGAAGAAATAACCTATTTAAAAGAAAAGTTTACAAATAAGGAATGATTTCATACTTTATCCAGCTGAATTTGAGGAAAACCAAATGTTACCGGAATGGATAGTTTTTATAAAAGAAGTTGAAGGGAAAAAAACGAATCTTCAAGGGGCTAGCCTGGGAAACACCAAGCTCATGGGGGCTGATTTGGCGGGAGCAGATTTGACCGAGGCGGATCTTAGTATCGCTTATCTTATACGGGCGGACTTGAGAGAGGCCAACCTGACCAATGCTGATTTGAGGGGTGCGGTTATTAGCGAAGCCAATTTGCGGGGGGCTGATCTTAAGGGAGCGGACTTGGAGGACGCATTTCTGAGCGGAACGGATTTGACGGGTGTTTCCAATCTTACATGCGACCAGATCGAGTTGGCAAATTTCGATAAAGAAACACGCTTCCCAGACTACATTCAAATTAGCTGGAATACAGAAAAAGATTTTAATTGTTGTGAGAAACGGTAGGGCTTGTGCGGTGGCTAAAGAATGATGTCGGCGATACTGCCTTTTCCCCCCTCAGGTATAGTTGGAGTCTTGGTGGATTCGGCGGTGTTAATTTCTTTCCCACCAACGGATGAAACAGTGAAGGGCACTTTGGTGCCACCAAATTAGCGTACAGCCTTGCTCTGGATGGTGAGTGCCTGAAGTGGGTCATCCGATACTTCACTGATTTGCTGCATCATCAGGGTTCTGTTGCGGCCCTGCATACTGCCCTCAGGAGATGCCCCACTAGCTTCCCTGGATATTCCTGATAACGCATCTTGTGGGTCCACCATAACCTTTCCCCAGTGAATGATTCTTATACAACCCCTGTACCTAAGCATGGGTTTTACAAGCCTAAACTTCAAGGGAACTCCCTGATATTCAATCCTTCAGAGTGTTTTGTCTTGCAGGTCAGGTATATATCCTATTCTTTTTCAATTATTTGCATTTTTGGAGTCAGGAAAGGAAGGTTTTATATATCTATGATGTCGTCATCCTTGGGGGGCTTGTGTCGGTAATTTGGGTTGGGAAATGGAGGAACCTTGTCTTGCTGACTATACCGTGCTGAGCCAGGGGTGCTGCGGAAAAAACTCATCGTAAAAATGACAACTCCAACTACGATGGCAATTATAAAAAAGGTGAAGGTGAAAAATGAAAGCAGGGCCAGACTGATGCCAATCCAAAGGATCAACGTTATTTTATTCCAGAGGGTCAGTTTATTCTGACCACCAATTTGATGAAATATCATGACTGTTATAAGTAACTGTTTTCAACAGATAGAAGGATTGATAAAATAAAGCATGAGCCAAGTACCGTCAAGCATTATACCGTGCCCTGCATGCAAAGTAAAAAACAGGATCAAACAATTTGAGTCGGGGAAAATTCCCTTGTGTGCCAAATGCGGGACACGATTAGTCAGCGAAAAAGAAAATGAAACTCAGGTTTGGTTTGGTAAGTCACTTAAGGACCTGTCTGAGATTCCAGATCCTGATGTTCTCGGTGGGCCGTGAAAAATGTTTCTCCACGATTCGCAAGGTTTTCGGCTAGTTCATGTTCCTCAAAAAGGGCTAAAATGCAGTGATGAACCAATTAAAATTATATAACAAAGGAAATAATATGGAAGTTGTTACAATCATAGATAAAATTTTAAAGGAAAAAATTTCCGCTCAGCATGTTGAGATCATAGATGACAGCCACAAGCATCGAGGTCACAAGGCCGCAGGTGGGGGTGGGCATTATTCGGTAAAAGTGGTTTCACAGCAATTCGAAGATGTTGATCTGATAGACCGCATACGCATGGTCTACGGCGCTTTGGATGATCAAATCAATGGTCAGCCAAAGCTGATCCACGCTCTCCAGATAAAGACCTATACGCCTTCTCAGTGGGCCGGTAATTCTTGATAAAGTGTTGGCGAATGGTCGCGCGGTCAATCCCGATAAATTTCCAACTCTTCACAGTTTTTAAGCATTTCCGATTCAGTGAGATATTTGTTGCCGACCGCCGATATCTGGTTTTTATACAAATCCAGTTTGATATATTTTTTACTGTTCGGTGATTCAGCAAGTGCCTTTGCTCCTTCATCACCGATCACATTGCCGAACATCGACAACGACTTCAGGTTGGGTAATTTATCACTGTTGGCAATGGCAATCGCTCCATCATCGCCAATATCGTTGTGGTTGAGGTTGAGCATTTCAACATTGCCCAGATAAGGGGAATTCGCCAACGCTTCCGCCCCTTCATCGGCACACTGGTTTCCGGGAAGAACAAGCTCTTTGACTGTTGCCAGTGCCGGTTTTTCCGCCAGTTCCATGGTTCCCCTGAGTCCCAGAAACTTATCCCTCAAATTTAAAACTGTCCCGTCTTCGGACATGTTTTCTTTCAGCATTTTTTCAACTTTACTCATTATGTTCTCCAGCAATAAAGCCAATACACATTGGATTTATATTAACAGATTTAAAGATATGAGGGAGCGGGAATAAAAAAACCGGTCGCATTCAAGCGACCGGTTTATATTTTTATATCCTGAAAACAGGAATTATAGAAGCGGATCGAGGAAAAGTCCGTCTGTTTTCCATTTTGCAATATCCTCCTTAGTGGGTATAGGAGGAACGGGCCTTTTCTCTGCTCGTTTATCCAGGGGATCGTGAAAAGTTCTGGCATAGGCTTCAGCTTTCCACAGGTAGAGATGTTGGAATATCATTCCCCAGGGCGCCATGGGTGTGTTGTCCACACCGCGCGTAACACGTTTGTACCACAATGCATCGGGCCACTCTTTAAGGGGGACACCCTTGAGCTGGTCGGGCATTTTATCAGTATCATGTTGCTCGGCATTGCGGAAGTCAAGTGCCCCTGTCATCATGGGGATACCATCCTTGCCATGACATACAGCGCAGTTGAGCCCTTCGGTTACCGGCTCTGCTCCTTCAAAGACAACCTTTCCTTCTGCGATGATCTTCGGATCGTCCCACCAGGTCCACTGATTTGGAAATTTACCTTCTACAGGCATATGCGTTGGATCACGCAGGGTTTTCAAATAGGATACCAATGCGTGTATTTCGTCTTCGCTCAGGTCTTCTTCGTAGTAGGTGGGCATGGCTTTTTTAGATTTTTTATCTTCGAATCCGGGAGCCTGATCCGCTCGTGGATCAATGATTTGATTTCTGATGTACTCTTCAGAGTACAAACCTATTTGTTTGGATCCGAGGTTGGGCCCACGGTCTGAGTTGCCTTCCCAGAATACTTTGTGGCAGTTAAAGCACTTGTTGTTTTCAAAAACTTCCCTGCCGGCGGCTATTACCTCAGGGCCGGCAAGTCCACTCAGTTTAATCGGTGGTCGGTTCAATTTTTCGATTTCCACCTGCGGATCGAACTGGGGTAACTGGGCTGTGATGGCTATGAACAACCCGGAGGCCAGAGCATAAGTTGTGAGCAGTCTAAACACCCAACTGGAGGTGGATTTTTCTGGTTTAAGCGCGCGAGTATCAAGAAGGATGAAAAACGCGAGCCCAACGAATGCGAATGAAACGAACTCTATCTGCCACCAGACAGGAAAGCCAGCTTTACCTGCCATGACCCATATGGTTCCTGCAATAACTATTATGATGGGTAGTTTAAGTTTGATGTTTTGTCCGAATGATTTTTCTGTCAATCGTTTTGATGGCAGTGCGAGCAAAAACGCATAGACCATGACAACTCCGGCAAGCGCCCATCTCATGATATCGGGCAAACCAAACCAGGCTACGATAAGCCAGATAACCACCGCTAAAGGCAGAAACTTTAGAAACATTCCAATCAGATTTTTAAAAAAAGACGGTTGTTGCATTCGTATGCTCCCTGGATGTTATTCCGCTACCTGAGGTGTGGCTTGAGGCGAAACTTCCTGAGCCTTTTTCTTGCTTTTTGGATACTTGATGCCTAGCCAGATAATACATGTCATGACGATAAAGAATGTCCACACAATGGTGGTCACATGAAAACCCGATTCTGCCAGTGAGGGCGTAAATTTTTCGGGAGTCACGTCTTTAAACACTTTATAGATATGCCAGTTCATGCGGGACAATTCGCGGATGGTACCCATCCAACTCATCAGCCATATATCCGCGAATCCGAGAAAGATCAGACAGTACACGCCAAGCGGATTGATCTTGCCGTAATGCACTTTTCCAGTTTTCGTGGCAATCGTATAAAAGATGTAGTTGACAAAGGTAATAGTGACCAGTGCGAAGGCCGCCGTATTCTTTGCGATCATCAAAGCCAGGAAAGCCAGGTTGTCCGGTAACACCATATTAGAGTCCATTCCCGGCTCAGGCATCATCGTGGCGAAAAAACGCCTCGGGGTAAACCAGATGGTCGCGGCTATAATGATCAGGATAAAACCAAATTTCATCGCCGGGAAGAAGCGTTGCGCATTTTCGATGCGCTTCATACTCACCCACATGTATATGTTACTCACGCTGAACATGGTTCCAACCAGCAGGCCCTGAACCAGCATGAACATGGATTCCCGGTCTGACATGATGTACATGCCTATGGTTGCATCGTATTGGTAAATTTCGCGGACGAAGATGTAACCCATCGCCGGTAGAGGAAGCATGATTCCGACACCGATGATGTTGCCGATGTATCCAACCCAGTCATAGTATTCTTTCTCTTCTTTCTTTTCAGACCACAGATACATGTATGCGCCGATGATACAAACCATGTATCCGCCAAACGTTCCGTTGCCGACGAGTCGGTGGTAGTTGAGCGGCATCCAGGTAGCGGTTGTCAGACGGTCCCACTCGCTGATGTTGGTCAACTGATCCAGTGGCAGAGGTGGAGTCTGCATGAATGTGGCCGGGCCATCCAATGCACATAGCAGGGAGAGGCCAAAAATATTCAGAATGACACCCAGAACGATGTGCCTTCCTTTTTTATTGCTTTTGTTCAGCGGATCCCATGAATAGACATAGGCATACATGACTATGGTTTCCACGATGAACAGGGTGGGGTAGGCCACCATGAACAGAACAGGGAAAGTGGAAACAAGATAAGAAATGAAGTCGCCATAGGCGACCATCATGACAAATAGGAACAAACCACCCGTCAGGGCAGTGAAGCTGTAACAGAATCCAATGACCTTGGTGACCTCATGAGCCAGACGCTCGAATTTGAAGTCGGCTTCGGCAAACATGATGAAATTAGCGAGGAGGCCCCCGACGAAGCCATTGATCACGGCAAGAATCACACCGTCTGCATGATAAGTTTCAACAGGTGTCAAAGCACAGGCGATTACCGTTCCAAAAATAGCGCCGATTACGCCCGAAACCTTCACGTTCATGCACTTATGGAAATAGTTCAGGAAACTGACAACAAGTCCACCAAAAGCGCATGCCCACATACCATAGAGAACCCCGTGGTGAATTCCAACAATGACCTCTGCCGTGATACCAATCACCACCCCTATGAGAACGCCGAGGAAAACATTGGATAATATGATGGCCTTGCGAACACCCTGGGTCCGGCGCGCTCCCATAACCTCCATGATGACTACAAACATGGGGCAGCCTAATATGAACGAAGCGAACAGGATGTGAAGTTGTGCGGCGAACCAGGTAAACTTACGGTTGCTCAGCCCAAAGAGAGAGAACTCACTAAATTCATGTTCCGCGGCCGGTCCAATGTCCGTCAGGTAGGAAAGATCTTCGCCTTCTTCTTCACCCTCAGCGCCTTCCTCCCCTTCCTCTTCCTCATCCTCTTCATCCTCTTCATCCTCTTCATCCTCTTCATCCTCTTCATCCTCTTCATCCTCAGCATAGGCGACCGAAGGACCGCTTAGTCCAAATAAGGGTGATGAGGAATTCGATAGGGAAGCAGGGGTGAGGTGCCCGATGCCATAAAACAGGATCAGGGTGATGATGACGGCGAGTATGGAGCTTCTGGTTTGTGGTTGACCAGATGAATTTTGCATTGAGGTCCTCTAATAGGCCTGTCCCTGGAACCACCGGGACCGACTGAATATTTCAATGGGGCAGAACCACAACAATTCGACCCCGGCACGATAACTTCTTAATGAAAGCCTGCTTCTTGAAAATAAAGAGATAACCGATTAATACCCGCTTTCAAAATAACTTTTCTATTCAAAACAAAACTAGTGAAAGCGTCAAAAGATGTAAAGATTTAGCACACGAGTTTTCTAAAGTCAAGAGCTTTAAAAAACGTTACTTTTTCAAGGCTTGAATGAGGCAAATGTGCTTGTGAAATAACGGTTAAATCTTCAATTAACCAGAAGGCGGGTTGTCATCGGATGTCTTTGTCTCGGAGTCGACTTTCGCCGCATCCTCTGACTCGCCATCCAGTGGCATGATCAACAGGCCAAATCCCATTGCTGTGCTGAGTACGGAGAGAAGCCCGACAAAGATTTGCGGCCACTCTGCTGTTATATCGCGTACGGACCAGACGAATAGAAAACCGCCCAGTGCCACAAGTGCAAATCCTGAAAATCGGATTTTCCAGCTAGTCATTTTCTAGGTTGGCCTCGGCAAGTGATTTATTTTTGCGATCAATTAGAATAAGGTTGCGGATGTAGATGATGGAGCCAAGGCTTTGGCCTACAATGAACACGGGGTCTTGTTTGTGGATCGCGTAGGTCAGAAGGATAATGCTTCCGGCAATACTGCAATACCAGAACGCAAGCGGTATGGTGCTTTCCCCCTTTTTTTCGGAAACGATCCATTGAATTATAAACCGCGCCCCGAAGGCGGCCTGCCCGACAAAACCGATAATCAGCCAATAGGTTGTGCTCACTAATTAATCCTCCTCAACGATATCATAATTTATTGTTCTTTTTTTCATCCAGCGGATGGCCAGAAGATCTTTAAATGAAGCTAACAGGCGGTTACGTATGTTGTATTTTGAGTGTCCGTGTATACGCGGATAATGCCCGACCTTAACCTGGGTGACGGTAAAACCTTCCATTTTCATCAATGTCGGGAAAAAGCGGTGCAGACCATTGTAGAGTTTTATATTTTTGAAACACTTCCGGCGGAAGGCTTTGAGAGAACAACCTGTGTCCGCGATCGTTTCTTCACTCAATGAGTTGCGCACAGCGTTTGCGATTTTTGATGAAACTTTTCTGATCCACGGATCGTTTCGTTTATGTCGCCAACCGCACACAACATCATAATCTTTTATCGCATCAAGTAGCAGATGAATGTCGGCAGGACTGTTCTGCAAGTCGGCATCCATGGTGACAATGATATCACCATGGGCTTTGATGAATCCGGCAGAGAATGCCGCCGTCTGCCCATGGTTGTGTCCGAAGCGAATAAGACGCAGATGTGGATTATCACCTTGCAATGTGCGTATGATTTCCGCGCTTCCATCAGTGCTCCCATCATCGACCAGAAGCACTTCGTATTTCTTATTAAGCGGTTGCATGTGCTTTGTGATTTCCTCATCAAGCAGGATCAAATTTTCCCGCTCGTTGTATACAGGGATGACAATGGAAATTTCCGGCTTATGGGATTTTGTTTGTTCTGACATGTTCACTTATTAATTACAGGTCGGTGTGCAAGGTTATGCCGGAGCTGGTGATAAGGGTTGAGCCGCCAGTTGCCCACAGGCTCCCAGAATATCAGTCGCGCGATTACGCCGGATAAAAACGGTGTAATTTTTTGCCAGCAGATACTGCTGGAAAGAGAGGACTTGTTCTTCATCTGGTGGATCAAAATCAGAGGGTGCAAATTTGTTAAAAGGGATCAGGTTGACCTTGTTAGGAATGCCGTGCAGAAGTTTTGCCAGTCGCCGGGCATCCTCATCCCGATCATTGATACCACCAAGCATAACGTACTCGAAGGTCAACCGACGTGACGGTTTCAATGGATAGTTTCTGAGGCATTCCATCAAAACTTCTATCGGGTACTTTTTATTGATGGGCATTATATCTTGCCGCGTTTTATTATCCGTCGCGTTTAGTGATATCGCCAGGTTAACGGGGAGGTCTTCCTCCTGAAACTTTTTAATGAGGTCTACCTGTCCGGCGGTGGACAGGGTGACTTTGCGCGAGGACAGTTTCAAGGCTTCAGGGAGGATCATCAGCCGTATCGCATCGACCGTGGCATCGTAATTATCAAGGGGTTCTCCCATTCCCATGAGCACGATATTGGTAACTTGATTATCTTCATCCAAGTCTTCATTGACCGCGATCTGTTGTCCAAGAATTTCACTGCTGGTCAAGTTTCGTTTTAGGCCCATGGTTCCCGTTAGGCAGAATGCACAGGCAAGACGACATCCTACCTGAGTCGAAACGCATAAAGTTCTGCGCTCGTCCGATGGCATCCATACGCTCTCAATAGTCAAACCGTCTTCCAACTCGAACAGGTACTTGACAGAACCGTCCTGCGATGTGGTTTTGGCCTGAATCCGTGGCAAGGAAATGTGAAAGTGTTCCCCCAGCAAAGCACGTAACGCTTTGGACAGGTTGGTCATGCTGTCAAAATCGTAAACCTTGTAATGGTAGATCCAGATAAAAATCTGGTGCGCTCGATAAGGTTCAATTCTGTGTTCAAGCAGGAATTCCTGGAGACGGGCGTGGGGAAACCCTATTAAATTAATTAGTCTCATTTATGCAGGAAAAGGATTAATGTTTTCAGACGTTTCCAATAAAACTGCTCGGCGCAAGGCCAAAATAGCCGACCCGCGTTGCAGGTCACGGCGAGTGTGGCCGGTTGGCGGGCATGCGCCGTGTCTAATATAATTTATGTGCGATAAAAAGGCTATACCTTTGTTTTGTTTATTGCCAAAATTTAGGCTACAGAGATCAGCCAGATTATAGTGGTTTTGTAATATATTGATAATCATAGTAAAGGCCCGACTATGAGTTATTCCAGCAGTATGAAATTACCAGAGTGTTACCGGATTTCGCAAGTTACTTCCGGTATGAAGTGATCCGGAAAATGGATAAGATCATGGCCGAAGGGATTCGAATCGTTCAGGGGCTTTACAAATCTGGCGTTTTAAAAATGCCCGAAGGCTGGAGTTTTGGCCCGGACCTCTTGTAGTTTTATGAAGCCAAAAGCAGCATCGAACAGGAACTCTACGTCATGTTCATGGAATATCGTATGCGGGCGTTCCAGGGAGCGTTTCATTTCAATCCGGATTACATGCATTGGTACGGCTGGGCACCATTAAAGGAGTCGTTGCAGAAAATCAAGGGCGAAGCCGCCAGCCTGAGTGGCTAAGGGGTAAAGTCTTTTCTCTGTAACGGGAAAAATTAGAATGCCTGTATCAAGTGGGGGGCATGGTGTCAGGCGGGATAATATTTGTACAGGGTATAGAGCACCGCCCCGGCACTGACGATTGCGATGAACAGGGTGCAGCCCGCAAGTCCTAACACAGGAGCCTGGGCAGTCAGCAGTTTCCTCTTTAGCATCCATCGAGAGGTGAGAAAAATACTGGCAAGAGACGCGATGATGGCGGCTATGGAAAATGCCATGACTTTTTGACTGAAAACGATGTCGGCGTTCAGGTGATTGAGAGCCGCAACGGCCCATCCTAAAGGAAACAGGCTGATGAAATAGGAAGTAAGGACACCGTTATTTCCCCCTCCTTTATAGCTTAATGCGAAACGAATTCCCAGTATAACAAGTGAACCCAGGAGGATTGCCGCAAACATAATATTGGTCTTTTGTTTTTCCTTTTCACCACGAATAAAATTGAGCGCTCCCAAAACATAATTGGCAACCTCCACCTCATCCGCTTCATAAAAGCCGCCTTTAGCCGTATCGTATACGAAAACACGGGCGGTGGATGACTCCGCTGGCAGAGCAGTGGCACGGTATTCGGATTTGCCAGCCGATGGAATTTCAAGATAAATAATACCTGTGTGATACTCCAGATTATATTTTTTCAGATCAGCCAACTCAGCGCTGTATTTACCGTGTTCAGCGCGGTAGGCTTCCTGAGCTTTCATGAGGTCAAACAGGGCCTGGCGCGTCATTACATCGGACTGGTTTTCAAATATGGGGGTGCCACACGCGGTCTGGAGAAGTAAGAGAGCGGATATGAGAAGTATACGTTTTGTGAAAAATGAGCTCATGCGGTCGGTTGCTTGTGATTGGCTCGGAAATTTGGGAGAATGAAGAGCTAGAATTTATAGCATAGGTCCACGTTTCAGGCAAGCGAGGAGTAAAATATCGAGTGGACAGATCAGAACCGATTTAATAGAGAGAGGATTTTTTGTATGGGCGAGGAGGGGAGATGGAGCCAGTTGAAATTTGTCACCAGCAACGAGGATAAGGTACGCGAAGCTTCCGAGATTCTGGGATACCCGCTGGAACAGGTTTCAGCAGTAATGATCTACGAAAAACAAACATACGATGTGAGTGAAGTTATTTTACACAAAGCGAAACAAGCTTATGAAGAATTAAAGTGCCCGGTACTTGTGGAAGATTCGAGCCTTGATTTTACAGCATGGAATGGTCTCCCTGGAGCTTTGGTCAAATGGTTCGAGTGCAGTGTGGGGTGCGAGGGCTTGTTGAAAATGCTGGAGGGATTCGAGAATCGCGAGGCCCATGCTGTTTGTATAGCGGCGGTTTTTGACGGCCGGGAGATGCGTATGGGTATGGGAGAGGTCAAGGGAACAATCGCGGATGATGTTCGAGGAGAAAATGGTTTTGGATGGGATGTTATATTCATTCCTGAGGGGCATGAACGGACTTATGCTGAGATGAGTTCGAGTGAAAAGAATGACATTTCTCACCGTCGTCAGGCTTTTGAAGAGCTGAAGAAAAACCTTTAGGGCAAGATTAGTATTGCGAAAACAGGCGTGTTTCTTTAACCTGATAGATATAATGGAAAACCGGGATGTCACGGATCAAAAGATTTTTAAAGAGGACTCCAGCTATGAGAGTAAAAACTCCGGTAGTTGCGAACTTTTTGACACTACTAGCCATTTCAGTCGTTCTTATGGCAGGTTCCGGTTGCATGTATCCGAAAACAGAGAGGCTACCAGGGGCAATGACGTCTGATGTGACTTATGAGGTTGTTGGTGACACAGCCGTGATTGAGGAGAGACGCATTAGTGGTCGGTGGTGGGTTACTGTTCATTGCGATTACTGGGCTGGGTGCTTTATGCGATGTGATGGACAAAAGAGTCAGTGCCGTCAATTGGCAGAAGACGCTCAATTCAACGTATTGTCTATCTCACCGTAATAAAAAGTAGGTATCAGTATTACTGACACGATAAATGGCATTTTCTATCCTGTTAAATGGCCTTAATTTTTGTAGTCGATGATGACCCTCAAGTGAGAGGGTTGCTCAAGGTTTTACTTGAAGACCGGGGCCACGAAGTGGTGGCTCTGGAAGGTGGAAAGCAATGCCTTGACCGTCTCGACGAAAATCCCTCCGCAGTTTTCCTCGATAGAGTCATGCCAGAAATGGATGGCATGGCTACGCTGGAAGCCATTAAAACTATCCGAACAGACCTTCCTGTCATTATGGCCACAAGTATTGACGATGCAGTGTCCGTTGTCGAGGCCATGAAGAAAGGTGCCTTTGACTACATAGTCAAACCTTTTGATGAAACCCGCCTCTTTACAGTCCTGGATAAAGCTATTGAACAGGTAACTCTGGTTGGAAAGGTCCGTTACCTGCAAGATGAATTGAGCAAGGTGCAGGGAGTCAGCGGCATTATTGGCAATAGCGCGGCATTGACCCAGACGATGGAAATAGTGGAGAAAGTAGGGGCCAGCAATGCAGGGGTGCTTCTTCTGGGAGAAAGCGGTACGGGAAAAGAATTAATGGCGCGTGCAATTCACGAGAACAGTCATTATTCTACCGGACTTTTTATTGATATCAACTGCGGCGCCATTCCGGAAAACCTTCAGGAGAGTGAACTCTTCGGGCACAAGAAAGGGGCGTTCACGGGGGCGGTAGAGACCAGGAAAGGAAAGTTTGAACTCGCTGACGGCGGAACACTTTTTCTGGATGAAGTCGCTGAGATGTCACTGAATACCCAGGTAAAATTATTGCGTTATCTTCAGGAAAAAAGTTTCGAGCGGGTAGGGGATGATATAAAAATTACCACCCATACCCGGGTGATTGCGGCAACCAATAAAGACCTTAATCAAAAAGTAAAAGACGGAACTTTTCGTGAAGACTTATATTACCGACTCGCCATATTTCCTGTCACACTACCTCCTTTGCGGGAAAGAAAGGAGGATATCCCCAGTCTGGTCAGTCATTTTATTGATAAATATAACAATGAGTTCAATCAGGAAATAGTATCCATTACAGCAGACGCTATGGGTGTGTTGTCAAAGCATCATTGGCCGGGTAATGTACGCCAACTTGAAAACGTTATTTACCGGGCAATGATAATCACAGTATCAGGATGTATTGATACCTCGAGTTTGCCTGATGATATAAAAAATGTGAAAGGGATGCAGGAGAAGCAAGTCCAACCTGTATCATTCAGGCATATGGCAGAAGATGGCGAGTCTATCCTTCCATTTGAAGAATCAGTGAAAAAAACCTTGCAAAGAGCGCTTGATCTGGGGAATGGAAATATCCCCGAAACTGCAAAAAAACTGAATCTGACCCGCTCCAGCTTCTATAGAATGGTTCAGAAATACGGTCTTAAAAAACCAGGCTCCAGAAAATAAATTACTAGAATACTTCTTCCCGTATCTGGCTATAACCCCCCACTAAAAAAATATTGAATTATCTATTGACAGGAGGCTCCTATTTTCTTATTATATTGATAATGATTATCATGATCAATTAAAAGGGGGGTCAAGATTGGTTAAAAGGTCAAAACTATCAATGCGGTACACCTAAAACGAGGAGAGCCAGGCCATGATTTATTCAAACACAAACAACAAAATAGAAAAATGGGCAAAAATTAACTGTTGTTTACTTCCCATGTATGATTTCGCTAATGCCAGTGAACTTGTCGATAAATTTGGTATAGAATTCAAGTGTGGGCTTCAATTGCTGAGGCAGGTTCGCCAATCTATCTGCGATCAAATGGACGGTTAGAAAACGTAGTTAAGGGAGTGTTAACGAATTTACTTTTGAGCTAAAGTCGTTAAGCATATTAATCACGTGTTCAAGTTTGTGTATTGTCTAGTGATTACATATAGCAGCTTCCACAGCCAAACTTCATCGAGAAATGCCGAGTCCCGGAATTGAAGTCCCATGTATGGGACTCCCTGGTTGGTCACTTTCTCCTTCCTGAATTAATAACTTATTTAAAAATAACTGGTTAGAAAATAATAGCCAAGAGCCAATCCAGTGGTACGCCTATTGCTCTTTAGATGATTTGAAATGCTGAAACCGGAGCGTAAGACTTTTTTGAATTCAGTTGTGATGAGACCAAGGAGCATACCATGTTTTATCAGGTGCGAATTATGGACGGCAAAGGGAAGCTGAAAAAAGTGCTTACAAGTAAAATGTTGACTCAAAGGCATTGGAAGTTGTTCCCGGATTATTTGAAAACGCATCCTCGCGGGAAAAATGACTTTAATGCTTACGGTAAGGCAAAAAGTGGTTACGACAATGATGTGTTCGGATTCGAAAGATAAGATATTTCCTTTTTAATTTTGGAAAATGAATTTGGAAAACTCACCCCGGAATCGTCGCTTAAAGTTCCTGCCCTCCCGCGACTATTGTCTGAGCCGAGAGTTATCTCCTCTTTCGGCTCGGACCCGGGTTGAATTTTAGAAAAGAGAAAGAAGGAAAAACTAGGAATCCAGCCAAACGCTGGAGGAGGCTCAAAATGAAATACACAAAAAAAGTATTTGGGTTATGTGTACTCTTTTTATTCGTCAGTATCAGTACGAGTTTCGCCGGCAAGAAATACGCTGAAGGCACGGTGAGCAATGGCGGTTCCATTTCAGGAAAGATCAATTTCAAAGGGACGGTACCTGAGCCCATTATGGAAGATCTCAACAAAGGTAAAAATGTTAAGTTTTGCGTGAAGCATCCTGACACGAAAGCAGGTGGGATTCGACCCAGAGTTAAAGTTTCCGTCAGTGATGGGAACCTGAAAGACACGGTCGTGTTCATTGAAAATATAGATTCAGGGAAAGCATGGGGCGATGCGGGAAAAGCAAACTTTGATTTCAGAAATTGCGATGTCGACCAGAAAGTAGCCGCAGTTCGTAAGCCCAGCAAAGCTGAAAGGAAAACTGGCGGGATTGTGAAAATAACTAATCATGATGCGGACACCTTGCACAATCCACATGGGTACTCAGAGGTGGGCGCAAGCCGAAAGACCCTGTTCAACAAACCTCTGCCAGGTCAGGGTGACGTTGCGGATGTGACCAAGAACCTTGCACGTTTGAAAAAGAAAAAAGACAAACATTTCTTCCTGCAATGCGATCAGCACAACTACATGGAAGCAGATGCAAGAGTTGTTTGGAATCCATACTACGCCATCAGCGGGGCCGATGGGATATTCAAGATCGATAATATTCCTGCGGGCAAATACAAGATGACCGCATGGCATCCATACGTTGGTCAGGTGACCCGGGAGATAACAGTATCGGCAGGTGCTGACTCTGCGATGGATTACGAATTGGTCGCCAAATAAGCGGCTTAGATGAATATTTTGGCAAACCGAGTTTATAAATGAGGGGGAGCTGAAAATGAAAAAATTATTTATATTAATACTAACATTAATGTTTTTGTCTACCATCGCAATCTCTGCCTTCGCTGGGGGAAAATGTCCGCAACCAAGAAAGACTAAATCGGCGCCATCGAACATAGCGAAAATGGATAAAACAGGTTCAGCCGATGCCGGAAACGGGAAATCCATTTATCTGAAGAAGGCCAAACCCATGGCCTGCAAAATGTGTCATGGTGGAAATGGCGATGGAACAGGAAAACTTGGTAAAGCGCTCAAGCCTTCGCCAAGAAATTTTGCCTGCTCAGATACGATGAAACACGTTTCAGCGGGACAAATGTTCTGGATCATAAAGAACGGTTCCCCTGGGACGGGCATGGTCGCACATAAAAAATCTTTGAAAGACAAGGAAATCTGGGATGTGGTGAAGTACATTCGCTCAACCTGGGTGAAGTAAAACTCTGGTCAAGGACAGGGTGGGGCATGATGTCGTTAGACATCATGCCCTTTTTTTATAAAGCGGTAGTTCCATGCCTTTAATGAGGGGACTAATAAAAACTCAGCTACCAAGGGTTACTCTCTGACCCGAACTAATATAATTATTGACCAATTAATAGACTTGAGGTGCTATCTTGTACGCTGTAGAGCAAGAACGACATGAGGTGTAGTCAAAGATATCGTAGAGGATGAAAAGAAATGGATGAATCTTCTAAAGCAGGGCAAGAAAATTGTTCCCGTGCATGTCAGAGGATGTCCCTGGACCTAACTTTCTCGCTGATACATGGGGACTAAGATATCGCTGTTAATGTTATTGATATAAGCGCGAATGGTAGGGCATTCTTGTTTCTGGAGAAATTTGCAGTCGGAACCTAGGTCTTTATAGATATCTTCGGCAGTGAGGAGTTTACTGAGACTAAAATTGCGGCAAAAATATTAAGATGCAAGTCAGGCCGTAAAGCAAAAACTTATGCTATCGCAGCAATGTTTCTGAATGAGGACATTCTATATATTGATGATATGCATAAACTGGTAACCGCTATACTGTGACCGTTTATGGATCGCAAGTGGATGGATTTATAGGAAGTTCAAAGCTGAATTTTGCTCCCCGGCCTGGTGATGATTCAACTTTCAATACTCCTTGGTGAAGTTCGATCATTTTTTTTGCGATGGCCAGTCCGAGTCCGGTTCCTGTTTCGCCGCCTGTAGCTTTAGAGCTGAGTTTTTCAAAGGGCTGAAATAATTTTTGCGATTCCTCGTTTTTTATTCCCGGACCTTCATCTTTGACTGATACCCGGATACACCCGTTGTACGTAGTTGAAGAAATGTCAATCACACTTCCCGCAGGTGAAAACTTAATCGCGTTGGTTAACAAATTATCAAGTACCTGTCCTATTCGCGCCTCATCAAATAATAATTCAGAAGTATCCTGAGTGGTCACTTTTAACTCGATTTCTTTTTCCCGAGCAAGGTGTTGGTACAGGTGGACTCGTTCTTCAATCAAATTGCCAAGAGAGCCAGAATTTAAATTCAATGACAGTTGTCCGCTTTCTATAACCGATAGATTGAGTAAGTCGTTGACCAGAGTCAACATGTTGCCACTGGCAGTATTAATATTTTTTGTGAAATCTGTGCGTGTCTCCTCATTTAAAGTGTTTCCTTTTTTTAGTAGAAACGCGGAATACCCCTGGATGGATGTGAGTGGATTGCGCAGGTCATGGGATGCCATTCCCAGCAGTTTGTTTTTTGCGTCGACCAATTCAAGCAATGATTGGTTCTTTTCTGCAAGTTTGTTTCTTAATTTATGCAGTTCAAGGTGTTTGTTGATGCGCGCGCATACTTCCTGGTGGCGAAAAGGTTTCGTTATATAGTCAACCCCACCCATGGAGAATCCCTTAACGATATCCTCCGTTTGATTCTTTGCAGTCAGAAATATTACGGGAATATTTCGGGTCGAGGAAGTTTCTTTCAACCGGCGGCAAGTCTCGAATCCATCAATCCCAGGCATCATGATATCCAGTAGGATAAGGTCGGGTTGAATTTTTGGAACCAGCTTCAGGGCATCCTCACCATTGGTTGCAACCGACAGGGTGCATCCTTCCGGCTCCAGGGTCTGGAGCAGGACGTCTATGTTGGTGGGTGTGTCGTCGACAACTAATATTTTCATAAGATTTAGCGGATTATTCTAGAGTATCTTGTTTGATTTGTTTTAAAGCCTTGTGGATTCCTCCCATGTCATATTTCTTCACTAAGGGATACAGGTATGTTAACAGGGCATGCCCACTTTCTCCATGTGCTTCTGTTTCGTTAAGGCAGGCCTTGAGGTCAGATATATTGTGCAAACGGGCGGCTTCCATCATTCTTGAGAACAGATCTTCAGGAATTCGTAATTCAGTCAATTCGATAGGAGGTTTGGCCGGAGACTCGTCCTGATCCTGAGTCGTGAGCTCATACTCAATTTCCAGTAGTCTGCCCATACATTCAAGAACGCGTTCAATTTGGACAGGCTTGGATATGAAGTCATCGCATCCTAACGCTATAAAATCTTCACGTTCATTGTCCAAGGCGGATGCTGAGATCGCTACCGTTTTAGTTTTACCATCGGGGAACTCTTTGTTGATTTGTTTTATTGCTTCGACTCCATCCATGACAGGCATTCGCATATCCATGAAAACTATATCGGGTTGGTGAGCACGTGCTTTTTCTACGGCCTCTCGTCCGTTTGCAGCTGTAATAGTTTCAACTCCAACATCCTCAAGGATGCCGGAAAGAACATTGCGGTTGGTGAGGTTGTCATCTGCCACCAAAGCTTTAACCTTTTGTCCCTTGGCAAGCCTTGAAACACTGGTTCCCAGAAGGGATTGGTTGTGTATGTCTCCCTTAGCCGGAGGAAGGTGCAGGGTGAAAACGAATTCCGAGCCTTCTTCTGGGTTTGAATTTAGTGTCAGAGTTCCATCCATTAATTCGATTTGCTTCCTAACGATGGCAAGGCCCAGTCCTGTTCCTTCCTGCTTGACGACACTCTCAATTTGCTGAAACGGTTCGAAAATTATATTCCTATCCTTTGAGGTTATGCCACGACCCGAGTCAATTATATGGAAACGATAATGCTCTGGCTCAACAATGCACCATTTCATTTCTACTTTTCCGGAGTCGGTAAACTTTACGGCATTGCTTAACAGGTTGATCAAAATCTGTTTAAGTTTAAATTCATCACCTTGAACAGGTACAGACTGTTCACTTGGCCCATCAATTTGCCATTGCAGGCCTTTCTCTTCGCACCTCGGTTTTATAATGGCGGCGATGGAGCGGATGGTTTGGTGGAGATTGAAGTCAACCGTCTGCAACTCCATTTTCCCTGCTTCAATTTTTGACAGGTCGAGGATGTCATTTATGACTTGAAGCAGGTGATCCCCGCTTTCCAGAATATTCTCCACATTTTTATGTTGTGACGCATTTAAACCGGAATTGCGGTGCAGAATTTGAGCGTAACCCAGAATGGCGTTCATAGGGGTCCGAATTTCATGGCTCATGTTAGCCAGAAAAGTGCTTTTGGCTTTGTTGGCTGTTTCCGCTTCATTTTTGGCGGTGTGGAGTTTTTCTTCCGCCGATTGACGTGCTTCTATTTCAGATTTGAGTTGCTGGTTTGCCTGCGTCAATTCGTTAGTGCGCAAACTCACTTCATTTTCAACACGTCTGGTCCTTGAAGCTAATACTTGAAATATGATGGCGATCAACAACAAAAAACTGAATACAGAAATGGAAAGCAAAATTACAAAAGCGCGGTTGGGACCATTTTGAAAATTCTTGCTCCCCTGCCATACCAATTCCCAGCGTCGTTCCGAAAAGTTTAATAGACTGGTATATTTTATTGGAGCGTCATTTTTAATGCCGCCAAATATTATGTTTTTCTGGTCCACCCCAAGCTCATCGAATACTGTTAAATAAATTCCCTGAGCCAGATAAGGGCGGATCATTTGCTCTATCATATCGTGTGTCCTGTAGACCCCAAGGACAGCTCCCCTGAACAGGCGTTTTCTATCGTCAACAGTTTCAGGAATTCCCTTTTCTGCGTAAAAGGGAGTGAATATCAGAGTTGCCATTTTTGAGTTATTCTCAAGCTGGTTCCAGACTTTTGTGTTTGAGGCAATGCTTTTCCCTGAATCCCTGGCTTGATTTAAGTAGCTCAATAAATTGGGTTGAGTACGGATGTCAAAACCTAAAACAGGTTCATTGTTTGAGAGAGGCTCAATGTAATAGATGGGGAAATATTTGTCGCTTGGGGGAGCCGGCATGAGAGCTAAATTTTCAGCCAGAATTTTAAATTGAAAATTACGAAAACCGTCACGTTGGGCCAGGGACTCGAGAATCGGTCTATGTTCATGAAGAACCCTTGGGATCCACTGGAAGGAATGTATAAACCCGTGTTTTTTTAAAAGTGGGGTGACATAGGTTTGGAATCCAGCCCGGTCGACCGTTGATGCTTCAAATAAGGAAACGATTCCCATGAGTTCGCGTTCGATAACTTCCAGTTGACCCGCCAGAATAAGTGTGTTTTCCACAATTTCCTGTTGCAGTTTTTCTTTCCATTTATGAGTTTGCTGTTTCCCAACATTATTATTGGTCACCAGGGCTAAAATAATAGCCAGCGTTATGAATCCCCAAGTTGGGTATGTGAGTTTTTTAAAAAACACGATATTCCCGGAAAATTATGTTTTAGGGTCGAGTGTAATTGTCCTGACTTAGGATAGCCTGTTTTTTGGCAGACCTCATCTGTTTTTTCGGGGATCAGGAAATTGAATTCCTGAAAAAATTGATTGCTCGTATAATAGAATTGTTCAAATTATGTCAATTACGATGTTTAGCGGATATTTACAGGATGTCATAAAGGTGAAAGGCTGGTGATAATGAAAGAATCGATTATTAAAAGTTGCAGGATTATAGCTTTTGTTGGCTTTCTCGTTTCCGTGTTTGTTGTTCCTTCGACATGTTTGGCAGAGATCGACCCGCAAAAACTTTTAGAAGCGGTGGATGACAATATGTGGTCCAACACCAAGTATATAGAAGGTCGACTGATCATCGACAATGGAAGGCTTGAGCGTGTGTTGAAAATGGTCAGTTGGATGGAGGGGGTAGAACGTTCCTACAGTTATTATGAGGCTCCACCGCGTGAAAAGGGAACCAAAATGTTAAAAATTAATTCCAGGTTATGGATGTACACGCCGCGTACCGATCGCAAAATTCTTATCGCAGGCCATATGCTCAGGCAGTCGATGATGGGGAGCGACCTTTCTTATGAAGACATGATGGAAGATAAAAAATTGAGTCGAGCTTACAAGGCTGAATTTGAGGGCATGGAAGATTTTCGTGGAGTGCCCTGTGGCGTTTTACGCTTGACGGCTCACGATAAGACCACCACTTACCAGAGTCGAAAATTATGGGTCGATCCCGGACGCAAGGTGGTTCTGCATCAGGAACTTTACGCTAAGAGTGGTATGTTAATCAAAGATGTTGTGTTTTCCGGATACCGGCTTATCGGTAACCGGCTGTTTCCACGGGAAATGGTTTTTCGTGACCTGCTAAAGGAAGATACCCGAACGACTTATATGTTTGATGTCATAAAATTTGATGTAAAAATTCCTGTTAAATATTTTTCCCAAAGTATCCTCAAAAGATAGTGGTTATAACGATTTAGCTTCACTATTTTGCGTGACTTGCCGAAAAGGGTAAAGAGCCACTTTTCCTCAGGGGAGAGTGTTAACACCCTTTAACTATAGGAAGTCAAACGATGAAATATTTGAAGAATGCAGGAAAATATGTTGTTTTTTAGGTCGTTTTTGGATTTTTGAGAGTGAGTTTGGCCTTTGCCGGATCAGCGTATGTGAGCGGATCGGTTCAAAGTCGTCCCCTAGAAAAATGGCCCACTAAATTCTTCCCTCCGATTATCCTGCCGTATGCATCCAGGTGAGTTCGTGTTTGTTGTGGTACAAATGAGCGGCTTTGCTTCCTTCTACCTCCAAAAATTTACTCACGAATCCATAATCCGGGTTTCCTTGAAATTTGATGGTGCAGATGAAATTTTTGCATTTGCCTGAATCGATCCAGGTGGATACCCAGTCGAATAGTTTCTCCGGATAACTGATGACATCGCTGAACAGCCAGTCCACTTGGTCGAAATCGGAAGGTTGCAGAGCAAAAGCGTCCCCTTTGCGGTATACAACGTTTGGCAGGGACATAATTTTGGGGTCAAGAGATGACCTGTCCACGGATAAAACTCTGGCGCCAAGCTTTTGCATGGCCCAGGCCCATCCACCAGGACTTCCTCCTGCGTCAATGCAGAAATCGCCCGGCTGAGGAAACCGCTCCATTCTTGTGAGCGCTTCGTAGAGTTTTAGGTAAGCTCTGCTTGGCGGTCCCTCTTTGTCTTCTTCGAAAACCGCTTCACCATTAGGAAACGGACTGGAACATTGTGATGCCACCAGTATCTGGTTCTGCTCCAGCAAGGTCCATGATCCAAGTTGGGAAGAGGGGGGTGAACAGGGAAACGTCAGAGGTTTTGCCGAGACATGCGGTAGTTTTTCTTGTATGAGTTTTGCTCGTCTGTGAAGCTGGTATGAATACAGGCACCAGTTGCGTTGGATCGCTTTTAGTTTTTTAGCCCCATCATTGATCGAATCTATTTCTAAAACGATTGGGTTCTGCCAGATGTTTAAAGCCCAGAAAGCCTCTATCGCTGGAGCGGATGATAGTATCAGTTGACCGTGGATATCGAGTATGCCACCCACTTCACTTTTCAGAGGCTCCATGTATTCTTTCGCCCCCAGGTAGGCTGAACAAATTTTTATTGATGCCATTTAAAATTTCTCCACTGCTTCTTGCACCGTCTTGACGGTGGTAGCGCTAGCAGCAAAGCAGTTCCACTCTCCAGCCGGACTAATCAGCACCAGAGACTTTTTATATTCTATCGCCAGTTCAATTTCGGAGCGGGTGCCGGGTCCACCGGGGAGCGCGATCACCTTGTCAGCGCTCAGGATGATGATGTGATTCCGGCTCGCGATGTCTTTGCCCATATTGCCTGTTAAATGCAGATGAGTACGTATGCAAATCTCCGTGTGAGGATTAGGATAGCCTGGGGGGGAGCCATGAATCCCGCGTTCTGCCGATGAAGAACAGGGTGAGCTGGATGGAATCACACCCACGACGAGTCCTTTTCTGTTTTCCACGGAGCAGAATGCCTTTGCCGTAGCAGCCATCACCCCGCTTCCTCCACCATTTATCAGGCTGTACCCGTTTTCGGCCAGCCATCGGCCAAGAGGTTGGGAAAGATGAGTAAGTCCGTCATTGCCCGATCCTATTACGGCAACCATTTTTCTGATTTTTGCTGTCATTTTTTTTCAAGCCAACGGTGGCCAAGTAGGTCATGAAGCGATCCATTTGTGATTCCGGTAGCGGGTTGGCTCCGTGACTTTCTATAGGATTTTGCGTTGCGATTACCATGAATGGATCTTCAAGCGATATTCTGTTGCAGTTTGGCGATAGAATTTTAGGTTGTATTCATTCTCTGAGTTTGGCCAGGACTTTATTCATATCATTCATTACGTTGCGCCGGTTTTCGAGTGTGTAAGCTCTCAACAGATATGCCGGGTGCAATGTCAGCATTAGCGGAATGCCAGCATATTCATGCCAGGTGCCGCGTTCTTTCATGATGGGCACAGTACGTCCCAGTAAAGTGCTGGCCGAGGGTTTTCCCAAAGCGACAATGGCTTTGGGGCGAATGGCTTGAAGTTGTTTTATCAGAAATGGATTACAGGCGGTAACTTCATCGGGTTTCGGGTCCCTGTTTTCTGGCGGACGACATTTCACGATGTTGCAGATATAGGTGTCTCTTTCCCGATTGAGTTTCATTCCCTTTTCGATAATCTCAGTCAGCTTTTT
>MPLX02094846.1_pt1 | contig 30252 bp, 17 predicted proteins | sample 1617341 | NCBI WGS metagenome assembly MPLX02 (sample SAMN05944804, study PRJNA350692) | marine metagenome | biome: marine; feature: ODZ; material: water; isolation source: 120 m water sample filtered on 0.2 um supor filter | place: Pacific Ocean | collected 2012-04-08 | depth 120m m | reverse complement strand
CCACCGAATATACAACCTAGCGCAGTAGCCTCGTTGCCATCGATTAGGTATGTATTTGGATTCTTATCTCGAGCCTCAACTACATGTCCAATATTGCAGTCCCAATTCTCTCTAGCAAATGTTCGGCCTTCCTCAATGGCCTGCATATTGAGTTCAATCGACTTTTCCTTGCCTTTGAATTGCTGAGAAACCGCTGAATGAATTGCCTCAGACTCAATACCAAGAATTTCTGCTAAACCACCTACATAGTACATATTTGCCATCAATCGAGCGAGTTTAGGATTTATCGAACGAGCCAGTTTTGTCATTGGCATGCCAAGAACAGTGCAGTCATCCCGTTCGATTGGAAGTTTGACATCTTGATTGTAGATAATTACAGTTCCTGATTCGGCCTTTTCTACATCTGCCACCCATGTGTCTTTATTCATCACAATCTGAATGTGAGTATTGTCACCTGGGGCCTGATAACCCGCGTCACTAGCACGGATAATGTACCATGTTGGAAGGCCCGAAATATTGCTTGGAAAGAGATTTTTCCCACTTACGGGAACTCCCATCTCAAACATTGATTGTAGTAGAATTAAGTTCGCGGATTGAGACCCGGTTCCATTTGCAGTTGCGATATTGACTGTGAAATCATTGACGATCTGAGTCATCTTTTTCGGTGTCTCCAGGGGGTCTCAATGCACAGGCGGGGTACTTATGCAATCTGCTGCGAGTGAATTATGGTCTTAGCCGTTCCCGTCTGATAATTCCTCATTGAGTGAGGATTTGCTATCCGTTGCGGTTTTCAAGGGGGGCGTGTTCGCGAACCTCATGCCCCCACTGCCGAGCGAGTTGCAAGCCGCCCTCGATATGGCCAAGAAACTAGTTGATTCGGGGGATTCAGAGAAGGCTCTTGGAGTACTTCGCGACACGGCTTGGGATGCGACAAAAACTAATTCTCACAAGGCTCGAGTTCTATCTGCGGCAGCTGATGCATATATTGCTCGAGGAGAGAGCGATCCTGCCAACCGAAAGAAGCATTGGCAGACTGCACACAAGAATTACCAAAAGTCATTGAAATTGGAGTCCAGCAATAAGGAAACTCGAAGAAACATGAACCGTTTAGCCTCTATGATGGACGAGCAAGCAATTTCTCTTGGTTCGGGTTTTCAGATACTGGATGATGGTAGTCCTACTCCACTTGGTGTGATTGCAATTGTTGGTTTTATTCTTGTCTTCTTAGTTGCTTTCAAATTTACTGGCGATGCTATTGAAAATGAACCTGCATCTGAATCAATATTAGTGACAATGGAGGTCTCATATGTTCATCCGGATAATCCAGACAGTCGGGTAGAGGGATCTATTGTGATTGAGTTGTATCCTGATGATGCTCCAAAACATGTTGAGAGTTTCCTCTCTCATGTAGATAATTTCCGTTATGACTCAACTACATTCCATAGAGTAATTAATGACTTTATGATTCAAGGAGGAGATGTCGAACATCTTAATGGAGGTGGTGGTTATGCAGCGAATTTCTATGGATTTTGTAACGGTCAAGATTCTGCTGATGACACTTGTGGTGGTGCAGGACAAGATGCTTGGACCATCCCTGATGAGGCTGATAACGGCCTATTGCACAGCCCTGGTGTGCTTGCCATGGCTAAGACGTCCGCTGATAACACAGCTGGTAGCCAATTTTACATCGTCCCGTCAGACAGTACACCAAGCCATCTTGATGGCATACACACTGTGTTCGGAAAGGTAGTTTCTGGACAAGATGTGGTCGATGCAATCAGCGAAGTAGAAACCAGCAGTTCTGGTGACGGACCAGTAGATGATGTCCGTTTGATTAGTGTCACTCGTAATTGATTGTGACTGAGATAGCGCACTTGCGCTTGTTCCTCTTGTGAACTAAGGTTCATGGAGGGAGCCCTCGCCGGTCATTCCACGGGTGCTGTAATGAGCGAGGGCGGGGGCTTCAATTCTATTGCTAATTTTGAGAAGCAAGATGGCTCTTTATCGAAATATCATGCTCTTTCTGTTTTAGAAAAAGAAGGCATCTGTAGACTTGATGAGTTACCATACACAATTCGATTATTGCTTGAAGCCGCTCTGCGCAAGTGTGACGGTTTTCTAGTTACCAAAGATGATGTCAAACGTATTGCATCTTGGTCACCAACCATGACTCCTGAAGAGATTCCATTCGCTCCTAGTAGAGTGATTCTTCAGGATTTTACAGGAGTTCCTGCAGTTGTTGATATCGCTGCTCTGCGCGATGCGATGGTCGAGTTGGGTGGAGACCCGGAGAGGGTCAACCCCCAAGTTCCTGTTGATCTTGTAATCGAGCATTCAGTGCAGGTCGATGTTTCTGGTCTATTTCCAGATGCACGCGAAAAAAACTTGGAAATTGAGTACAAGCGAAATATGGAACGATATCAATTCCTCAAATGGGGGCAACAGAGCCTTGACAATTTCCGAGCAGTACCTCCTGGGCGAGGAATTGTCCATCAGGTCAATCTTGAATGGATTGCTAGTGTGGCTCGAGAGAATGAAGGAGTTTGGCTTCCTGATACATTGGTCGGAACCGACAGCCATACTACGATGATTAACGGACTTGGCGTTCTTGGATGGGGTGTTGGAGGGATTGAAGCAGAGGCTGTAATGCTAGGTCAGCCAATTTACATGCTACTTCCCGAAGTTTGTGGTTTTGAATTGACTGGTTCTCTGAATCCAGGAGTCACAGCAACTGATATGACCTTGAGAATTGTTGAGATACTTCGTCAACACGGTGTGGTTGGTAAATTTGTTGAATTCTATGGCGGAGGTCTTGCTAATCTAAGCCTTCCAGATAGAGCAACAATAGCAAACATGGCCCCTGAATATGGGGCTACTTGTGGTTTCTTCCCAGTCGATGAAACTACTCTCCAGTATATGCGCCTCTCAGGTCGAGATGAGAGCCATGTTGAGAATGTCAAGCGCTATTTGTCAGCTCAAGGACTTTTCTTTGATTCAAATTCAACAACGCCAAAATACACCTCAAATTTATCTCTAGATTTGTCAACAGTCGAGCCCGCTCTTGCAGGACCTAAGCGGCCACAGGATCGAGTTTCTCTTTCAGACATGAAGTCACACTGGAGGGAGAGTCTGAATGCTCCAGTCGGTCACAGCGGCCATGGTGTTGACTCTTCAAATAATGATGATTCTGCTGCTGTCGAGGGTCGCGGTGTAGAACTTAAACACGGAGATCTTGTAATCGCAGCAATCACCAGTTGTACCAACACTAGTAATCCAAGTGTCATGATTGCAGCTGGACTATTGGCTCGAAATGCACGTGCTGCTGGTCTGTCGATTGCCCCATGTGTTAAGCCAAGTTTAGCGCCCGGTTCAAGAGTAGTAACGGAATATTTTGATGCGGCTGATTTAACAAAAGATCTCGATGCACTTGGATTCAGTGTTGTAGGATATGGTTGTACTACTTGTATTGGAAACTCGGGGCCTCTAGATTCTGATGTCGAGGCTGCAATAGATTCAGGGAATCTCATTGTTAGCAGTGTTATTTCAGGGAATCGTAACTTTGAGGGTCGAATTCATCAGAAAGTCAAGGCCAATTACTTGGCTAGCCCACCTCTTGTAGTGGCTTATGCGATTGCAGGGACTCTAGATATTGACTTCGCTTCAGACCCATTAGGGCATGATTCCGAGGGTGTACCTGTGATGCTTGCAGATATTTGGCCTTCTGATGAGAAAATTAAATCTACAATGGAGTCTGCAATCAGTCCAGAGATATTTAGGAAAAGATATTCTGACATTCTTGAAGAACCAAAATGGGATGCTGTTGAGAGTAGCCAAAGTGCATTATATCCTTGGGCTGATGAATCAACTTATGTCAGATTACCATCTTTCTTTGAAGGAATTAAAGCCGAACCCGAATCTATTGAACCAGTTGTTGGAGCCCGAGTCCTTCTAAAGTTTGGAGACTCGGTTACAACTGACCATATCAGTCCAGCAGGTGCATTTCCTCATCATGGCCCAGCCGGTCAATATCTGGTATCCAAGGGAGTTGAGCCACGTGATTTCAATTCCTTTGGTAGTCGTCGAGGCAATCACGAAGTTATGATGCGAGGAACCTTCGCTAATGTTCGAATTCGCAATCAAATCGCCCCCGGAACCGAGGGTGGATTCACAACATATTTTCCAACAAATGAGGTGACATCAGTATTTGATGCTAGTATGAGATATCAAGAAGTTGGTACACCCTTAGTGGTTCTTGCAGGAACTCAGTATGGGACTGGCAGTAGTAGAGATTGGGCCGCCAAGGGGACCTTGTTACTCGGTGTGAAGGCGGTTATTGCTACTTCGTTCGAGAGAATACATCGCTCAAATTTAGTTGGTATGGGCGTACTTCCGCTAACATTCCCCGATGGAGAGAATGCTGACTCACTTGGATTGGATGGAAGCGAATCATTTGATATTCCTTCACATGCTAATTTGGAACCACTTTCGAGCATTACTGTGACTGCTACAAAGCAAAGTGGTGTGACTGTCGAATTTGAAGCAACAGTTCGTCTAGATACGCCTGTTGAAGTGGATTATTATCGAAATGGAGGCATTCTCCAGACCGTTCTTCGCAATCTTGCTCAATACTGAAGTTCAAATCATTAGACGCAGTGGGTGAATACGTGACAGACGAAGACAACATCCGTTTCTCGTTCCGCTCAAATGAGCATGATGTCGAGATAGTCATCCAAGGCCCTCCTTCTTGGGTCAATCTTTACCGGGAAAGAATTGGTATGGAAGGGGACATCGGATTTGTCCAAGAAGTTTCAAATCGTGATATTGGAAGTGGTGATGAACAACTATCGGGGAAGGTGGCTAAATTACCAGGACCACCTCCAGATCCTAGCCGATTACCCTCTGTTGTTAGAATCGTAGGGGAATTAGATGTCCTCGCCGGAATGGAAAATATAGGTGTACCCGATAGAACAGAACCTGACCTGTCTGAAATCAGCATATTTCTAGACGAATTGGAGGAGAATCCAGAACCTCTATCCGACAATATCTCAGGTGATCCTTATGCTGAAGCTTGGATTCAATTAGTGATGACTCTCGTTGTAAGAGAACACGGTCACACATCTCTACCAGTTGGCTCAATTGAAGCCCTTTTAGGGGATCGAATTAACCGTACAGGAACCGATTTGCAGATGTTTTTGGATAGGCTCTGGCTATTAGGTAAATTAGAGCGAATTCATGGTGGAATTGAAACACAATATGCACCCAATCCTAGTTGGTTAGAGTCACATTGATTTAGAAAATTCATCAATAACTATCGTGGTTCCTATTGTGGGTAATTGTGCCCTTTCTCACAACAACTCCTAAGGAGTTGCGTCAATCACTACGGGCGAAGGCATAAGAGATAAATGAAATTCGCGTAAGCATGATGTCCACCGCAAAGAACACTACAAGAACCTCTCGAGAAGGTCGAATATCACTTCTTCTCGTAATGTTAATGTTGAGCTCACCGATGCTTTCGCTAGTACCAGCAGCATCGGCTTCACACATTACTCAGTATGCAGTACAGAGAGACCCATCGTACATTACGATCGGTGATTTGGACTGCGACGGTGACAATGATATCGCTGCAGCGAGTTCTATGGGTCACTTCATCAGTGCATTGTATAATGATGGAAACGGAGGCTTTGGGGACAGGCAGGACGTTTTCATTTCGAACAATGATTCACACCGAGCAGGATTCCGTGATACAGCGGACGGAACTCGGGTTTTCATCGATGACGTCGATGGAGATGGAACTAATGATCTGATTTACTATCAACAAAATATACGATTTGTGGGTGGGCCTCATGTTCCCGGAAATTTGACTGTACTTTGGGGAAGCTGTTCTGATAGGGTCAATGCTTGGGACTCTTCTGATCCTATTACCATCAATAATCCCTATCTTATGGATATGGATGTAGGTGATATCGATGGCGATGGAGATGCCGACATAGTGATGAATGTCATGGACGCAGGTGCTACTAACAATTTCATTAGTATTTTCAAGGGTCCAGATCCAGCTCAGATAACTAATCAACAGACAATACCAGTTCCTCTTACCAGTGGAATGTATACCAATCTCTTGCTAGGTCATTGGGGCGAAGATGTTGTTGGTGGAGGAATTCCTGGTGGGGTAGGAGATTGTGAGGATCTTGATATATGGCTACTCAGAACTCCTCCTTACAATGTAGGAGTTGGATACTCAGCAGGACATTACGACAACATGACAGTCCTTGAGTACGATTGTACTCTTGGAACATATCCTAACCCTCTAGATGCAACCGCTAGTGGTGTTCATAATTTCAAACTCGATGCAGAACACAACTATCCTTTGTATGGAATTGACATAGCAGATACTGATGATGATACAGAAGTAGATTTGATTGCTGCTGTTGATGGAATTACTGGAAACATTTCCTATGCAACTAAATCAGGTAGTTCTTGGAATACTCAGAACTATGTTCATTTGGGTGACTATCTAGGTGCTTCAATCACTATCTCAGATGTTAACCGTGATGGAAACGTTGATTTCTTCGTTCCAACAGAAGTTACACTAACTCGTCTGCAAGACTCAAGTGCTCAAAACCAAACCTACCTACTGGTAGACAACCTACGAGAGATTAACACAGTGGAGATTATTCTCGCTAACCCAAGTGGGACTGGATATCTCTCGTCCCTGTCCTTCAATGTAGGCCGCCGTCCAACAATGGCCGTACCTGGTCAATTAGCCGGTGGCGATGACAGTGCGTTTGAGATTGCTATCGGTCAGAGAGACCGCTCTTACCGATTCGCCAACAGTGCTATGTGGCTAGACACACAAGGTTGGGCAGGAGCAGGTGATTTCCTTTCCGTTCTTTCATTGGATAATCAAGACGTAGGAATCACTGAGGTTTCGATAGCACCTGCTGCCTATGATCCTGCAACTGGACAAGCGATGATAGGGGAAGGTAATCGATTCGTGAATTTAACAGTAAAGAATACTGGACTGAATCCAATAAGTGGTTCAATTAATGTGGATCTTGAAGTCAAGGAAGTAATTGGTGGAATCGACACCCTAGTCTATTCTAACGACTTTGAGGGCAACATTGACAATGCTAACTGTGCATCATGTACTCTTACTTCTAAATCATACACAGGAGAATATGGTTCAGGTTCTTCTTCATGGCATGAGGAATGGAATGCCACAGTCGATTCAAATGGTTCAGCAACTGATGGTTGGTGGGAAGCTGATTCTAATCCTACCACATATATGTGGGCTGGAATGGACCATAATGGTGAAGACAACGATTCTGGATATTACAACAATATGGATGAAGCATTCATCATTGAAAATGTGGATTTAACAGGTTCAGATGCAGCATACCTAGATTTGGATTTAATGTGCAGTGCAGCATTTTTCGAACTATATCTTGCAGAACAATACTCAGTTGTTGAGAGGTGGTTGTATGAGGATTCTTGTGGTATTGAGGTATGGAGCGATGGTAATGGATGGGAACAAGTATTTTTCACAGGTGGATGGGATAACGAACGATATTTCCGTCTGTATACCCTTGGTCAAGACCCTGAATACAACACCTACAACGGTAATTTCTACACTAACACAGCAAGTGGTTGGCTCAATTTCAGTGGTGACAACGCAATTGATCTGACTAGATATGCGGGCGAGATTGTAGATATCCGATTCCGTTTCCGTAGTGGCTTAATGGGTAGCGTAGGCCCAGATGGGTCCTCTCAAGATACTGGCCTCGATGGATTTGCTTTCGATAACATTTCAATTCGCAAAACAGATGTGCAATTTGGAAGTCAGGAGACCATTAGTCAGCAACTAACCTTCTCCAACATGGCTGCAGGTGCTACTGAAGAGGTCTCCCTAACTGCAGATTTTATTGATAACACGACTTACTACATCAAGACGGCTCTAACAAATCCGTCAGGATTTGACAATGCTGATGACACCAATGATGAAGTAAAGTTCCAAATTACTGTGAAGAATCTCTTTGATCCTGGTGTAGCAGAGGAACCTTGGGTCAGTCTTGAAAATGGTCTGAAATATGCTTCAGGGGACCGTGACATTGAGATCCGCGTACAGAATTATGGAAACACAATAACTGATTTCAGATTAGAAACTAAGATTCAGAATGCTCTACCTGATTTGGTTGCGATTGAGGATTTCTCTGGTTTAGAACCAATGTGGAGTGATGATGGCAATGAGAATGGTTCACGGCTTGATGATACAAGTGGTGACCATCCAATGCTACCTCAAAGTCGAGGTGTCTTCAATTCTCATGCTTATTGGCTTGGGGATCCAGATACTGGATATGGTGACGAGTGGAATGAAACCTTGAGTCTTGAGCCTGTCCAGATTGCTACTGGTGGCGACTTCACTTACCTTTCATTCGATTACTTTGCAGAAGGAGATTATCTATCGGACAGTGAGGGTAATATCCTTGCAATTAGGGATGCCGCCAACCTTGAGGTTCAATGGTCAAAGGGTGGTGAATTATTCACAGGGAATGTTTGGGGTAGTTGGACTGACTTAAACGAAAATGGTATTCGTCCATTCGAAGCCTGTGAGGATTTCGATCAAAATGGAAGATATGACGAGGTTGAATACTTCGGTGATCACTCCGACAGATATGAATCAGTGGTTTGGTTTGACTCAGAGAGCCTTGTTAAATCCGTAATTGTCGACTTTACTCACATCACTCTGCTGAATCAAACCTCAAACAGTAGTTTTGACTGGAATGTAGAATGTACTGATCTTTCAGGTTCTGAGGTTACTCTAACTTGGAGGTTCCAATCAAATGGAGATGGAGTCAATGGAAACGCAGGTCTAGCAGGCTTCGCAATTGATAATATTAGATTTGATGAATTTACTTTCGAGAACGATGGAACTTACTTCAATAATGTCAGTGGCTTAGATGCTGCTGAGAAGGAAAAGGTTACAGTTGCAACGCATGATTTCCAGGCCGGAATTTATCGTATAGATTCAACAACTCTTTTCGACAACGATATTGAAGGAACTTCCTGGTATAATATGTCTGAAATTACCACTGCAAATAACCATACTCAGATTATCTTCAGTATTGCAAGTGCTGATATCACCCTGATGCAACCTGATATCCTTGATTGCGTCTCTGATATCACATACAAGTGTGTATACTCGATAGATGATTCTTCAGAACACAGTTTCTCAGTTCCTTTGCTTAACGGTGTTATTGCAGGTGAATATGAATTAAGTATGAAGATTGTAGATATGACTACTGGACAAACCGTGTTTGAGGGAGCCGATGATAACTCACCTCACGAACTTGACCCACACCAGAGGGATTGGGCGAATTGGAGCAGTCCATATTCAGACTGGTACGATGGTCATGAGTACAATATTAGCTTCTTTGCTACATTAACTGAGGACGGAGAACGTTCAGGAAATGATCGATATTTCGAGATTGAATTCTTTGACACCATTGATGTCGCCATCCTCTCGAATCCAACAGATCAGAATCGACTCCAAAGAGTAAAACAAGACCTAGAGTCAATGGGCATGTCTTACACCCAATTGTCTGTGAGTGATTGGGAGCGCTACGCGACTGAAGATTGGCTAGACCACTATGAGAAGATTCTACTACCTTGGCAGACTGATTACAATGTAGTCTATGGTGAGTACTATGAGACTCTCGCTGAGACTAGAGATTCAGATGGTTTGTCTGTAACTGAAATTCTTGAAGCCTACATGGTTAACGGTGGCACTCTTGAGATTCACCTAGGTCCATACCGAAACGAGTACCAGCCTAATCGCCTACCTTTCGGAATGGATATAGCAATGCGAAATCAATGGAACAATACTGTAACTTACGATGATTTGGTAATCACCGATGCTTATCATCCATTATTGAACAATGTCGACACAGCAGCATTTGCTGGAATTCACGGGGGCTCCCATGTAGCCCTAGCTGGACTTGATACTGCGCAGGTCCAATTCGATCAGATACCACAAGTATGCGGTGGCCGAATCAGCGATCCAGTTGGTACATTCCACACTTTGATGCGAAGCGAGTCATTTGACACTCAATCATTACTGTCAATATGTAATCGAGGAGCAGGTGGAATGATTGTTACCACTCTTGATGTTGAGAATCCATCCGTATCTCAGCCATATGGTGGCACCTCTATGCCTCTACTATCGAACATGCTGGCATATCAAGTGACACCATATCCTACTTCTTTCGGAATTGCCGGAGACGGCTTTGACTTGACTGTTAATGACGAGGCTCCATCACTTGACACAGTGACTGGTGCTTATTCTACAATGTACATCAAATCAAATTCTGATTTATCATTCTCATTCTTAACATCTGATTCATCAATTAGTGATTCAATTATTGCAGATTGGACTTTGACTTCTACTGATGAGAACAACTCAGTTACCGGATGGCAAGGTGAAATTGTAGATTATGGTGAAATAAGCCACATCCAACAAAACAGCCCAAGCATTCCTACTCCAGGTACATTCTGTGTAGGTGATACAAGTTCATCCACTGGTTGTCTTATCGGTGCTGAGTGGTTACTGACTCTATACCTGCATGATGATTCCGGACACACTAGAATTACTTACATCCACCTTGTTACAGATGACACTCTTGCTGATGAATTCCGCCCTAATGCTGAACTTAGCCTGATTGAGGATTCAGTTACCGATGAGTATGTAACTCTTGATGATACAAAGGAAGTTAGTGGCATAGATTGGCCAGTTTACCGTGTTCGATTGACTGACACTGGTGATATCAGTTTGAACTTCGATGCATCCATGTCTAATGACGCTGATGCACCAGAAGGAGAACGTGGAATTGAGATGTTTGAGTATCGTGTATTCTTCGATTATCCTGTAGATAGTGATAATCCAACTTTAGTAGGTCACGAATATCAAGTTCCAGATGCAGCAGGTGGTGACACCTGGTCGTATGTGTTCAGAAACTTGACTAGTGATGGTTCACTTGAGAATCAAATCCGTCTTGAGTTAATTGTTTATGATAGAGCTGGAAAACAGTCTGAGAAGGCGAGGATGTACTTTATCGTCGTAGGTGAAGACTTTGGAGATGAACCTCCTGTTGTTGACATTACATCACCTAGGTCTACCGATTCTCAAGATGGAGATCTTGTAACCATCAGTGGTGTTGTTACCTCTGGAGCTGAGAATGGCGTAATGATAGAAGTAGCATTTGATGATAGCCTATTCGATGGCTCTCCAACTGTTCAAGCAACTCAGAAAACTCTTGGTAAGTATAACTCAACAGTAGTCCCTCTGAGTGATGGACAATCATTTGCCCTAACGCTCGATATAACTGATTTGTACAATGTTTATGAATCACTAGATGATGAAAATATAATCGGTTCAAATCCAACTGTATATTGGCGAGTCGTGGAAGGTGATGGGGAAAGATACACCTTAGACTATGAATTGACCATTGATTTGTTACCGCGTTACAGTGATCCTTGTATTACAAATCCAGATGCATCTGGTTGTGAAAAATCAAGTGGTAATTCAATGACATTAGTGTTTGTAGCAATTGGTGCAGTACTAATTCTAGGAATTGTCGGAGTCACATTAGTAATCAGATCTCGTGGTAAGGATGATGTCGGTGACACTGTAGAGCAATTCGGCGGTGTTGAGCAGATGGATCCTGTAGAGGCATATGTGCAGCAGATGGTTGGCCAAGGATATGCTGAAGCTGATGCTAGACAATATGCAGAGCAATACTACGCTGCTTACTATGCGCAACAAGGTAAAGGCGGCGGCAATTGATAGCCTCCCTCAATAGGGGGCTTTGAAGCCGCACCTTGAAGAAGCGGTGGCAACCGGCATATTGTATGGGTAATGCTGACCGATACACAGTGGCTGACATTTCTCTAGCCGAAGCAGGCGGGTTGAAGGTCGCTTGGGCACGAAGTCGTATGCCCGCATTGGCTGCATTGAGAGCCAAGGCAGAGGCCGAGAAACCCCTAGAGGGCCATAGAGTAGCAGGCTGCTTGCATGTTACCAAAGAAACAGCAGTTCTAATCGAAACTATCGCTGCTGCGGGTGCTGAGATATCTTGGTCTGGATGTAATCCGTTATCTACTCAAGATGATGTTGCTGCTTGGCTTGCTACCCAGGGATACAGCGTTCATGCTTGGTATGGACAGAATACGGAGGAATTTTACTGGTCAATTGACAAAACTCTAGAGATGAATCCAACTATGACTTTGGACGATGGAGCGGATTTAATCTATCGTGTACATTCTGAGTATCCTCATTTAGCTGATGGAATTGTAGGTGGTACTGAAGAAACCACAACAGGAGTACATCGATTGCGAGCAATGGGAGAGGCTGGAGAACTTCGATATCCTGTAATCGCAGTAAATGATGCGACTACCAAATGGGATTTTGACAACGTTCATGGTACTGGCCAATCAACTCTTGACGGCATTATTCGCGCTACTAGCGTTTTGCTTGCTGGAAAGGTATTCGTTGTAGCTGGATATGGTCATTGTGGCAGAGGTCTTGCAATGCGAGCTCGTGGGATGGGTGCTAATGTAGTCATAACCGAAATAGACCCTATCGCGGCTCTAAAGGCTGTAATGGATGGTTTTCGTGTGATGAAGATGGATGAGGCAGCGAAAATAGGAGATGTTTTCTGTACAGCCACTGGAATGAAGGATGTTATCATCGGAAGGCACTTTGATTCGATGAAGGATGGTGCAATTGTTTCCAATACGGGTCACTATGATTGTGAGATTAATATCCCAGATCTCGAAAGTCGAGCAACTAATACTTACATTATTAGAGATAATAATGAGGCATTTGAGTTGAGTGATGACAGAACAATCCATCTTCTTGCACGAGGTCGTTTAGTCAATTTAGCAGCAGCCGAAGGCCATCCTAGCGAGGTTATGGATATGTCATTTGCAAATCAATTTCTTTCATTGTGTCGCTTAGCGGCCGAAGGTGAACAATACGAAAATATTGTTTATGATATTTCATCGACTCAGGATAGTGAATTAGCTGCATTAAAATTGGCAACAGAGGGTGTTAGTATCGATACTTTGACTCCAGAACAAATCGCTTACGCAAGCGATTATAGCGCTGGGACCTGATTTTGAAAATCACTCAATCTTCGATGGTATCAAATTCGACTGATTCATCCTCATCTTCGTCCCACCAACCTGAATCTTGTTGTTCCCAATTTGGTAGATTCGGTGTCCATTTTTGATTCAACTTTTCATCTACTTCGACAATCTTCTCAATTCTTTCCTGAAAGGCAATAGTGCGCTTGCCTAAGATTGAATTGTAAAGTTTACTTCCTCTAATTTCATCTGGAATACAAACTCTCCCGGTACTAGTTTCAACATCTAGAGCCCTATCAAGATCCATTGCGTGTCGATTCAGTTTCTGTAATAATCCTGAGGATAATCTACTGATGCCCCAAAAGAGTAACAGAATGATCAGGAAAACAATTAGGAAGCCCCATTTAGTGTTGCCAAGCAAAGTCATTGAAAATGTTCCAAGCAAGAATACGATAGGCGCTACAAAAGTCAAGAGAAAGAATGTTTCAGATAGTGGTTTCCTTGTTTTCATTCGGTCAATAATTTCCCATCTCTTGTGTTTTGAGTTCTGTGGTCTGAAAACATCATCCTTTTCCATATTTGCTGCATTTGCAACCATTTTTCTTACAGCATCCATTCTGAATAATTGTCGATTATCAGGAGTATCCATCTCAGGGCTGAATAGGATGTCTAATAATTTTCCAGCATCGTCATAATTTCCTATTCTGATGAGTACACCAATTTGCTCAATTAGGGGTGTGACCTCTCTTGGAGCAACCTTTCTTCTTCGTTCCCACCATTCAAGTGATTCTTCCATCATCCCTAGATGGTCTACGAGTAATGCTCCTCCTAGTATCCATGCATCTCTACGTTCGGGGTCGATTCTGACAACATTTTGTAGTGCAGAAAGTGAGATGGCTGCCTGAGGGAGACTAGGCTCCTCTGTTTTACCTCGTCTTACAGGAGGTAGTGAAAGTCGTGAAATCATGAACCAAGCATCTGAATGATCCGGATCTATCTTAGTGACCTCATGAGCTAGAGATTTAGCATCTTCAAATTCACCGGCTTCTTCTTGCTCGAGCGCGTCAATCCAAAGCATCTCCGCGCTCTTCGCCATAGCCATTGCTCAGGCTTTGCTAAGATGAATGCTCGGGTCGAGAATCTTCGATTGTATGATTGAATTTTGGTAATAATTCTCATCTTCTACCGCTACTTCTACCGGGCCTATTTCGACGGTTTCCGCCTCCGGTTGGCCCACGGAATCCGCCCCTTCTAGGTCTATTCGCACTACCTGGGCTTCTTCCTCTCGAATTTCCACCTTGTCTAGAATCTCCATCTCGGAATCCTCTACGGTCTCCGCCTCTTGGACCTCTTCGGTCGCCTTCTCTTGATTGTTTTCGAGGAGGCCTATCCTTGCTGTCCTGCCTATCCCTATTGCTGCGGCCACCGCCTCCACCACTAGGCTTGTCGGCTTCACAGCGATTGCATTTATTTCTGAATGCAAAGTTTGAGTTCTTACATTTTGGACAAGTCCAATCTCCACCGCGATTTCCATCACTGCGATCTCTTCCTCTTCCATCACTGCGATCTCTTCCTCTTCCATCATTTCTGCCTCTTTGATGATTTGAGCCACCACCACCTCCTTGTGGTTTTGCGGTTTCACAGCGGTTACATTCAGTTCTGAATGCAAAGTTAGAATTCTTACATTTTGGACAATCCCAGTCGCCTCCACGGTTACCATCTTGTCCACCTCGTCCTCTATCTTGTCCGCGTCTATCTCTATTGCCTCCGCGGTCGTATCCTCCACGACCACCATCTCTTCCACGGCGACTATCTTGTCGATCAAAGCGTCCTCTATTTTGGTCGCGGCTGCGTCTCTCACGAGGTGCGATTTCTACTGGTGAACCTATTGCGCTAGATGCATCTATGTCTCCAACTAATGGATGAATGTGGATTAGAGCTCTGTCCGGGGCTCCAATTACGGTATTTACTCTTCCAAGTGGCTTACCACCGATTACACGAATCGATGCCCCGAGGCGCGGAGCTCTTCCTTCAAATGCAACGAGAAGCCCACCTTCGTGAGATTCACTCTCGACGCTTCCGCTAAAGCTCATGACTTGAGCCGCGTCGGCCCGAGTATATGAGTGCGGCAGATGCTGCGAGGATAAGTCCAGGCAGCCCCATTGCTGGAAGTGAAAAGCCAGAATCAGTAGTATCTGGTTCTTCTATTATGGGCTCAGGTTCAGCAAATAGATGAGTATTGTCAATGACGCGCTGTACTTCATTACAAAGTTCCGATTCATCACATCCCCTCACCACTACTGTGTGTGTTCCTTCAGACCAAACTGAGAAGTCAATCATAGGTGTTGACCAAGAATTTCCATTTACAGTCACCTCCCCAGTAACTCCACCATCAATAAGTAGATTGAATGATACTGATTCTCCATCGGGGTCACTAAATACACCATTCATCGACCATGAATTTCCATCCCAACCTTCGGAATTAACTACGATAGATGGAGGTGCCCCGGTCTTGATTATTCCAAGGTCATAGAACTCTTCCATGCTATACACACCATCTCCAGTCACTTCGACCCAAACATATGCTGGACCTGGTACAGTACCTGATGCGTCAACATCAACAGTAATTTCAGACACAAATAGTGAAAATGGACCTGATGAACCTTGGCTAACTCCAAATTCAGAGGTTAATCCAACTAATACACTCAATTCTGGCCATCCTGAAGTCGGACTCATAGTTATTGGATGAGGGTCTGAAAGTTCTGTATTAGTAGTTGAAATTTGGAATGGCACTCCTACATTCCAAGACCTATTTCCTGAAGATTGTCCTGCTTGATCTATAGCCTCACATGTAACTTCTCCAGCCTCACCTCGAGGGACATCCATTGACAAGTCACGATTTTCAATTTGGATATTCAGCCCTGCATCCCCTCTGCAATTAATTGTCAATGAAGAAAGAGCGGCTTCATCCGAAAACCAGTTCTGCATTTCCTGCCAATTGGCAATCACTTGTTGTCCGCCACTGCTTTTTGGGAACCAAGCATCATCTTCCGGTGCCGATTCAGTCCAGGCAGGAGGATTGTCGATTGGTATCGGCGCAGTGGTGAAATCAGCGAATAGGTCTTCTCCAATTGGCCAAATAGGCATATTCGGCTCAATTGAATAAGTTAGACTACCATCGTCATTCTCAATCAGTTGATACGAGCTTGAAGCATCTCCTAAACAAGTACCTCTCAGGGGGGCTTCTCCTGCATATTCATCGATTTCAACTTCTACATTACGCCCTTCGCATTCTTCCCACATATCTAGTCGAAGTTCTTCAGTATGTGGGAAATGGAAATTGTATACTATATTCGACAAGTTAGAGGCATTGAATGCAATGGTGAATTCATCAGGTGAATTGATATTATTAATTGTCAAGGAAGCATTTAGCCAAAGCATCAATCTGCATTCATCTATTTCTGCAGTCGCAGCTATATTCGTATCACAGTCTCTATCTGAGTTGGGAACTACTGGTATCTCAACACAGTCGCTACTACTACCCCATCCTGAACACGAACGGACTTGAGAGTGATCTTCGGGAACAAGATTCCACTCTTCGACCAATACTTCATCCTCAGTCCAAGAGATGTTCTTCCAATCTGTACCTACACCACCCCGGTGAGGGCCACCATCTCTCATTCCAATTCGTGTTAGCGTGTGCTCGACACACTCGGAAGCTATGGCTCGAACACCTTCTCTCTCATCTGTGGAAATCCATCCATCATCTCCACTAGGATATACCTCTGCTACAAATGTGTCAAGGTTTGTTCTGACAATATCCGCAAATGTACCATTTACCCACGCTATCGCGTGGACATCAGCCGATTCCCAATCCGAAGCGATTTCAACCTCAAAAATAGCGCTTGAATAATCGAACATATCCTCGAAGGTAATAGAACTGCATCGCTCTTCAAGAGTTGGTCCTTCAAGTTGTTCACGGGATTCATTATTCGCTGGAAGTTCATTACTAGGAGCGCTCATTGGAACCCACGAAGTGACCATTGCGAACATGGCAATTAGGACGGCCATCTGCATCACACTACGGCGCGTCATGCCTCCGGCGTGCAATAGTAGACGATATTGATATCGGCGTCGCGTTAATTCAGAATTCAAGTCAATAATCAGGCTTCGTATGCCTCTACCATCATTCTGACGGCATTGTTTACCTCAATATCTCCATCAAGTAATTTTCCTAATGAACTCAGAAATGGCACTTCCATACTAAGGGCATTTGCTCTTTTGAGAAACATCCGAGTTGCCCTAACTCCTTCTGCAACCATGTGCATTTCACCTAATGCGGTCTCAAGTGATTTTCCAGAACCTAACTTTTCACCTAGAGTTCTGTTTCTTGAGCGTGGGCTTGTCGATGTTACGTAGAGATCACCGATTCCTGCTGGACCGAATGCAGTAGAGGATTCTGCCCCCATTGCCGCGAGTAATCGAATGCCCTCGCTAAAACCAGCCAAAACCAAGGCAGCCTTCAGATTGTCACCACCAATTCCATCTCTTAGACCATCTACAAGACCACAGGCAAGAGCTACTGTGTTTTTGTATGCGCCCCAAAGTTCAGCTCCAATCACATCATTAGTTGATGAGAGTACTAGAGTTTCTGTTGAGAGCCGTTCTGAAATTCGTTCAGCAACAGATTTGTCGTGACAAGCGATTATTGCGCTAGTCACAACCCCTCTAGCAACTTCAGGAGCGATTGTTGGCCCAGTTAGTACAATTACCGGATTAGATTTACCAGCATTTTCTAGACGGGCTTCAATTTCAGGAGAAATCATTCCTGATTCACTCTCTTCTGTGGGAGCCAGACCTTTGGCTAAATCGAGAAGAACATGCGAAGGTCGTAGTAAGGGAATTAAATCGTTAACAACAGAAAGGATAACTCCGCTTGGAAGAGCGATTACAAGAATCTCACAAGTCTCTGTGACATCAGATAATTCCATCGTCACATCTAGATTGGGAAGTTCGTAACCTGGCAGATATTTGTGGTTCACATTTTCAGTCATCAATGACTCATAGACTTCCTGTTCGATGGTCCAGCCCATGACGTTGTGACCGTCCTCGCACCATACTTTGGCTAGGGCGGTTCCCCAGTTGCCTAATCCAAGAACCCCTATTCTAGCCATATGCTCCCCTGAATCGCCTCGCCTCGCGCCTTCATTAAGACCCTATGGGGTCAGGTTCGCCTTCCGTTGGATTCTTGAGGTGTATTCTAACCGTCCGGAATAAGCAGGGGTACCCGAGTGGTCAAAGGGGCTGGGTTTAGGTCCCAGTGCGTAGTGCTTCGCAGGTTCAAATCCTGTCCCCTGCACCAATTTTTATTGCAGGCATAAATCCTATTGATTAGGCCCTTGCTGGCCCATTGTGGATGGGCAAGTTGAACAGCCTACTGTGGGAATGTCACAGTTGAAACTGGCTGCATACATAATGGCCGGAATAATCCTATTAGCTAGTATTGGTGGAATACTGAATTACATTGGACGGGTATTCGTTGAGGGAATAATCGAGGATATTGAAGAGGACTTCAAGAACCAACCTCCAATGTCTTGGGCGAACTCTACTTCTGTTGTAGATGACATAGAAACTCTATCTGATTTTGGATATAGGAAAATCGACACAGTAGCTCATGCGAATGCAGGAGATTTTGTTCAATTTAGATTCGAAGATTTGGGTTATGAGGTTGAAGTACAGGAATTTACTACAGAATTATGTCAAGATTGTCGGAATTATGTTGCAACAATGGAGGGGCAAGATCCGGACTCTTGGATAGTAGTAGGAGGCCATTATGATGCTATCTGCTATAGTCAGCAAATTGTCATAGGTATAGAATATCCAGGATGTACCTCTGAGGGTGCTTATGATGATGCAACAGGTACTGCATCGGTTCTCGAACTTGCTAGACTAATGATGGAATGGCAAGAAACATTCCAAGATTATCAAAAATCCAATGATGAAGACCTACTATTTCCGTCTATTGACACCAGACCAAAGCACACTTGGAAGTTTGCAGTTTGGGACTATGAGGAATGGCAGGGCAGCGGTTCTCCAGAAGGAGCTGGGTACGGTAGTGAGACTTTCGTCACTACGCTGCCTGAGGACGTAGAGATTGCCACATACATCAATCTCGACATGTATGGGCTCAATTGGCCAGTTGAGACCCAATTGGTAAGCCAACTCAGCGGCTGTGATGAGGATTACTTTCACCTCTACTTGTTCACATCCCCTGTCGACGATTGGTCGTATTACGAGGACAGAGGTCTGAATGTAACCGATGAGATGCGAGAGGAGGCATCGGATCTACAAGATAGGCTGGGTTTTGTGATGTATGACGAACTTGATTATCCAACAGAGTGGGTTGTTGTAATGGACGATACCAAGGGCAATTCAGACCACTACAATTTCATTTCACGAGGTTGGCCTGCAACTTGGTTTCGTGGTATGCATGAGTTCTTGCAAGAAGGAGATGATACATGTGAGCAGTCTCCCAAACATGCCCCTACTGACAGAGTTGACGTTCTTTACACATTAGCTGGTGGACGTGGCGGTCTTGAGGCGGGTATGCAAACAGGTCTCAATGCTCTAACCCTGCTAATGTGGTCCGATGTTACCGGAAATTGGGAATGAATAATGCCGCCCTATAATTCATAAGAGTCCGACTAATCCAATGTTTCATGACAAGAGCGTTTGCTTTGTTAGCTAGCCTGTTCCTAGTGATGACCCCTCTAGCAGGATGCCTAGAAGAATCTGACATTGATCAGTTTCTTGATGACATACTAGGGTGCATGGACGAGAAAGCCGAGAACTATGACGAGAATGCTACTGTTGAAATGTTAGAGGATTGCATTTACCTAGTATCAGTAGACACTTTCATGGATGAAATTGAAAATTCCATGGAAATTGATAAAATGTTAGAAGAATCACCCAAAGCGGGTTACTCATTACATATTACATCCTCTGGATATAACGAAGAACTAGGTAGCGATATTTCCATGAATATCGAAAAAACAGTTATGGCCGATATTGGTAATTCATCAGCATACATTAGAGAACTTACTGAAGTCACAGGAATGATAACTATTGACTATTCTGTGACACAGGTCGGCGAATCAATCAATGTTAAATCTTCAATTTCTGGAATGTTTGCAGGCGGTGGAGAGCCATACAACACTCTAACAAGAGATAACAATCCAGATATCATGCAATTGATTCAATCAATTGAGGAATCTGATGATTCCGTTCCTGTTGATGATCTAGCACTAGATCCTGAAATCTCTGAGGATGCAAATTTCAATGTTTCATGGAATTCAGCCGAGTCAAAACATGTCCTCTCAATTGATTGGTATGATGACGAGACTGAACAGGATGTTACTATGACAATATCTCTTTCAGAGGATGAACAATTAATTTCTTATCTAATGGTTAGCGAAAATGTAACCTCAGAATCTTCGATGCAATATACAGCAATGTGGGGCGATGCAATCATCATTGAGATTGATGAAAACCTTCCAAGGACCGCTTTACCCATTTCCTGGGATTACGATACAGAATCCGAGGACAACTGGGACGATGGCGATGACTCGGACGGCAATAGTTCTGAATGGTCAATGAACCACTTCTGGGGCTGTGGATTGGTCAATGTCGATTCCACCACCTTAGACGATTGGGAGAATGAAACAATCATCGATGCAATCTCCGCACACCCTGAGTTCCCAGATTGGTGCGGGGAAGTCGTCGGAGTCGATGATTTACCTCCAGAAATTAGTGATGGCGAGCCGGGTTTTGACTCCCCTCAGATGCGCTGGGCCAGTCTCGATGAAGATGGTCAAGTTCAATTTGTCACTGTGAGTCAGGACACTTTCAAGTTGGAATATCCATTCATGTCTGAATCAGATTGTGAAATGTATGGTCTTGTCTGGGATGAAACAGATTCTCTCTGCGGTGACCACGTCCCCATCTGGATGGATATGGACGATACCATACAGGTCGTTCAGTGGCCAGATGGTGAGATGGAATACATCCGATACGAGGTGAATGGAGATCACATGTTCATCGGCTTCCTAAACCCAACAATAGAGGAGCCCATACCAGACCCCGTAGATACGGTATTGCTAGTTAATTCATCTCAAATTTTCAATGCCCCAATCTCTGAATTTGAGTTCAGGGCTCTTGATTGTAGCGCGGCCCCTGACCAAGTATCTGATGAGGGGGAGAATCTTGGTCCGAATGTTGATGATTGTGTTGTAATTCATTCAGATACATTGACCACCCTTCCAGTAACTTGGAATTTTGAAGATGAATCTTGGTTTTCCTTCTCCTATTCTGACAATGATGATGACGGAATGATTTCATCTGGTGATGAACTATTACTAACCAATGGTACTCAATTGCCAATCTACTTCGAGGTTTACGATACATGGGCAGAAGAGTATGTCTCCCAATCAAAGGCAGTAGCTCCTGACCTTCCTGGATTCGGCGCCATTATAGCAATAATTTGCTTGATTGGAGCCTCATTATCTTCTCGAAGAGATTGAAGACACCGTTTGACCAGTCTCGGATTCCTTTAGGAATCCGGAATCGCCGACCGTCGAGTTCATGACCCCGACTAGTCCTCTAAGAATCGTGACCGCGGTGAAACTCACTGATGAGACTGAGAAAGATAGTCTCGACAAAGAGTTGGATATCATCCGCCAGCGCCGTGAGGGTGACAAGAGATTTTTCAGAGGTGCGTTCGAAGATTACACACTAATTGTTGGAGTAATCATTGGTGCCGTCTTCTTTGGCGGTGTTTTTGTGATGTCATCAGGATGGGTGGCAGCCGATTCGATTACCCTTGACCAAAACCTCTCAAAAACACCACTAGATTCCGGCGAAGAATGTGTAGATCGAGAAGGCCAAATATGGTTTAACATATTTTTTTCAGCCGATGAACACCTAATCGAGGTTAAGGCGTACAATATTGATTCTTCAAGTAACATTCTTTATTTTCAAATTGAAAATGAAAATCATTCGCATTTAATTGAAGGTGAAATTGGTGAAAATAGTCTAAGTTTTGATCCGTCCATACTTGATGATGGGCATTTTGAAGCACTTGTTTTGGTAAGAGATGTAAATTCAGATGATGATGACCCTCTAGCATTCAAGATCGTTGAAGTAGAGGTTTCATCTCATTCAAGTGGTCCATTTAGTTCTGATGTAAAACAGAAGGTCGAGGTCGAAGATGACTCACCTCGTTCATGTTGGACAATAGAAGGACTTGGTGAATGGGGATGGATATTGATGGGTGCCGAATGGGTTGGTGGTCGCGAGGCTGCAATGCTAACTGGGGGGAATGCGGGAATTCCAGCATGGTGGTTGGCCTTGGTCTCTCTTGGCATGTCTCTGTTTTTCCTTTGTGTTCAGTATCCATTGATGCATAAGATGTATCACCGAGATTCTGATTATCTTCTTACTGAATCTCAGTTGCGTAGACTAATTGAAAGAATTCTTCTTGCGTCTCAAGATGAAGCAGATATAGATATTGATTTCAATGAGATGAAGATGCAAGAGCGAGCAATCTCAATTGATGTCTTAATACCCTACGGGACTCGTAGCACAACGATAGGAGATTCGATGAGTATTCGAGCAATCCTGATACGAAGTTTGCTTGAAGAATTCACCGTTTTCGGCGAAATGAGGCCTCTTCAGATGAAACTCGTCTGCATTGATGATGGAGTCCACGAGGCTCATCTGAATATTTCGCACCCACTTGAATTGAACCGAGGCCCAATTACTCCGAGTGAGGATTACTCATCTTTCTTTGAAGGAATGAGTGCTCATGGCTGGCTTGAAGCAGCGGCTCAAACAAGTTTATCTCGCTGGTTCAAGAAGCATAATCTGGTAGAATATGGAACTGCGGTTATTGCCGATGAAGATGCGGTCTTTGTTAGAGTAATTTACCAACCAGTAACTCGCTTTTCTTACTTCTTCTTCAAACCAACATATGCTGACTTACAGGATGACTTGAATGCACATCTAATGCAAGCTCTAGAATCACATCTTGGAGGAAGAGTGCTAGTTGTTAGTGCTAGAAATGAGAAGGCAACACTTTCAGATCGGGCTATGGCTGGAAGAGTTGAACAGCCTACAATGGAAACTCACTCCTATGGAATTGTGCCATTAGGAATCACGACACGAATTAAAGGAATATTACCTGAAATTGATGAAGAGGAATTGGTTGGCGAGGCAATGGTTGCCAAGCAGGGTGGAATTACCGGTGCTTTGTTACAAAATCCATTCATGGGAGATATTCTATCTAGTGTCGAATATGTAGCCCACAAAAACAGAACAAGAATTGACAAATATGGATTCTGGGGCCTAATTGTATTCGTCTGGATTCCATTCATGGCAAGCGGAGTATTAGTTGGTGCTATGCTAGGACTCGTTGCTCGAATGCGCTTCCAGCGAGTCCTAGCAGCTTGCCTATTCGGCGGAACAATCGCTTCACTAACTTGGGCATATACAGCACGTGGGATAATCGAGTTCATGGAAAGATACCATGCTGAGGCTTTTATCCCATTCATTATCCTACTTGCAGTTCTATTCACAATAATGCATGTTCGCCGTAATAAGCGACGCCGAAGAGAGGAACTTTTCCGCGATTCAATGGCATTCTTTGCAGGTGCTAGCAATTCCTAACTTGTTCGTAGAGATATTGATTAGAGAATCATCTTCAGAGAGAACTACGGAGTAGTTCTATGTCTGCACCATTAGTTGAGATGAAGGGAATAAAACGCCATTATGTGATGCCGTCAGGAACTGTGAAGGCACTTGATGGAATTGATCTAGAAATTAATGAGGGAGAGAGAATAATTCTCCTTGGTCCTTCAGGATCCGGTAAGACCACCCTCCTGAACTGCCTCTCTGCTTTGGACACCCCCACCGGTGGTTCTTTCGACTTTGCTGGAAAGGAAGTGCCTAGAGTCCCTGCCTTAGCACCTAGGTGGTGGAATCGACTTGAATCCCTCCCATGGCATACGGCGTTCTTACTACGACCCCTCGCCAAAATCATATTCTTCCCCTTGGAATACTTCACTCACTCTAGGCCCATGGCAAAGGCTAGTGAAAAAGCCACATCGTTTAGGAGAGAAAATATTGGGTATGTGTTTCAATTTTTCAATCTTCTTCAAGATCTAACTGTACTTGAGAATATATTGCTGATTCAAGAATTAGCAGGTAGCCGCGATGAGGCAAGGGCCAAACAACTTCTCCAGCTTGTTGGCTTAGAGAACGAGAAGGATAGATTTCCTGCTGAGATTAGTGGAGGGCAGCAACAAAGGGTTGCAATCGCCCGAAGCCTTGCCAAGAGTCCGAGACTTCTACTCGGTGATGAGTTGACGGGAAACCTAGACTCAAAGACCTCATCTATGGTCATGGAAGTACTAGTCAAGGCATGTGAGGCGGAAGGGATTACCTGTGTTTTCGTGACTCATGACGAATCATTGATTGAATATGCTACACGAGTTGTAAGAATTGACAGTGGAAAAGTAAAGTCTGACGAAATTGTTGAATGAGGTGATATTCTTGTTTGGATTACTTACAAAGCGTTTGGCAAGAAGCCTATGGCGGACAAAGATTCGCCTCTTCGCTGTAGTACTCATGGTGATGGTTGGTGTTTTCGCAGGTATTTCTTTTGCAGCATATGCTCACACAGCCTCAAACATGTACGATGACATCTATGCGGATACTGATGAGGGAGTAAACCTTGCAGATATTTGGGTTGAAAATCCTAGTTGGGCATGGGATGGCAGTACTGCTGATTCAATTTGTGAGGAAATCGCAAATCAATGGCCCGATTCAGATTTAGTGCTAAATGAATGCGAACCTCGTTTGAAACTCGATGGAGTCATGTTTCACACAAATGAAGATGGTGAAGAATCAATCATTCCTGCTGTTTGGCACGGTATTGATGAAGGATATGTCGATCGAGTGTGGTTTCCGGACCACGATTGCTGCTCAGGTGTTATGGCCAGTGCAGATGATGAGATAGTCGTCGATGTAAGGGTGGCTGAAGGAATGAATGTTGAGATTGGTGATAGTATTTCGATAGGTTCCGGAGCAGGAAGCATGGATTACACCATTGTGGGTATTGGTCATCATTCAAATCACCTGTACTTCACCCAGAGTGGCTCATTATTTCCTTCAGAACCTGGAACATTTGCTACTGGATATTTGACTTCAGGAGGCCTTGAAAAATTGGCAAATCTTAGTTCTGGTTCTGCAAATCTTCTCCTCATCGATATAGTTGGGACTCCAGAGTATGATTTACAGACGACCACCGAAATCGAAGGCGAAGAACTCAGTTTAATTATTGTAGAACTAGCTTCTATCTTACAAGATATTGATGATTCTCCTTCATTGGTTTACAGTCGTTCAGGAATCGAATCAGTAGAATTACTCCGTACTGATGCCGAAGGTGCAATGTCGATGTATGTTCCAGTTACTGCAATGATCGCAATAGTTGCTGGAATAACCATCTTCTTGAGTCTTCAGAGGTTGGTACAATCTCAGGCTAGAGAGATTGCAATATTGCGAACACTCGGAATTCCGCGAAATGCTATAATTCCAGGATATATCTTGATGCCCATTTTAATAGGTTTAATCGGTTGTTTATTTGGTATAATTCTTGGAGTATTATTGGGTGCTCCCGCCATGTTGAATATGTATGAAGGATTACTGGGGATTCCAATTATTGAACCTGCAGATGTAACCCCTATCCTTCTGCAAATTTCTGGAATCGCGATGTTAATTGTTTTGTTTTCTGGAATTTTTCCAGCTATCCAAGCCTCTAGACTACAGCCTCTGGAAATCATGCGTGGCCAACATCAGATTAGACTCTCGTCTCGAGGTCTACAGAAGTTAACTTCGAGATTACCTTCTACAGTTGGTCTAACTATCAGGTCTAGCATTAGAAAACCAACTAGGCTAGCCTTCACATTCGTTGCTGTCGGCCTGTCAATGCTAATTTTTGGCAGTATGACACTGATGATGGCTACAATGGAAGATGCTGTAGTTGGTAATGTTGAGAATAATCAAAATTGGGATGCTCAAGTTATTGTTCCCTTCGGAGGGGAGGTGGCAGTGAATGAATGGGCTGATGAGAGAGGTGCTTCTCATGAGTCGATGTTAGTTTTCCCAGCTAACCCAGAGGGAGATACGAGGTATCTCTTGACCTATGGGTTGGATACGGTTTCTACTAACGATAATTCTATGATAGTTTTAGATCTTAAAGAAGGAACACTCCCTGTTGCTAATTCTGAAGTTACACAGGTGCTGGTTGATGAGGGATTGCAGCACTTTCTCGATTGGCAAATTGGACAAACTCAGACGATTATGTTTGGTTCAACTTCGTTGGATATTGAGATAACCGGTATTACTCAAGGAGAAGTGTCACGAACCATGTATTTCCATCGCCAAGATCTCGTTCCTGTAGTAGGAATTGAAGCGACCTCTGTTTTGATTGATTTGCCAGAGGGAGTCGAAGTTGACAATGAATTGGGCGAAATTTCACTTGGAGTTACTCAAAAAGAGGACTTAATCAAAACCTTTGAGTCTCTTTTGAAACAACAACAAGCAATATACAATTCAATTCTTGCGCTTGGAATAATCATTGCAATTGTTGTTTTATTCAATACACTAATCATGAATCTTGCAGAACGAGACGTAGAGATTGCGACACTAAGAGTGCTTGGTGCTCCAATCAACAGGATAGGTGGGATGATGCTGGGTGAACATATCGCTATTGGTTTGATAGGCGGCATTCTCGCCACCATTTTCACCATATTTGGCACTCAAGCATTAATTTCTACATTTGTTCAATGGGCATTTTATCTGACTGTGAAGTCTGATTTCATGGTTGCAGCACAACTTGTTGGCGTTGTTGTTTTCATCTCAGTAATTCTCACACCATACGGAATGTGGAGAATTAGTAGGATGGATTTAGTCGAGAAAGTCAAAGACCTATCTCAGTGAGCCCCCCTCATGCGCGTCGTCACCTGGAACTTGAATGGCATCCGAGCCGCAATCCGCAAAGGCTTGGATGACTTCATTGAGAGGATAGATGCAGACATCTGGTTACTCCAGGAAGTGCGTGCACTTCCTGAACAACTTCCAACAGACTGGACTCTTCCTGACGGTCACGAGGTCATCTGGCATCCGGCCGAACGCAAGGGGTATTCAGGGGTCGCCTCGATGTCTCGTGTTGGTATGGAGGAGCTTGGTCGTGGCATAGGAACTCAATTAGATCCTGATGATTTAGAGGGGCGTGTCTTAACCACGAAATGTGGTCCTCTAACTTGTATCAATATCTACTTGCCAAATGGAGGTTCTGGTCCCGAAAGACAAGCCTACAAAGATAGATGGTTGGAGGATTTGTTGGTTTGGGCCAAGAAATTCCTTGCTTCACCAGAACCTGCGATTTTAGTTGGAGATTTGAATATCGCTCATACAGAAAATGACATCTGGAATCCGAGTGGAAACAGACGCACATCTGGTTTCTTACCGCATGAGCGTGAGTGGTTCAGTCGCTTCCTTGACAGCGGCTGGCACGATTTACATCGGATTCACTTCGGTGAGCAGAAGGGGCCTTACACTTGGTGGTCAAATCGAGGTCAAGCACGGGCCTTAGATCGTGGCTGGAGGATTGATTATGTTCTGGCAAATAATGCTGCTTTTGCTTCTTTCAAAACCGCAGAGGTAAATCGGCAAGCGGGCTTAGATTGCTCGGACCACGCTCCACTAATCATTGATTTTGATTTTTGAATCATTCTCTTCGCTCCCTACGGGAGCGAGAATAATTGCTTGAATTGTTATAACATCCTTTCAATAAGAGAAGTGTAGGCGCAATTCCATGGCCGAGACATTGTTTGAACGCCTCGAACGCCTCCTTCCTGGTGGCCGAGGCGTTTGGATTCCAATGGATCACGGTATCTCTAACTATCCTGAGAAGGGACTTGATAGAATGGATGAGGTTGTTGATACCTGTATTCAATCAGGTGTTAATGCTATAGTTCTCCAGAAGGGTGCTCTGACTCATCATTTCGAACGTACTGGTTGGAATGGCTTCGTATGTCATGTATCGGTTTCAACAATCCACGCAGGAGATAATTCGGGCGACAAAGTACGAGTTGCCTCAGCCAAAGAATGTCAGTTTAGGGGTGCTTCAGCCTGTTCTGCTCAGGTCAATCTCGGTGACGAGGCTGAGCCTGAAATGATTGCAGAGATGGGTGAACTAACCGGTGAAGCAATCGCTCTTGGAATGCCAGTATTAGGTATGGTATATCCTCGTGGTCCAAACTTGAAAATTGCTGAAGATGATTCGACCGGAGGAGTTGCTCATGCGGCTCGTGTAGCTTGGGAATTGGGTTGTGATGTTGTTAAGGTGCCCTGGACTGGAGATTCAGAATCATTTGCTCAAGTCTGTGCATCAGTGCCGATTCCAGTTCTTATTGCCGGGGGTCCTCTTGGAACTTCTTTTGCAGATTTGCTAGAAATTGTCGAACAATCCGTCGCTGCCGGTGGTGCTGGAGTTTGTATGGGGAGACAGGTATTTGGTGCTGAGAATCCAGCCAACCATATTGCAGCACTTCGAGCAGTAATCAATGATGGAGTAAGTGCTTCTGAGGCAGCAGAGATGCTGAGGTGATAATTTGCAATTGTGGGTTGAGGCTACCCCTGAATCTTCTCTATTCGTTCAGGCGGATAGAGTTTGGACTGGTACAGCAGATGATGTTGCAGTTGTTCAATTGGATGATTATAATGGCCAAGAAGAGGCTATTTCTCTAATTGGCATGATTCCTTGGATTTTGATTAAGTGTTCTGATTGGACAATGATTCCTCTCGAGAATATTGTAGCGGCTGCATCTGGTTCTGGAACAAAAATCGCCGTTGCGATTTCTAAGAAAGTAGACCTGAGAGGTGCGGCCTTCGCTCTAGAGCATGGAGTTGATTCCATTCTACTTCCTGATGATGAGGAACTCTGGTTATCTGCCGTTGAAGTGGCAGGGGAAAGGGAGAAGGTCACTGAGAATAAAGAAACAAATTCAATTCTAGAATTTGCCAAAGTAACTTCTGTTGAATCAGGGGGTGTTGGTGAGAGAGTCTGTGTTGATCTTATCGAGAGACTGAGTCACGATGAAGGGATGTTAATTGGTTCATCTGCAAATGCCTTGGCATTGATTCACGGCGAGACTATACCGTCACAATTCGTACCATCTAGACCTTTCAGAGTTAACGCCGGAGCGGTTCATGCCTACTGCCTGATGGCTGATGGTTCGACTCGATACCTATGTGAATTGGAATCCGGAGATAAGGTGGCAATCATCGATTCAAGCGGAGCGCTACGTGATGCCTCAATTGGCCGTCTAAAAGTAGAGCGGCGTCCATTCCTATTGGTTAGATTCGAAGCATCTGGCTTATCCGGTCAAGTAATGGCTCAACAGGCTGAGACCGTACGCTTGATTTCTCAAGATAATCTAATTTCAGTCACCTCCCTCAAAGAAGGAGATCAATTCCTAGTTCGTTTTAGTTCAGGCATGCGCCATGTAGGACGTGAATTGACAGGAGTGATGAATGAGCGATGAGACTTCTGGGACAGGGTCGTGCATGTGGAGGAATCAGTCTTCTACATGCCGTAGGTTGTGGCAACGGCTGTGCCGCACCTATTGATCTCTGGACTCATGTCTCACTTACTGATGAGCCGCTAGAAATTTCTGAAGATGAACATAAATTACTCCAACTTCTTCTCGATGCTTGGAAAGCTAGAGATTTACCCCTCCCTGATGGAAATTTGGGTTGGGAAATTAATTCTAACATACCCATCGGTATGGGTTTGAAATCAAGTTCTGCCCTACTCGTGGCTGCTATGGACGCTTTATCTCAAGCAACGGGTGTGATGATATCGGATGCAGTATGCTGTAACATTCTATCAGCAATACAAATACAGTCTGGATGTAGCATTACTGGAGGTAGGGATGATATTGTAGTCTGCAATAACCATTCTACAATATTGGTAGATGTTTATGATGAGGT
>MPLX02159680.1_pt1 | contig 30605 bp, 24 predicted proteins | sample 1617341 | NCBI WGS metagenome assembly MPLX02 (sample SAMN05944804, study PRJNA350692) | marine metagenome | biome: marine; feature: ODZ; material: water; isolation source: 120 m water sample filtered on 0.2 um supor filter | place: Pacific Ocean | collected 2012-04-08 | depth 120m m | reverse complement strand
TTTTCAAAATCTTCGGAAATCCGAATATGGAGACCACTGTTCATCATGGCTGTATTGAGAACAGTAAAGGGGCTGCTCCCTGAATCGAAACCGTTGGTGACAAGTTTGGCATCTTCATTGTAACTGTCTATCAGCGTATTGACGTTGATGCCCTTCGGTTGGGTTGATTCGTCCGGCTGATAGTGGCCATTCACAAAGAGAAGTGTGGGAAAGGGGAGATTGTCCAAAGACTTGGAAATGACTTCGGGCAGATCAGCTTCTGTTGAGAGCCGGAACGGGGTTTTTACCAAATCAGCAACAGTGGTGAACCGCCACGCCTCCCAGTTCTTTTTCGGGAAACCGGTCTTTTTAAAGCTATCAAATGCTGAGTTTCTCAGATCTTTCAAGGATTGAGGTTCATGTTCAGCGGAGGCGATGGTTGAAAACTGTTTCTCGAGATGTTTCATACCATTATGCAGCCACGGCTTCTTCCAGCCAGCCATAGCCTTTTTCCTCCAGTTCATTGGCCAGTTTCTTGCCGCCAGAGCGGATAATTCGGCCGTCCATGAGGACATGAATTTTGTCCGGATCCATGTACTGCAAGATTCGCTGGTAGTGAGTAATGACAAGCACAGCCCGGTCCTCACGCCGGTACTTGTTTACACCATCAGCCACAATTCTCACAGCGTCAATATCCAGTCCGGAGTCAGTTTCGTCCAGAACAGCCAGAGAGGGATCAAGGGTGAGCATCTGAAGGATTTCATTCCGCTTTTTTTCGCCGCCGGAAAACCCTTCGTTCACGGCACGCTTCAGATAACTTTCGTCCATCTTCACCTGTGCCAGTTTCTCCTTGATAAAGCTCAAAAAGTCCACAGCATCCATCTCAGGTTCGCCCCGGTATTTTCGGACAGCATTCACCGACGCCTTTATGAAATAAGCGAGATTGACACCGGGTATCACCGCCGGATATTGGTAAGACATAAAAACACCTTCCAGGGCTCTTTCTTCCGGTTCCATGTCTAGGAGATCCTTTCCGTTATAAGTGATGTTACCGTCTGTTACCTTATACATTTCTCGACCGGCGATAACGTGGGCCAGCGTACTTTTGCCGGAGCCGTTAGGCCCCATAATGGCGTGGAGCTCGCCGGCGTTTACCGCCAGGTCGAGGCCCTTTAAGATAGGTTTACCCTCTACAGAGACGTGGAGATTCTTGATCTTGAGCATAAGATGTTTCCTAAAATTTTCTTCCAGTCAAATTATTCTCCGCAGAAAAAACGGATGATCGATGGTCAACCGACACTGCCTTCTAAACTCACTTCCATCAGCTTCTGTGCTTCCACGGCAAACTCCATGGGGAGTTCTCTGAACACCCTTTTGCAAAAGCCGTTTACAATCATGGAGACGGCATCTTCTTTTGAGATTCCACGCTGGTTACAATAGTATATCTGATCCTCACCGATAGCGGAAGTGGATGCTTCGTGCTCCATTTGAGCGGAAGGATTCCGTACATCGATGTAAGGAAAAGTGTGAGCACCACACTCGTCTCCGATAAGTAGAGAATCGCATTGTGAATAGTTTCGTGCATTTTCTGCATTTTTCAGGATAGAGACAGCACCGCGATAAGTGTTCTGGCCCTTGCCGGCTGAGATGCCCTTGGAGATAATAGTGCTTTTTGTATTTTTGCCCAGATGGATCATCTTGGTGCCGGTATCGGCCTGCTGAAAATTGTTCGTGAGTGCAACAGAGTAAAACTCACCAACAGTGTTGTCCCCTTTCAAGATAACACTGGGGTATTTCCAGGTGATGGCTGAACCTGTTTCCACCTGCGTCCAAGAAATTTTGGCATTCTCTTCCAGACAGGAGCCCCGCTTGGTGACAAAATTATAAATGCCACCTTTGCCTGTTTTGGGATCTCCCGGATACCAGTTTTGTACTGTGGAGTATTTGATGGTGGCGTCCTTGTGGGCAACCAGTTCCACAACGGCGGCGTGTAGCTGATTCTCATCGCGCATAGGAGCTGTGCACCCTTCCAGATAACTCACATAACTTCCTTCTTCAGCCACAATGAGTGTCCGCTCAAACTGCCCCGTATTGGCGGCGTTGATGCGAAAATAGGTGGAAAGTTCCATGGGACACTTGACACCCTTTGGGATATGGACAAAACTTCCGTCACTGAAAACGGCTGAATTGAGAGAGGCAAAGAAATTGTCAGTGTAGGGGACAACTGAGCCGAGATACTTCCGGACCAATTCAGGATGTTTCTGAACAGCATCGGAAAATGAGCAGAAAATGACTCCGGCCTTTTTCAGCTCCTCTTTGAAGGTGGTGGCTACGGAAACGGAGTCAAAGACTGCGTCTACCGCTACGCCGGCGATCATTTTTTGTTCTTCCAGCGGAATGCCAAGTTTTTCGTATGTTCTCAGCAATTCAGGGTCAACTTCGTCAAGGCTTTTGGGGGAATTTTCTTTTGATTTTGGCGCAGCGTAGTAACTAATGGCTTGGTAATCCATCTCATCACGCTCCACCTTGGCCCAATTGGGCTCCTCCATCTTAAGCCACTGCCTATACGCCTTTAGCCGCCACTCAAGCAGCCAGTCCGGTTCATTTTTCTTCAGTGAGATTGTTTTAACCACCTCTTCATCGAGGCCGGGAGGAATGGTATCCTGATCGATTTCAGTGACAAAGCCGTACTTATATTCTTGCGAGAGACGGCTTTGGATAGTTTGCGTCTCTTCGCTCAATGCTTTCTCAGCTGATCCGTTTTTTTCCATCACATTGCCTCTTCAGCGGCGCGAAGTTACTGGCTATCTTTCTCTCTAGGCAAGAAAAATCCGACTAAATTAGTCTTATATCTAGAAATAAGAGGATTTTCTGAGGGAAAATAGGTTGTATTTAGAGGAGGGAGATACGTTTATTCCCGCTGGAGGGGTGGAAAACACCAATCTGGCAGGCGGTGAAAGGGGATTTGGAGTTGTAGTCTGAGATGAAAGGGGAAACATTCTCTTCAGGCATGGCAATGAGCAGTCCCCCGGAAGTTTGTGCGTCGGCGGCCATGAGATGCTCATATTCCTGCAAACTGTCTCCAAACGCAATTTGCTGGGATGCATGGTCAAGGTTTCTCTTCGTCCCGTTGGGGACCACACCTTTTTCGGCAAGAGTTGCCGTGCCGCCTATGAACGGAAGCTGGTCGAATTTGATTTCAGCCGACACATTACTGGCTTCACACATTTCCAGAAGGTGACCGAGGAGACCGAATCCTGTCACATCGGTGGCGGCGGAGGCGCCGTATTTGATCATCAGTTCAGCGGCCAGAGCGTTGAGGGTAGTCATAAGAGCTGTGGCTTCCTGTATCAGATTATCCTCAGCTTCACCGTGTTTGATGGCTGCGGTGATAATACCAGTCCCGAGTGGTTTCGTCAGGATGAGGGCATCGCCGGCACAGGCCGTCGAGTTCTTCACTAATTGATCCACCGCAGCCCGTCCCGTCACTACCAGACCGTACTTAGGTTCTTGGTCATCGATGCTGTGTCCGCCTACAATGCTTATCCCGGCCTCCTTCGCCTTGTCTATACCTCCTTGCAAGATTTCTGATAGTACCCGCATGGGAAGATCATTCTTTGGGAAAGCGACAATGTTCAGCGCAAAGAGTGGTGTGGCACCCATAGCATAGATATCCGAGATGGAATTGGCTGCAGCAATCTGGCCGAAGTCGTAGGGATTATCAACGATAGGCGTGAAAAAATCTACAGTTTGGACGATAGCTTCTTTGCCGTCGAGGCGTACCACTGCAGCATCGTCGACCCCATGGAAATCGACGACAATGCGCTCGTCTTCAGACACCGGCAGTTGACTCAGAACCTGAGCCAGGTCTTCTTGACCGAGCTTACAGGCTCAGCCAGAGCCGTGAGAGAATTGTGTGAGCCTTTTGGTCATTGTCCTTGCCATATGGTTGAGAATTTAGCCGTAGAGTGAATAGAGAGAAACAGTAAAGGTCAAAGGTCGGCAAGCTGTGCCACAATTTTCTCGGCTCGCTCTCGAATATCATCAAAATTTCTGTTGTGCATCAATTGAGGATCAAACAGCGGACCCACAAAACCGACACCGGCGGCGCCAGCCTCCAGCACTTCAACCATATTATCCAGATTGACACCGGAGGTGGGGAAAATCTTCAGATGAGGCTGAGGCCCCAAGACGTATCGGATGTACTCAGCCACGTTGGGAGGTGCCGGGAAAAGTTTAACAAAATCAGCACCGGTCTCGTGCGCACGCTGCATTTCGGTAGGTGTCTGGGTACCGGGGATGGAGACCACTCCCATCTCACCAGTCTCCCTGATTACCGCAGGATCGCAGACGGGAGAAACAATAAACTGAGCTCCTGCATTGACCGCTTCTTTGGCCGCCTGGGGAGTCATGACCGTTCCGGCGCCTACCAGTAGGCTCTCATCCATAGAGCGGAACTGAGTGATAAGCTCCAGAGCACCCGGTGTGTTAAGGGTGAACTCAATGACCCTGAAGCCTCCTTTCACTGCAGCCGCCATGGCCTGCTCAGCCACGTACTGATCATCGGTCCTCACAATGGCGCTTATTTTTCTTGCCAGCAAACCATCTCGTATTTCTTTTCGGCTACTCATCTTGAAAGGGTAAATGAATTGAGAATATGCTGCTGAAGTGAGTCAGCTTTCTCATTCTGAGTCCTGAATTCCAGTGCCAGGAATTTGCTGTCAAGTTCAATAACATAGGAGACTGTCCGCATGTAAAAAGGACCGTCGTAATGGTTGTAGATATATTGCTTCCCGGATTGGCCCGCTAATTTGATTTCTCCGGCTGCTTTATGATCCGCCCAGAGGCCCCGTTCGTCGGCCTCTCCTTTTGTGGTGTAGTTTATGGCCAAGGCAGGGAAGCCGTTGTGTCTAAAATGAATGTCTCGACCTGTCTGGCTGGTCTGTAAGGTGTATGCAACGGGGTATTGAAGTGTATACCCCACACGTTCATTCTTATAGGTGACCCATCGGACACTGGCCATGGAGAGCGCCGGAGGGGGTTTGTTCTCACAACCGGAAGTCAGAATGAAAATAGGCAGAGCCAAAAAAAGACATTTTGGAAGACGCTTCATGTTTATTAAGAACCCGTGAGGAATTTTCAGGTTCCCGAACTTTCTCATCTATTCCGAAAGCCTGTTGTACTTTTTCAGGACGGCTCGGAGGCGGTCGTGAGGCAGTGCATAAACAGTGTTGCCGTTTACGCCTACCATATCCTCAGCAGCCACCAAAGCATTGATGATAGCTTCTTCCGTGGCCTGGACGGTGGCCTTAAAAAGAGGGTTCATTTTCCCATTCGGCACCATGTTTACCGACACAGTGCCTTTGGCATAAGCCGCTCCGGGATTAGCTGTAGAGAAAGCAATGAAAATATCACCGGAGCCGTTGTGCGCCACGGTCCCGACCCGGGCGATACCGAGGGGAATACGGCGGGCCAATCGCTTGCACTGGTGGGCAACAAGGGGCGCATCCGTTGCAACAATAACAATGATGGATCCATCACCGTCCTGCGAATTCCGATTTCTTACCCGCTGAAGGTCTGTGATCTCTTTTCCCACAGGTACGCCTGATACCGTCAGGTCTTCCCGGGCACCGTAATTTGCCTGAACAAGTGCGCCGAGGGTATAGGTTTCTCCAGCTACCTCAATGACCCGCGATGAGGTACCGATCCCACCTTTGAAAGAGTGACAGATCATGCCGGTACCGCCGCCCACACCTCCCTCTTCCACCGGTCCGATGGATGCCCGGCTTAGGGCCTGGTGCGCGTGTTCTTCCTTTACATGAAAACCGTTGATGTCATTGAGGAAACCGTCATAGGTCTCCGCTACAACAGGGAGAGACCACCAGTAGCCGCTGGCATCGGCGCCGCCCTGATTGACACGCCATGAAATAACAGCATCTCTCACAATACCTACACTGTGTGTGTTTGTGATCATCACCGGACCTTCCATAAAGCCCGACTCCTCTACCCAGGTTGTCCCTGTCATTTCGCCATTGCCGTTGAGAGAATACCAGCCGGCAAACACGGGGTCTAAATAACTGTTGTCACCCCTTGGCAAAACAGCTGTAACACCAGTCCGGACAGGACCCTTTCCCACTTTAAGCCTGCCTTTACCCTTGATGATTGTTGAATGACCTACCTTTACGCCTTTTACATCTGTAATAGCGTTCATCTTTCCCGGTGTGCCATCAAAGGGGACGCCGAGATCTCTTGCACGGGGTTTATCATTTGCGGATAATGTTTGCAAAATCATGGACAGTACGATGGCCATTGTCCCCGGTTTCAAATGCTTCATTCTATGTTTTACTCCAAATGGATTTGCTCAAGTTTATTACATCATCAACGGTAGTAATCTCAACATTTTTCAGATAATCGAGATGGATCGATTTGAAGTCGAACTGAATATTTACTTGTTTCAAAAATGTGATAAGATCAGTGGGGAAGTGGGCTGTTTTAAGTGCGATTGCCAGCGTAGGAAAATCAGGGGTGGTTTTGTCTAGGGAATGCAGGGTCAGATTTTCTGTCTTTATCTTTTTCCGAAATTCTTTAAGGTCACCTAGCAGCAGTTTGTCCGAGAATTCCCAAGGAGCCGTTTCGTCTTTGATCGACTCCAGGAACCGGTAACCTGTCTCAAACGCTTCCATGAAGTGGTTTCCATAGATCCTGCCGGATAGTGCGTCAGTAAAAAAGCCGGTCAATCGTTGTTCCTGTTCTCTGACAGACTTTGACCAAATCCTGAAATAAGGCCGAAAAAGGAAATAACCGAACGGTGTCCGAAAAGAATTTTCTTTGTTGAAGAATCTTTTCACATCGTATGAAAGCCGTCGCACCTGGTGGCGGAGAGACTCCGGGAAAAGGTGAATCTGCTGTGATGCAGCATCACCACGCCCGTCCAAAAGAAAATCTTCTGGTATTTCCAGTTCCCGGGCATGGACGGAAAAAGATTTGTCCAACCCGTGAACTGTAATTGATATGAAGGCACCTAGATCGCTCATCTTGATGAGGTTGTGCAATGCTCGGTCAAACTCCGGAAGGGTACTGATTGAAGGGAGTTCAGGGCTGTCGATCAATTCTGGGAAGAGTGCGAGCTGGCCAGTAGTATCAAAGTGGGACATAATCACTTGAGTTTAAGATTCACTGTTGCAAGATGCAAGACGACCTCATTAACTAAATAATATACCCTTTGCCGTTGTGATACCATGTCTGACATGGTAAATTTTGATGAATAAAGAGCTGAGTAATAGTTCTGAATTAGGGCACACTCAAATAGATCCTCAGAAAAAAGCACCGATTCAATATGGCGGGGAAAAGCGTAGAAAAGATTGAAAATGTTGTTATCCGTTTCGCCGGAGATTCCGGAGATGGAATGCAACTGACAGGTTTCAGGTTTAGCAATACTGCTGCGCTTGTCGGCAATGATCTTGTAACATTTCCAGATTTTCCGGCTGAAATTCGGGCACCTCTCGGTTCCCTTGCAGGTGTGAGCGCATTCCAGGTTCAGTTCAGCAGCAAGGATATTTACACTCCAGGCGATCAGGTTGATTTGCTTGTGGTAATGAATCCGGCTGCGCTAAAAGTTCACTTCAAAGATCTAAGGCCCGGTGGAACAATCATTGCCAACGAATCCAGTTTCACCACCAAAAATTTGAGGATGGCCGGCTGGGAATCGAATCCTTTGGAAGATGATACGTTAGCCGAATACAGGTTACTCAACATCGAAATTAGCCGGCTGGTTGCTATTGCGGTAGAAGATATTGGACTGCCGAGCAAAACTGTCGAACGTACAAAGAATATGTTTGCTCTTGGCGTGGTCTACTGGATGTACGGTAGACCGATAGAGCCGACTGTTGAATGGTTTGAGGAGAAGTTTAAGTCTCGCCTAGAATTGGTGGAAGCCAATACGCGGGCACTAAAGGCAGGTTATAATTTCGGCGATATATCCGAACTATTTGCTACAACGTATCAGGTAGATCCGGCCCCACTTAAACCAGGGACTTATCGCAACATGACCGGGAACTATGCTATCGGGTTGGGACTGCTCACTGCAAGTAAGAAAGGTAATATCCCGCTATTTATGGGTGGTTATCCCATCACTCCTGCCAGTGATATTTTGCATCAGCTTTCCTACTACAAGAACTTTGGTGTGAAGACGTTCCAGGCTGAGGATGAAATCGCCGGTATCGGTGCGGTGGTTGGTGCTGCATTTGCCGGGAATCTGGCCGTCACTGCTTCATCGGGTCCCGGTATTGCACTTAAAAGTGAAGCCATCGGTCTGGCGGTTATTACTGAACTGCCTCTCGTCATTATCAATATTCAAAGGGCTGGCCCGAGCACAGGTATGCCTACAAAAACTGAGCAAGCGGATCTTTTTCAGGCATTGTTCGGTCGCAACGGTGAAGCGCCTTTGCCGGTTCTTGCACCCTCTACGCCTGGGGAGTGTTTCCATTTTGCCTACGAGGCTTGCCGAGTTGCCCTGAAATACATGACTCCCGTTTTTGTCCTTTCTGATGCATCCTTGGCCAACGGTGCTGAACCGTGGCTTCTTCCAAATCTGGATGAACTGACTCCAATTGACTTTGAATATAAAAAGGGTAGTAACGGAACGTTTAAACCGTATGCGCGCGACGAAAAGACCCTAGCCAGGGCTTGGGCAATTCCGGGCACACCGAAACTTGGACATCGCATTGGCGGTCTTGAGAAGGAGGATCTGACTGGGGATGTGAGTTATGATGCCGACAACCACGATTTCATGGTTCGGCTGAGGGAGCAGAAGATAGCCAGCATGGTGAAAGAGATTCCACCGACTGAAATCTATGGTGACACCACAGGGGATGTTCTTGTTCTCGGATGGGGTAGTACGTTTGGTGCTATCCGAACCGCTGTGGAGAGTCTACGCCAGGAGAAGTTATCTGTGAGTCACGCACACATCAGATGGATGAATCCATTGCCGCCTGATTTAGGTGAGATTCTTCTAAAGTATCAAAAGGTATTAATTCCTGAAGTGAATTTGGGGCAACTGTCAAGGCTTGTAAGATCTGAGTATCTGATCGATGCTGAAGGATTGAATCTTGTCAGAGGCAGGCCTTTCAAAGAGTCATATGTTGCGGAAAAGATCAGGGAGATGTTGTGAGGTTGCCATGACCGAAGTAAAGGAACAACAGATCTTATCCAGGAAGGATTTCATTTCTGATCAGGATGTCAGGTGGTGTCCTGGTTGCGGTGATTATTCCATTCTTTCTCAAACTCAGAAGACATTTCCCAGTTTTGGGATACCGAAAGAGAACATTGTATTTATATCGGGCATCGGATGCTCAAGCCGTTTTCCGTACTATATGAATACGTACGGTTTTCACACCATCCACGGCCGGGCACCTACTATTGCTTCGGGCGTCAAACTGGCCAATCCGGAACTCTCTGTCTGGGTGGTGACGGGCGACGGCGATGCCCTGAGCATTGGCGGCAACCATTTTATTCATGCTCTGCGAAGAAACATTGATATCAACATTATCCTCTTCAACAATCAGATTTATGGGCTGACGAAAGGGCAATATTCACCCACATCTGAGATGGGGAAGGTGACAAAATCGACCCCTTTCGGTTCACTTGACAGACCGTTCAATCCACCCGCGGTAGCATTGGGGTCTCAAGCTACGTTTGTGGCGAGGACTGTGGATAAATTTGTGCACCACATGCAAAACATGTTACGTCGCCAGTATGATCACAAAGGGACAGCTTTTCTGGAGGTATATCAGAATTGTCTCATTTTTAATGATGGTGCATTCAAACATCTTTCAGAAAAGGAGCTCATAGACGACAATGTTCTTTTTTTAGAACACAGCAAGCCCATGATTTTTGGCAAAGAGAAAGATAAGGGGCTTCGTCTTGACGGTTCGACCCCCCAGATCGTTTCGCTTGACAAAGGCTATTCGCAAGACGATCTGGTAGTTCATAATGAGAACGACCTCAACTTGGCCGGGATTCTGGCTAATCTCACCTATGTGCATGAGTTCCCGACACCTGTGGGAGTACTATATCAGGAGGAAGAGCAGACCTATGACTATCTTCTCGTACAACAGATTGAGCAAGCGAAAGAAAAACTTGGCGAAGGTGATCTTCAGACGCTTATAGCAGGGACGGACACATGGGAGGTCTCTTAGCCCACCCACCCGCTCGGGAAACCCGTTGTTTTCCTACCTTTACATTCTCTCAACATTCATTCAGAAAAAGGATTAGTTATGTCTTTTCGAACTGAGAAAGATACTATGGGCGAGATCGAAGTGCCGTCCGATCGGTACTGGGGCGCGCAGACCCAGCGGTCACTTCAAAACTTTAAGATTGGCGGTGAGCAATTCCCAAGAGGGTTTATCAGGGCGTACGGTCTGGTAAAACAGGTTGCCGCCGAGGTTAACAGTGAAATTGGTGTGTTAGATAAAGATTTGGCAAAAGCCATCGGTGAGGCGGCGCAGGAGGTGATTGACGGCAAACTGGACGACCATTTCCCACTGGTTGTTTGGCAAACAGGCAGCGGCACACAGACGAACATGAACTTCAATGAGGTCATTGCCAACCGCGCCATTGAAATGTCCGGTGGCGAGATGGGTTCTAAGTCGCCTGTGCATCCCAATGATCACGTCAACAAGTCACAGTCCACCAATGACACATTTCCGTCAGCAATCAATATTGCCGCTGCCATTCAGATCAATGAACATCTGTTGCCCAAAGTGAAAGGGCTCAGGGACGCCTTGACGGCAAAAGCAGAAGAGTTTTCGAAAATTGTCAAACTGGGTCGGACCCATCTTCAGGACGCCACACCCCTGACACTGGGACAGGAGTTTTCCGGCTATGCATCCCAGCTGGATCATGCCCTGACGGCTGTTGAAAACGCTTTGCCTCATCTGTACGAGCTGGCGTGGGGCGGTACGGCTGTTGGGACAGGTCTGAATGCTCCTGAAGGGTATGCCGAAAAAGTGGCGGATAGAATTGCCGAGAAAACTGGTTTACCGTTCAAAACTGCACCAAACAAGTTCGAAGCCATGGGGGCTCACGATTCGGCCGTTGAAATGTCTGGTGCTCTGAAGACAATGGCTGCCTCTCTAAACAAGATCGCCAATGATATTAGGTGGCTTGCCAGCGGTCCCCGCTCTGGCATTGGTGAAATCTCTTTACCTTCTAATGAACCCGGTTCATCTATCATGCCCGGTAAGGTGAACCCTACACAGGCGGAGGCCATCACCATGGTGGCTGCCCAGGTGATGGGAAATGATACAACACTTACTGTGGCCGGCGCATCGGGAAACTTTGAGCTAAATGTTTTCCGTCCTGTTATTGCATTCAACCTGCTTCAGTCCGTAAAACTCCTGGGAGATGCGGCTGACTCCTTCAGCGTGAACTGCGTAGCGGGTATTGAGCCAAATCTTGAGCGAATTGACGGTAATCTCCGTAACTCACTTATGCTGGTAACAGCCCTGACGCCGCATATCGGTTATGACAAGGCCGCTGAAGTGGCCAAAAAAGCACATGCAGACAATTCAACATTGCGGGACACCATCGAGAAGCTAGGATACATGTCAGGTGAAGAGTTTGACGAAAAGGTGAAACCGGGGGAGATGGTTTCGCCCACCAAACGCAGCTGAGAACTTTTCCTCTTTTTTTTCGTTATTTTCATGAAGGAAGCCTGTTTAACGGTTTCCAAATACGTTAATTTCCGAACCTGTGGCAGTGAAAAAGAAAAAGACCTCTTCAACCGGGAAGATAATCTTCCGTGTATTGATCATGTTCTTCGGGTTTACTTTTCTGAGCGGCGGTTATTTTTGGATCCTTTCCCGCGATCTCCCTTCTCTGGAACAGCTGGAAAACTATGATCCTGATCTTGTAACGCGCATCTTTTCCGCTGACGGTGTACTCCTGAAAGAGCTCTACACCCAGAGGCGTGTTTTCGTGGACTTGGAGGAGATCCCTGCAGATCTGGTGAATGCGGCAGTGGCGTCAGAGGATCGACGTTTTTATTCCCATTGGGGAATATCACTTCGCGATGTCATAAGGGCGGTGGTCATCAACGCCATTCCACCGCCAAGGTTCAGGCAGGGATTCAGTTCAATCACCCAGCAGCTGGCTCGAAATCTCTACGATACCATCGGTTTCAAAAAGACCATCACGCGGAAACTTAAGGAGATGATTACCGCTATTCAGATTGAGCGGACATATACTAAGGAAGAGATTCTTGAGATGTATGTCAACTCGATTCACTTTGGTCACGGCACTTTCGGTGCTCAGGCTGCGGCGAAAAGGTATTTTAAAAAGGACGCTTCAGACCTGACTCTGGATGAATGCGCCATGCTGGTGGGTATATTACCCAGGCCGGCTACCTACAGTCCCATCAATAATCCGGAGCGAGCCATGCGCAGGCGTAATATTGTGTTACGACTTATGCGTAAACAAAACTTGATTACACAATCCAGGTATGCCGAAGCACGGACCCTTGAACTGAGAGTAACACCTAGAAGAGACGATCTCGGTAAAGCACCCTACTTCACGGAGCACGTTCGCAGGATCCTTGAGCAGGAAGATGAAGCCCTGGACTTGAACATTTACAGGGATGGCCTCATCATCTATACAACACTGGACAGCCGACTTCAAACGGCGGCCGAAAATGCCGTCATGCAAACAGTGGTGGCGAACCAAGAGAAACTCAACAGCCGTCTTTTCAAAGACCGGGATGAGTTCGAGGAACTGGCCTATCTTGGCATCTATCCTGAAGATTCAGTAAAGGTGATGCTGGAAGGGAAGGCGCCTCTTTATGAAGAATTGCGTGACAAGCTTCTTGTGCAGACTGCTTTCGTTGCCGTGGAACCAAAGACAGGACATATCAAAGCCATGATTGGAGGGCGTCCTGATTATTACGATCAGTTCAACAGAGCGACGCAAGCGCAACGTCAGCCGGGATCTATATTTAAGCCATTTATCTACACCACAGCCATCGACAACGGCTACGCTGTTACACATCAACTGCTGAACCAGCCTGTGGTGCTGAACATACAGAGCGCTTCCGGAGAGTGGGAAAAGTGGATGCCCAGCAATTACGATGGAACGACAGGTGGACTCACCACACTTCGGGAGGGATTGAGAAGATCTCTGAACCTTATTTCAGTACGAATGGTGCAGGAGTTGGTACCGCCAGAAGTGGTGGCCAACACTGCCCGCCGAATGCACCTCACCACGCCTATCCGCGCCGTTGACGCAATCGCCCTGGGAACATCGGAAGTCTATCCGCTGGAGATCACTTCCTCCTATGCCACTTTTTCCAACAGCGGTGTCTGGAGCAAGCCTATGGCCATTCAGAGGATCGTGGACAGATTTGGTGTGACTATCAAAGAATATTCACCCCACAGGGAAGAGGTGTTAAGTGAAGAGACCGCTTTCATGATGACCGATCTTTTGCGCACGGTTTTGGATCAGGGGACGGGTGGAAGGGCCAGGTGGATGTACAAGTTTACCCATCCCGCAGGCGGAAAAACAGGCACCACACAGAACTGGACCGACGCGTGGTTTGTCGGTTATTCACCGTACCTAGCGGCGGGCGTTTGGTTTGGGGTAGACGATCCCAAGGTAAGCCTCGGTTCAAAACAGGACGGCTCCCGGGCGGCGCTACCGGCCTGGGCACGGTTCATGAGAGCGGCACACGATAGCATGGGGTGGAAGCACAAGGATTTCCCTCAGCCTGACGGAATTTCAAAAGAAAAGATCTGTACTGTCTCAAAAGACTTTCCCACGCGGTATTGTCCTGTTGAAGAAGAATTTTTCATCACCAAGTATGCCCCTACACGTTCCTGTCGTATCCATACAGAGGGTTCACCCCGCAGGGAACGGGAACGGTCCGGTTAAATAATCACATCCTCTGGTCTGAAAGGGGTGTTCTCAATCTTCACGGCAGATTTTATCTGACGGCACGCCCGGCTCACAGTTTCTTTATCGCTGCCGTGACAAACGGCTAAAGCACCGCCGCTCTCAACCTCTTCTCCCAGCTTTATTTCGAACCGGACGCCGCCGGACGGATCAATACGTCGACCCGATTTTTCATCAAAAACGGTAACACTGTTGACAGCCCAACCAATTTTTTCTGTATCCATGAACCGGACAACACCGGATCTTTCCGCCTCAACGGTTTTTTCGAAAGGAGGTGTGTGAAAAGTGTCTCCGTTGTGGAGTGAAGACGGATCACCGTCGTGGGCTTCGATCATTTCTTCAAGTTTTGCCATGGCCGAGCCTGAAGAGATGGTTTTTTCAATGGCGGACAGCGGGTTCTTAACGCCGGCGTGTTTGAGCACAGGCTCCGCCAGTGAGGTGACCACGGCCATGAGGCCTGGTTCACTTTCACCTTTCAGGCACGATATCGATTCCTGGATCTCATTCCAAAGACCGGCTTCGCGGCCCAGAGGCTGGTCCATTCGGCTGTAGACAATATTGGTAGAAACGCCAAATTGTTCACCGGCCATTTTCAGTTGTTCGCCCAATTTTTTCGCCTTTTTTACGGTTTTCATGAAGGCACCGTTTCCTACCGTAATGTTCATGGCCAGGACCTCGATCCCTTCAGCAATTTTCTTGCTCATAATGCTGCCGCATATGAGCGGAGTGGAAGCGATAGTGCCTGTTTTGTCCCGGAGAGTGTACATCTTTCTATCGGCAGGACAGATCTCAGACGTTTGGCCCGAGAGGCTCAGGCCTACCATTTCCACAGTCCGGCGGAATTCTTCCAGAGAGAGGTCAATCCTGTAACCAGGAATAGATTGAAGTTTGTCCAGCGTACCGCCAGTGTGGCCCAGGCTTCTCCCGGAGATCATGGGGACGGCCAGACCGCAAGCCGCCAGGATGGGTGCAATAATGAGTGACACTTTGTCTCCCACGCCGCCTGTTGAATGCTTATCCACCACCACTTTTTCCAGATGGGAAAAGTCCAGCTGTTCACCAGAGGTGACCATAGCCTCTACCACAGCCAGCATTTCTTCATCGGTCATATCGTTGTCATAAACGGCCTTCAGCCACACTGTTATCTCTTCATCGTTGATCTTTCCGTTGCTGTAGGCATGAATGATCTGAACAATCTCTGAAGAGGTGTTAGCACCGCCCGCCGCCTTTTCACGGACGATGTTTTCGATGTTCATTAGGAGAGCTTTTTCTTTCCCTTGCGGAAAGAAGGAGTCTGGAACATGGTTCGTTCGTGTGTTGCCTGGTAAGTCATAACCAGGCCCACAGCACCGAGGACGATATTCGGCATCCACATGGCAACAGCACCATGGAGATAGTTTCGGTCCGCCATTTCTTCACCGCCGATAAGGAACAGATAGTAGAGCAGCACAAAACCGAAGCTGAAAACGATGGCTGTGAAAAAACTCCCCTTCCGGGTCATAATGCCCAACGGTGCACCTACCAGGACAAAAACGATACAGGCTGAAGGGAGGGAGAATTTCTTGTGGATTTCCACTGTATAGCGGTTGATGCTTCTTTCGTAACCGGCGATCATCTGGTAATCAGTCCTGACCCGCAGGGAGAGATTTATTAAATCCTGACTTCTACTGATAGAACGATTGGGATCACTGACGGTTTCCTTTTTCTCAATATTTTGCTGCTTTTTGACCAGCGTCATAAGATCTTCCATACTGGCCGGGATAGGTGTGTCTGGGAAACTGAACTCGAATTCTTTTATTATCCGTTCTTCGATGGCAGCAGTTCTTTTTCGGTAACCGGCAATCTTCTCATCCATCATATTGAGTGTCATTTCCCTGTCTGTGCGGGAACCGGTCTCTCTTCTTTCCAGCATTAGATCCTCCGCCGGGATGGTAATCCGGTGACGGTCAAAAATGATTCGCCTGTAATTCTGGTAATTATTCACTTCCACTTCGTGGATCTCACCGTCGTAGAGCGTTACCATGATGGCGTCATCCAGCGGCTGAAAAGATCCTTCTTTTGCCCGGATAGAAGTCTGCGTCACAGTCCTGTCTTTTCCGTATATATGTACGTCCTGATACCTGTCGCCCCTTTTCCCCTTCACAATGAAACTGTATTGGGGCAGATCATCAATGAAATAGCCCGCTTCCACATTGAGGTCGGGTCGCTTGCGGTAAATATCTCTGGCCAGCATTCTTGCGTTGTGGTTCATGTGCGGAAGCACGGTATTGTTGAACGTCATTAGCGGCACAGCAACGAGGATGGAGAAAGTGAGGGCAGGCCACAGGATGCGGGTGAAGCTGACACCTGAGGAGCGCAGTGCTGTAATCTCGTTGTCTTCGGAAAATCGACCGAACGCCATAAGTGTTGCCACAAGAACAGCCACTGGTGCCGCCAGCGCAATGATCCACGCTGTGTTCAGAAAAAGGTATTCCAGGATAATATCTATGGGGAGTCCCTTCCCCAGAAAGCGATCTACTGCTCGGAGGAGGAAATTGGTGAAAAGTAAAAAGATGACAATAAGCAGGGCATAGAGAAAAGGGAGGAAGTGTTCTTTAAGAATATACCGTGTGAGGAGTTTCATGACTGCCAGCTTGATTCAACTAAAAATACAGCTAAGAGATAACCGCATACAAAGGTAATGAGGTTTGAGCCATTAATATATTTAGACGAAGATCGCCTAATGATAGCGGGTGAGGAACGGGATTCGAACCCGCGACCGCCAGGACCACAACCTGGAGCTCTAACCAGCTGAGCTACCCCCACCAGTGATTTTCCCCATAGCGAGGGGATTAAACTTCCAAAGCCACCAAATGAACTATCTCAAACTTTGGGTACTCTTCTCTATAGAGAATTTAATGTATTGTAACGGACAGTATGAAACAGTGGTTTGCGAGTTCAGACTGGTTGTTACACATGTTCCTCATGAATCGAATTTCTGTTTCAACTATAAGGAAACGGTACTACCGTGACTATGCACTGGAATACTGAATCCAAATTCCAGTAACACTGGATTAATTAGGTGGTGTATACTCTCCAGCCGACTCTTGCATTAGATAAGCTTTCCCATCTTCGATTACAATGGTATTTGCAAAGAATCCGATACGCAACTGTTCACCTGTGGCATCAATCAGCTGCCATTCACCACTGGCGATAAACAGTCCAGGAGCCAGCGCCTTCGACGATAACACTTCCGCACTCAGAGTTGATCCACCATAAGGATTATCCGCAGCAAGCATCATCGCGAACCCGTCTTCAATCGCCTGGCGACCAAACCACACCTCCTGCACATCGCTGTTCACACGTCTCCCTTCCGGATGAAACTGGGTGGCAAGTGCCGCAGCATCGCCTGCATTCCAAGCGCTGATGAATCCTTCCGCAAGGCTCTGATTGTGCGATTCCATCTCAGCTTCAGTTGGCAGGGATTTTTCTGCCGGAACACATGCGAACAGTACACATGCAAATAGGACAGCAACGGAACGTGACGATCTCATGAATGGTTTGTTTTTCATGATTGTACCTCCATTTTCTCCAATATATAAAAATATCTATTCTAAGGCGATGTTTTTCCTTTCTGTGGTGGTTCCCTTGACATTGAGAGCTTGAGTGGATAGATTGGTTCTTACTGTGAAAAAGCTACTACCGCTATTGATACTCACCCTGTTTCTGGGATGTGCAACTGTACATCAACCGATTGGCATGGATTCAAATAAGACAAATAAGTTTAGTATTGGAGAGTTGAATAAATATAGAACAGATGATTCAAAAACTAAGTTCTATTTTCAGTTATCATTTGAACAAGCATTAGATATAATTACATCAACCTTTTTTGATTTAGATATTCCGATATATTATCCCCTAAAAGACGATTCTCAACAAATAATAAAAATAAAATCGGGAAATTTCATTGCAAAATTGGGTGTTGATTGTGGTAAGGAAGGTACAGCCGGTGCATTTGGAAAGGGTTCTGATTTAGCAAGTGGAATATTGGAAATCTATTTGGAGAAGGTAGATAATGAAAATATAAGTGTGGAAATAAAAACTATTTTTTCAAGAACTCAATCTACTGGAGGAGAAGGTGGTTATACAAAAAATCTATATTTTGATTCAACTGGTAGAAATGAAATTATTGTTCTTGACAATTTATTAAAATATGAAAAGTCAAAATAAAAAGCCCCACATTCGTGGGGTTTTTTGTTCCTAGACCTCCTGATTGACTTTACCGCATTCTATTAACTATTTTAACTATTTATTTGGGGACCGCGTCCAAATAACTGCATTGGCAATCTCCTGATAACTGCAGAAAGATGAAACGGAATATATATCAGCATTTTTTCACGCTTATTATCCTGTGTATTGGAGTCATCCATGCTCAGACCTATAAAGTAGTTGATTCCGGGCAGAAAAATTTTTATAACATCAATACAATAAATACCATAGAAATCACTTTTGTTGAATCCAATTGGGATCAGATTTTGGATCAGTTGTATGCGGCCGGAGATGAAGAACGACTGGTTGGGACGGCCCTGATCAATGGTGTGCAATTCGACAGTGTCGGCGTGCGTTACAAAGGCAATAGCTCTTATAGACCCAATCAAATCAAGAATCCGTTGAATATTAAACTGGACCACATTATTAACGATCAAGAACTGGATGGCTACGGTACGTTAAAGCTGGCCAATGCCTTTAAAGATCCCAGCTTTGTGCGCGAGGTGTTGAGTTATGAAATTGCGCGCAAATACATGCCGGCCAGCAAAGCAAATTTTATCAAAGTGTTTATCAACGGTACTTATTTGGGCCTTTACTCCAGCGTGCAGTCGGTGGACAAGTTTTTTATGGGGAACCATTTCAACAGCAATGAGAATGCGCGATTCAAGGGGGAGTTAACCAACGATTCGCCTCAGAATCAAATTAGTGTGTGGGACTATCTGGGTACGGATTCGACCGGTTATTACTACTATTATGAATTAAAATCCGATTATGGGTGGCGTGATCTCGTCGAGTTCCTGGATACGTTAAATAACGATACGGAGAACGTCGGAGACGTTTTCAATGTGGACCGGCATTTGTGGATGCTTGCTTTTGATATTCTCATGGTCAATCTGGATGCGCCGATTAATTTTGGCCACAATTACTATTTATACAAAGACGATGCCGGACAATTCAATCCTCTCATTTGGGATTTGAATGAGAACTTTGGTGGATTCAATGCGATTCTTGGACAAGGCGGTGGACCGGGGAAACCACCATTGGGTGTTACTGGCATGCAGCAACTGGATCCCTTTTTTAATTCGACCAACGCTTACTATCCCATCGTCAGCAAAATACTATCCGATCCGACCTACAAAAAGATGTACGTTGCTCATACAAACACGATGATGTCAGAAATTTTTTCAAACGGCTGGTACAAAGAGAGGGCATTGGAAATCCAAAGGATCATCGACGCAGAAGTGAAAGCCGATCCGAACAAATTATACACGTATAATAACTTCCTTGATAATATCGACAACTCCATTGGCGGAAGTGGTCCACCAGGACCCGGAAATCAGACCATTGTCGGCATTGCCGAGCTCATGGAAGGCAGGCTCACTTTTCTCAATGCACAACCGGAATTCCAGGCGACGGCACCATCGATCAGCAACGTTTCCAGCGCACCATTAACTATCACTCCGCATTCCGATGTATGGTTCAGTGCAGAAGTAAGCGATGCTGATCTCGTGATGCTTACCTGGCGAAATAGCATTAGTAGCCGGTTTGAAAAAATTGCCATGCTTGATGATGGGAACCACAATGACGGTGTGACCGGTGATGGTGTTTACGGAGCTTCCATCACTGTTAGTGGGAGTGAGGTTCACTTTTATATCTACGCTGAAAATGAAGATGCGGCGAAGTTTTCTCCCGAACGCGCAGAATATGAGTATTACACGCTCGCGATAACTTCGGGAGACTTGGTGATTAATGAATTCATGGCGGACAACGACTCGGTTGTTGCAGACCAGGACGGCGAATTCGATGACTGGATCGAATTGTACAACAACAGCAATAGTGCCATTTCATTGAACAGTTACTACCTGAGTGACGACGGCACCGATCTGACCCAATGGATTTTCCCCGACACCTCAATCACTTCCAAGGGTTATTTAATCATCTGGACCGATGATGATGGTACCCAAAGCGGCTTGCACGCGAATTTCAAATTATCAAAATCCGGTGAAGCGATCTATTTGGTCAATTCCGACACTTCTATCATTGATGAAATTACTTTTGGCGCGCAAACAACCGACTTGTCCACTGGTCGCTATCCAAACGGTACCGGTGCCTTTATGGAAATGACCCCAACTTTTGCAGCCGAGAACCAAAACACGACGGTCAGTATCGAGGATAATCCATCCTTGGCTCCATCAACTTTTGCACTGGAACAAAACTACCCTAACCCGTTCAACCCTTCCACCACAATCAGCTATGACCTGCCACAACAAGCTCAGGTCACCCTTGATATTTTTGATATAATGGGTAAACAGAAAAAGACTCTGGTCAACCAGCCACAGGATGCTGGTAATAAGTCAGCTGTCTGGAACGGGACTGATGAGTTTGGCAGACCAGTGAGTGCCGGTGTCTACCTGTACCGGATACAGGCTGGAGAGTTCACTCAGACCCGGAAGATGGTGCTGTTGAAATAAATCTACCCTTTCTACAATATCAAGCCCCACATTCGTGGGGTTTTTTGTTTGTGGATTTAGGTCAGGCTCATAACCCGATGGGTGGATATTTGTTACTGTAAGGTTTTATTAAGATGCGGGTAGTAGAATAGTATTGGTAATTTCGGATAATCAGATAACAGGAGTGGATTATATTAGAATTATACACAAATTACTTATCAGTCAGATATGGATGAAAAGTATCACATGACAATAAAGAACAGAAATTGAATCTATGAGTTACATTATTCTTTCTATACCGATTTTCTTTTTCCTCATTGGCATCGAGCTTCTCATTTCGTATCTAAATAAAAGCAACCTTTATCGAGTTGAAGATGCGATTACAAATATCAGCTGTGGTATTCTCATGCAGCTAACGGAAGTTTTTTCCAAGACCGTTTTGATAATAGGTTACACCTTTTTATATAATAATTATCGATTATTTACCATCCCGGACACTGTTCTCAGCTACATTTTTCTTTTTATTGGGGTGGATTTTTTATATTACTGGTTTCATCGGTATGCACACGAGATCAACATATTGTGGGGTGCGCATATTGTACATCATCAGAGTGAGGATTATAATCTTTCTGTTGCCTTGAGGCAATCTTCCTTTCAGATGTTTATTTCTATGATATTTTATTTGCCCTTATCCCTGTTTGGATTTAATCCGATCGCTTTTGTAGCGATGAATGCGTTTCAGACGCTGTATCAATTTTGGATACATACCAAGACTGTGGATAAATTGCATCCCGCGATAGAATATATTTTCGCTACACCATCAAACCATCGAGTCCATCACGGCCGGAATCCCCAATATATCGACAAGAACCACGGCGGTACGCTCATTATTTTCGATCGTATGTTTGGCACTTATCAGCTGGAAGAAGAGAAAGTCATTTACGGTGTTGTCAAACCGCTGGCATGCTGGAATCCGTTTTGGGCAAATTTCGACTGTTACGCTGATATATGGAGGGACTTGCAACGACACATGTCGTTCACTGACAAAGTGAAATTGTTGTACAAGAAACCGGGGTGGCTCCCGGCCGGTCAGGGTGGTTTTAGAAAGCCTGAAGCTGTTTCTGACAATTTCAAAAAATATAGTACCTCGGTGTCTCCAAAACTGAATTATTATATTATATTTCAGTATGTGGTACTACTTGTTGCCGTCTCCTATATTTTATTTACTTTCAATAACTTTGATCAATTCGAGAAAATACTTATCGCTGCAGTTGTCACTTTATCAGTTGTAATCTTTGGTGGACTAATGGAAGGGAAAAAATGGGCAAAACCAGGTGAACTGTTTCGCCTTGCGGCTGCCATAGGTTTATTCTTTTTTGTGATTTGATGCTGGTTTCAAATTAAGTCAATGGCAAACCAGTTAGTGCTGGTATCTACTTATATACGATACTGGGGACAGTTCAGACAAACGAAGAAGTTGGTATTATTGAAATGATAGCATCCCCGGTCACCCGGGATGTTTTCTATCCTTAAATATTGAACCTAAGCCGTTAGTTTCGGTCTACGGCTCCGGTTTCATCTTTGATTGACAGAGTTAAGATGAACTTTGCTACAGGCTCATCCCCAAGTTTGGACGGTACGGTAGCTGTCACGTGGACAGACATGTTTTGCCGCTCGCCCGTTTCCTTTGCCTGCTTTGCCAATTCATTCAGTGCGGTGCCTTCATCGCAGGTAAAATAAACATCATCCTCAGCCCGTTTCAGGTAATCCGCGTGGAAATTTTTGTATATAAATTTTTTCCCCTTGCCGTAACCGAGTTTTCTGATGGCCAAGACGCCAGCAGCGAGTTCAGCACCCACCGTCAGTGCCGCAATATAGAGGCCTCTTTCGTGGTTTCTCGTTCTTCGTCTGTGAGGAATTTTTACAACGCACTTTTCATCATTAATCTCAACAACTTTAGGTCGGCACGCCCACAGCAGCGGAATCTTCATGAAGCCGAGCGTGCGAATCGTCACCGTTGCCCGGGTTGCTTCGGAAAGAAAACTCATGCCAGTGCCTCGCATTCCCTGTGGCGAAAGCAGTCCACGGTGTGGTCGTTTACCATCCCAACCGCCTGCATATGGGCGTAACAGACAGTTGTGCCGAAAAACTTGAAACCGCACTTTTTCATGTCAGCTGATATAGTGTCAGACAGTGTTGTATTCGCAGGGATGTTTTGATCAGTTTTCCATCTGTTGATGATGGGTTTCTTATCTGTGAATAGCCAAAAGTAGTTGCAGAAACTTTTGAACAGATCAGCAATTTCAAGAAACCGCTGAGCATTATTGATTGCAGCTAAAATCTTTTTTCTGTTCCGGACAATCCCGGCATCTTGAACCAGCTCATCGATCATCTTTTCACCGTAAGTGGCAACTTTTTCCGGATCAAACCTTGAAAAAGCTTTCCGGAAATTCTCGCGCTTGTTGAGAATCACCTCCCAACTGAGTCCCGCCTGGAAGGATTCCAGCACAATAAACTCAAACATTTTTCTGTCATCAGTGACAGGCACTCCCCACTCCTCATCGTGGTATTTCACATAAAGTGGTTTGTTCAGAGGAACCCAGCGGCATCTCTTTTGTCCATCTATATCTTCTCTGGTCATTAGAGAGAACTTACTCAAAATATGAGGAGTGACAGGAAAAAATGTTTGTTTTGGAAAGGAAGCGGAGGAAGATTTTCCAACATTTAATCAAAAGGAGTCCTGCATATATATGAGCACGAAAAAAACAAGAGTAATGTTGCCCTTTGTAGTTCTTATTCTTCTAACACACATTTCAGCGCAGGGGAATCTTCTGTCTGACAATTTACGTGACCTTCTTCATGAGTCCCTCAGTGGCGAGCGGGCAAAAGATCATGTTATCCAGATTACTCGACACAACCGTATCCAGGGGTCGCGTGGCTACAGGAATTCGGCACAGTATGTGCTACAACAGCTTCGGCGGTCCGGATTTTCTGATCGTAACGCTATAGTTGAATCTTATCCTTCTGATGGAAAAATCCACTACCAGACATGGCAGTCTCCCTCCGGTTGGGATTTGGACTATGCCGAACTACGTATGTTGGAACCATTTGAAGAGAAGATTGTGAGTTATCCCGAGATTGGCATGAGTCTTATCACCTACTCTAATCCTGGTGATGTCACAGCTGAAGTTGTCTGGGTAGGAACCGGTACTAACGATGAAGACTATATCGGTAAAGATGTTAAAGACAAATTTGTACTGGCAACAGGATATGGCGGTTCTGTCCATCGTCTTGCGGTATTGAAATACGGAGCCAAGGCAGTTGTTTGCTACCTGGACGATGACAGGGCCAGAGAATATCCTGACATGCTTCAATATACAGGTATGTGGCCCAGACCTGATGAGGTGGATAATATAACCTTTGGATTCAACCTTACTAATCGTCAGGGTGAAAAGCTGAAAAAACTTTTGGAAGATGGGGAAAAAGTAGTTTTGAAAGGTGTTGCTACGGGAGCAGGGCTGGAACCTTATTTTATGGACGTAGTTGTGGCCACCATCCCCGGCTCACATGGTTCCGGTGAGGAGCTTGTATTTTCAGCTCATCTGGATCACCCCAAAGAATCTGCCAATGACAATGCCAGCGGTTCGGCTGCGCTCCTCGATGTAGCTCAGACCATACACAAACTTGTTGCCAACGGCCGTCTTCCCCAGCCAAAACGAACATTGCGATTTTTATGGGTACCGGAATGGTATGGTACTATGGCCTATATTGATAAACATCCTGAAATGGTGGGCCCTGCCAGAGGTGGTAAGACATTGGCGAACATAAACATGGATATGGTGGGTGAGCATCTTGAACTTATTCATTCGAAATTGGTCTTAACACGGGTACCCGATTCCGTTCCGTCAGTGGTGAATGATGTAGTGGCCCACATGGCCGAGATGGTGGACGGGATGGATATTCGAACACCCAGAGGTAGTCTGTCCGCATTCAATTACAGGGTGACACCCTATAGCGGCGGGAGTGACCATATGATGTTTATCGATCTTGAGATCCCAGGTGTCATGTTTTCCCACTCACCCGATTATACCCATCATACGTCTGAGGATACTCCTGACAAGGTCGATCCCGTGGAACTGGAGCGGTGCGAAATAATTGCCACAGCCGCTATGCTTTATCTGTCCAATCTTGAGCCGGAGGAGGCGGTGCAACTTGCTGCACTTTCAGCAGCCAAAGGTGCGGGAAGAATAGGTGATGGTTTCCAGCGAGGCCAGTATCTCATTTCGGATGCTGACAAAAAAAGTGCTGGGAAAGCTTGGGCCGAGGCGGTGAATGTTCTTGATCATGCTGAAGGGATCGAGAAAGGTGTACTGAAATCCATTTTTTCTTTTAACAATAATGAAACAGTACAATCAGTTGTTACCGGTTTGGAGGGGAGTCATAAACAACAGGCGAAATCTTACAGAACAGTGCTGGCCGCTCTGGCACGAAAAAAAGGCGCCACCTCTAAAACACCTTCTGCGGTAATTAAAAATGTTGACAGCCAAGTTCCAGTTAGGACGACTCGGGGTCCCTTGGCGTTTGGCCTGCCGACGAACAAACTGCCTAAAGCTGAAGCCGCATGGTATTCAGACAAAGATTTCACCCTTACTGGTGAGGAGCGGTTTGAACTGGTCAATTTTGTAGACGGGAAGATGACAGTAACGGAAATTCGTAATGCTCTAAGCGCTGAATTCCGTCCTATCCGGCAACGTGAAGTGAAACGTTATCTTGAAGATCTGATAAAAGTAGGCGTGATGAAGTGGAAGTAAGGAGGAAGACTATTTCCTCCGCTGGAAAGATTATTTGAGTTTACTACTCAAAAACATCCAGATCTTTACCTGAAACCACGGCACCTTTGTAGTTTTCTCTAAATTCTTTTAGTATTTCCTCTTCAGTAGCGCCCCAGAAGATCTGGTGGTAGAGCACCAGAAGCTTCGGTCTGGCACGGGTGGCAATCTCAGCCAGTTCAATTGTGGATGTGTGATAGCTGGAGTGATATGCCTTCCATTCTGGTGTCTTAAGCTGAAATTTTTCCAGTGAATAAACTTCATGAAAAAGCATGTCGCACCCGTTGCACTGTTCAACAATGGATTCACTTGGAGCGGCATCGCCGGAAATGACGATTGTTTTGTCTCCGGTTTCAAACTTGTATCCGTACGCCTCTTCGATCTCACCGTGATTTACTTTGAATGCTGTTACTTTCAGGCCATTATCGTCGAAAACCACACCAGGACGTATCCTAGTGGCATTCACTTTGTAGCCGGTCGTATTTTGTGGTTGGCGGCCGTTGATTCGGATATCAATATCTTCCCGGTAAGCCCTGATAATGTTTCGTGCCATGGCCTTGATCCCCCGTGGACCATACACCGCCATGGGTTGGTCCCTGTCCAGAACCCAGGGGGTGAAGATGAGGTCAGCAAAACCGACGGTATGATCAGAATGAAGGTGGGTTACGAAAGCATGGGTGAGATTGGGCAAGGCCAATTCCTCAACACCGTCATTAAATGCCTCAGATGCTCTTCTGACAACGCCTGGTCCAAAATCTATCAGGTAGGGTTTACCGTTTGTGATGACAGCAATAGAGGCGCCCATCCTTTCCGGATTGGCGTTAGGGTTGCCGGTTCCTAGAAGGACAACCTTCGTCTGGGCTAGGGTGACGGCTAGGAGAAAGTAAAGGAGGAGCCCAACCCTCACTTCGCGAATTTCTGAATCCTCATACCAAAATGGACATCGCCAACATAGACAGACCCTTTGGAATCAACACCAACATCGTGGGGCCAGTCCATCTGGCCGTCATACTGGCCAAAGGAACCGAAGCTGTCCAGCACATTTCCTGACAGGTCCATTTTTACAATACGGCTTCGCTGAACACCTGAAGGAGTCGGATCCCCACCGTCCACAACGTAAAGGACTCCGTCTCGACCGACTGCCATACCCCAAGGCCTTCCAATTTCTGTGGATTGCCATGCATCAATAAAAGTGCCATCAGACTTAAATATCTGAAGCCGGCTGTTGCTTCTGTCGGCCACGTAAATACGGCCATTGGCATCCATGGCTATACCGTGAGGAAGATTGAACTGTCCGTTATCTTCACCACCACTTCCCCATTCAAACTTGAATGTGCCATCCGGTGAGAAGACTGCTACGCGATTATTACCGTAACCATCTGAAATATAAATGGTGCCATCAGGGGCAACTACCACATCTGTCGGCTGGTTGAAATGTGTTTTATCCCAACCCGGTACACTTTTTTCACCAAGTGTCATAATAAGTTCACCGTCATGGCTGAACTTGTAGACCTGATGGTACTGCACATCTGTTACCCAGACATTGTTTTCGGAATCAACGGTAAGTCCATGGGGCGTAAGGAAGGCATCTTTTCCCCAGGAATCCAAAAGGGCTCCACTGTTGTTGTCTAACATGAGGATGGTCGGTTCTTGGATGTTCTGGAACTCGCTATCACTTCCCAGATAGGCAGCATTCTTACCTCGGTGAAAAGTGAAAACGTGATCGTGTGAGTCAACTTCCACGCCCGAAACCTGCCCGAGGATAAAGCCCTTCGGCAACTTCGGCCACCCGTGTACCACACTGTATCCAGTACTAGCCTGCTCACATGAGATGAGTAGACCGAGGGCGAAGATTAGATTGATTCTTTTCATTTTAAACCTCCTGCTTTCATGAAATCGACAATTAATGTGGACATTGCTTCCATACCGACAGAAATACACGAATCATCTGCTCTGAAGGTGGGTGTATGATGCCCGCCAGAAACGGTTCCCGGTTTTACCATACCAAGGCGGTAGTAGAAACCAGGCACAATATTAGAAAAATACGAAAAATCCTCACCGCCCATGGTGGGGGGAATAGCCATGACATTCTCCTTACCTATGGCGCGTTCGAGACTGGGCACCACTTGAGTGGTTAGAGCTGGATTGTTTATGGTGGCTGGGGTGCCCCGGTTGTAATCCAGTTCATAAGATCCTCCATAGGCCGAGGTTATACCTTTGAGAATTTCACCCATTCTTCTTTCAACACCGTCCCTGGTCTTTTTGCTGTATGTCCGGACCGTTCCTTCCAAATGGACTTCAGCTGGGATAATGTTAAAACGCTCACCGCCCCGTATAATACCGACGGTGACAACACTGGGCTCCCGGGGGTTCAGTGATCTTGAGCGGATTGTCTGAAAAGCTGTTACAATCTCAGAAGCCATAACCACAGGATCGATAGATTCATCGGGATGGGCGCCGTGGGCCTGCTTCCCTTTGACTATTGCGATGAATTGATCAACCGCGGCAAAAGATGGTCCAGAGGTATACCCTATTTTTCCAACTTCCATACTTGCAAGAGAGTGAAGGCCGAAAACGGCCACAGGCCGGGGATTTTCCATGGTGTTTTCACGAACCATCAGATCAGCGCCGCCTTCTTCACCTGGTGGAGGCCCTTCTTCGGCGGGTTGGAAAATGAATTTTACGGTTCCGGGAAGGTCTTTCTTGATGGATGCTAAGACCGATGCAACGCCAAGTTGTACAGAGGTATGGATATCGTGTCCGCAAGCATGCATTACACCCACATCTTTACCAAGATAAGTTGCCCTTACAGTAGACTTGAATGGAAGATCGGTGTTCTCTGTAACAGGAAGGCCATCCATGTCAGCTCTTACGCCCACAACGGGGCCTGGCTTGCCGCCCTTCAGAAGCCCAATAACACCTGTGTGGGCGACCCCGGTCGTAACTTCCATCCCTAGACTGTTCAGATGATTGGCCACAATTTTAGCTGTCTTGAACTCTCTGTTACCCAGTTCAGGGTTTTGATGTATCTGATGACGCAGTTCGACGATTGTTGGTGCGTACTTCTTAACAGCTTTCTTAATGGCACGGTCGTTGGCAGCGGTTAAACCGGACAATAATACAACTATTGTGAATAATCGAATAAACGAATTGTTTTTAATCATTAACTATCTCCTCCCTGTAAAACCTACAATAATGCTTATGGATCAACATTTCATTATGTTTATACACAATGTGTGAATATTGTCTCAATGGTTTATATATCATATCCTGAATGTAGCATTAATTATGACAGTTGTACTAATTAACTCTTCAATCGTCCCCGAAGGTGTATAGCTGTCAGAAGATTCTCTATTCCACGATGAATTAAGAAAAGTGCAGTTAATTATAAAACGCTGCGTGGGTGAAATAGCAACTCCTCCCGTTAAGAAATGGCGATCCGGATTTGATTGAGAGAAGAATGGAGAAGGATATGTTGAATAACCTCCTCGAAAACTGACTGCCAAACCGCCAATTCGGAGAACATATTCTCCACCAATATGCAATTCAACAGTTGGTTCATAATCCGATGACAGAATTTGATTCTCACTATCAAGATCTTGGTATAAGTCTGAATCAGAGGGAATTTCTTTGAGATCGAAACTGGTGCTGGACCAGTCCCGAAAACGGATTGATGAGGCAATAGTGAATGACTGGTTCGACAATGAGAGGCCACCATCCAAGATCATAGGAGTTTTGACTTTGTATTCCCAAAAACCAGCCGTAGTGGTGTCAGACTTTGTTTCGTCATCAAAAGTCAATGTTTCTCTTATATAATGTTGTTCTGTTATTTCAAAAGTTGAAGGGAGTGAAAGTGACAGCCCCACTTTAATACTGCGGGTGAGGGCCGTCATGATGCCACCTTTGAACTGTATTGCGGTCCCTTCTAGTGAAAGATTTTGAGTGACTTTATAGTGATGGAAATCAGCAGGGAAAGTTTGATAATTATTTTCTGAATCCTCTTGAATGAAGAGGAACCTGTATTCTTCTGAGTTTCCAAGAGAAGAAAAGGACAGTCCAGCTGTGGTTCTTGGAGACAGTGCTACACCCATTCCAAAAGAGATTTGATCGATTCCTCCCGTACTACGCACGTCTTCTTCCCGGAGTACGTTCGCACTGAATGGATAGACAACCTCCTGTTCGTTTTCAATGAATGTGAAACCGAGACCGTTTACCACGTTACTGAATCCTGAAAAGTTAAGACAGTTATCATAACTGGCAATCCGGTTGATTCCTACAGCAATGACAAAGCTACCTCTTACAGTAGGCACTGCAGCCACCAGACCCACCGCGCCGAGAAAGTTGTTTTCATCAGTGTTAGGAGTTGTTCCACTCATATATTGGACATTATTTGACAATATGTCTTTGCCACCTTCTACAAAAATGCTACCGCCTGGTATTGATGCAAGGCCGGCGGGATTCCAGTAGATAGCCGAAAAATCGTTAGCCACAGCCGTATAAGCCCCACCCATGGACATAGCTCTTGCGCCAAATCCAGTTTCGTTATTGATTATTCGAATTGCATCAGCCGCTGTTTGGGATTGGACTGAAGTTGGATAACTAACAATTAATGTAGTAGTAACAACCAGACAGAGCCGTCCCCAGTTGTGTGTAAACTTTATTCTGATAAAGGCGAGGAAGATTACCGACGCCGTGTTACTCGGCCGCCGGAAGAGGAACTGGAGCTTGTTCCAGATGAAGAGCTTGAAGAGCCACTACTAGAAGATCTACCACTTGAATTGAACCCGCCGCCAGACCTCGAAGAAGAGGAACCTCTGTAAGAGGATCTGTTATAATCACTGTTTGACACATCCCACCGTTTCTGGTAATTCACCATAATGTCGTGTTTGGGAATAGGCAATTGATTTCTAATAGGTTTTGCGGTAACGGCTGCCAGAGGTGGTTCGCGCCTTATGATCAAATTGGAAAGGCCTGATGATTCGTTTTCGCGGCGATCCCAATTACGACGATCCCGAATATTGTTCTCACTCACAATAACGGGCGTCGTTAATCCATAATTATATCCTGAATTATAGGGGTACCATGAGTAAGAGTTGTAAGGAGAATATAGGCTGAAAGGTGAACCGTAATAACCATAATTTGACCAAAAAGATGGATC
>MPLX02036570.1_pt1 | contig 30607 bp, 30 predicted proteins | sample 1617341 | NCBI WGS metagenome assembly MPLX02 (sample SAMN05944804, study PRJNA350692) | marine metagenome | biome: marine; feature: ODZ; material: water; isolation source: 120 m water sample filtered on 0.2 um supor filter | place: Pacific Ocean | collected 2012-04-08 | depth 120m m | reverse complement strand
TATGCCCGTTCATTTAACGAAAATGAGGTTCGCGTAACTTTAAACCAGCGGGTTTTAAGAATAGAAGAGAACGGCTCCAAACTAAAAGTAGGTATAGGAAGCGACCACTCGGATCATTTCGCCAGCCGAGAAGTCGACTGGGTGGTAGTTGATCACGGAACGCAACCCAACGCTGATTTGTATTTCGAATTGAAACCCTATTCAAACAACGGTGGGGAAGTGGATTACGACGACCTAATCAAAGGCAACCCGCAACCACGGAACGAAGATGACAGCAAACTCTTTGATCTGTATCGAATAGGAGACGCTGTAGCAAATCGAAACATTCACGCAGCTGTCTATGACGCCTTGAGGTTAGTCAAAGACATCTGATGAATACTTTCAGTTTCAGCTGTTCCAATCAGAACGTGGACTGCCGTTTTGGATTTCAGCCCTGCGCTGTTCAACAAAAGCATTTAACTCCTCTAATACAGAGTCTTCCATAGACGGTTTTTCATAGTCTTTGAGCATCTGTTTCCAAACAGTATTTGCACGCTGTCCCGCAGTTAGGCTGCCTTCATCTTTCCATTTTTCGTAACTATCCGTGTCGAAAACTCTGGGTTGAAAAAAAGCATCTCTGTAATGGCGCATGGTGTGGGCAGTGCCTAAAAAATGATTTCCAGGTCCAGCTTCTTCGTAGGCATCCCAAGCAAAATCTTCCTCTGTCATGCTTATACCGTTCGTAAATCTGGTTAAAGCACCAAGAGTTTCAATATCTAAAATCAGTTTCTCGTAACCACTTGTCAAACCACCTTCTAACCATCCCGCAGCGTGAAGAATGAAATTAGTGCAACCCTGAACAGTAGGCCAGATCGTACTAGCGGACTCATACCCTGCTTGAGCATCAGGAATACGCGAAGCTGTGTAGTTTCCTCCTGACCTAAACGGAAGACCGTAATGTCGGGCCATTTGAGCGCTTCCATAAAGAGCCAGGTTGCTTTCAGGGCTCCCGAAACCAGGAGCACCAGTTTTCATGTCGACGTTAGGTAAAAAAGGACCCTGAATGCAGGGTGTGCCAGGGTTGAGCATCTGAGCGTAAGCAATAGCGAAAAGAGACTCAGCGTTTTGTTGAGCTATAGCAGCAGCCAGAGTGGCTGGTGACATAGCTCCAACAATGATGAAAGGAGCGAGAATCATCGCCTGTTTCGCTTCAGCGTAAACCTCAAGCACACTGAGCATGCGTTCATCCATACGCATCGGAGAAGAGATGCTAACAATCGACAGGGAAGCGGGATTCTCCCTAATCGCTTCCTTGCCAAAAAGTATTTCGCTCATCGTGACCGTGTCACGGGCATTGTCAGGATGTATCACATTGCCCATAAAAGCCTTATTACTAAGAGTCATATGTGCCATGAGCATGTCCAGATGCCTCTCGTCTACACCCACGTCATTAGGTTCGACTAGAACCCCACCCGCATGGTGAAGTTCTGGTGTCATATAAACCAATTTTGCAAAATTATGAAAATCTTCAAGAGTTGAAGGTCGCCGACCTTGGTCAAAATCGTGAACGAAAGCCGGCCCGTATACAGGGGCAAAAATAATCCGATTTCCACCAACAGGCACATTGTTCCTCTCGTCACGTGCCAACTGAGTGAAAGTCTTAGGAGCCAGATTGACAAAATTCATCAGAGTGTCTTCATCTATCTTGACTAGCTCACCATCAACCTTCGCTCCGTTAGCTTTTAGATTCTCAAGCGCTGGAACATGATCTATAAGCAGCATCCCAGTCTCGGAGAGAAGTCTCATGGAAGCATCATGAATAGTTTGAATGTCTTGCTCTGTGAGAACCTCAGTAGGTGTCAAATTATAAGTGAGAGTTTCAATGCCTTCCAGAGTTATCGAATCTTGATCCTGGCGACGGCGTGACCCACGCCGCCCTGTTCGTTGAGGGCTCATTTAAGATCTATTTCCTTTTATATTTCAACTTAAAATCAATGTCAGAATATTCGTCCGGCACTTCACCAGAAATTATCTTATGTGCAGCGATACGACCTAGTTCGTCTGAAGATTTTGCAGAATAACCATTGCCAGCCAACAAAACATGAATACCGGATTCATCAATTACGTCAATAAATTGTCGACCTGTTGAGGATCTAGAAACAGCGCAACTCTCAGTTTTGATATTCGCAAAACTCGTATTTGGAAGAAGACTAAAAAGTTGTGACTGCAACCAGTCTGCAATTACTTGATCGCCATCGCCTTGAAACCACTTGACCAAATTCGTTGCCGGATCTGACATAGGTCGACTCTCAGAATGCCCAATCTTTATGTACGTTTTCCGATTCGGATATCTGATAGGAGGAAGCAAATAAACACCTTTCTCGACTTCAGATTCATGTCTGAAAATAACCGATGGCATTTCCCCAAGTCCTATAACATCCTCTTCTCTCAATTCAGCTAAGACAACAGTGCTTTCACAAATTTCGAGATCCAACTTCTGACTGCCTTGAATCAGTCTTTCGCTAAAAACCCCAGACGCTACAAGAACCTCATTAGCTCTCACTTTTTTACCGCTTTCGGTAAAAACCTCAAAAAAGTCTCCACATTTTTCAATAGTTGAAACAGCCTCGGCGAGTATTTCACTTTCTGCATTCAGGACCATTTCACTCTGAGCTTTGATTAAATTACGCGGATTTACATACCCCCCTGTTGAATGTTCGTAAACTCCCGAAACTCCGTCATCAAATGAAAAATAAGGAAAAGCATCTACAAGCTCATCATCAGTTAAAGATTTGAAATCAACTCCTAGTCGCCGAGCCGTATTAGTGATATCAGAGATGTAACCCTTCACCGGTGAAATCGCTAGATGGCCAACAGATTCGAAAAAATTTATACCTGAAGATTCTTCCAAGTCGCTATACCTTGCTATCGACGCTTCTGCTATTCGCGCACAGTACAAGTCAGTGTCGATAATACGAGTTACGCGACCCGAGTCATAGTGGCTACCAAACACCCCGAAGTGTTCAGATCGCACTGAGGGTTCATCTGGACCAAGAAGCAAAACGTTCAAACCCATTTCAGCAAGATGTCTCGCAGCCGCAGAACCTAAAAGACCCTTACCTGCAACACAAACATCGCATACGAAGTCAGGGCTTGAGTTCATCGTGTGATTTTCTTCTCACATCAGAGACGAAAGCCAAAGCGTAAGCAGCAGCGACTATAAACAACAGTGAACGGTAGCCGACCAGTAGAGCTGTGTACTCAAGAAGTCCACCAAGCACAGCACCTAAAACGTTCGCTCCAAAAGCGACCGTTGAATCTTTTTCACCTCTGAAACGTTCTGCAAAAATAAGATTGGCTATGAATATAGGAAGAAAAGCTAAAATCCCAGCAAAAAATAGGCGCATTACCGGACTAAGCGATAGCAGCGACTCTGCTGGAATAATCCAGTTAACGACCAAGGAAAGTGCAAGAAAACAGTAAAGAATTTTCGGTTTCGGCAACTTCACTCTCTGACTTAGCTCAACAGCAAATAAAACTGAGAATAAGACACTTATAAAAACGAGAGCGTTGACAAACCAAGTGGTTCCAAAAAGCAAAGCGAATTGAACCACATTTTTGGTTTCTAGCAACAGAAAAGCCAGACCCATAAAAAAGACGTCATAATGCCGTCTGAAACCTGACAATGACCCTGCGGCAGCACGAACACTAAAAGCTGAAACTAGAAGAATCAACAAAGTAGTAAGAAGATAGAAGCCCGGAATATGAGCGTCTCTTAGGTAAGGAAAAGGTTGATCATCAGAAACCGGTGAAGGCGTATCTAACGAAGCAAACCAACTGGAATCATTTGGACAATCAAGCGAACTTGGTGTATCTGTAGCTACTAAAACTGAGAGAAAGCGTGCTTCAGCGTCGATCACACAAGGCGAGTGAGCGAACTCTTCGTCAAGGGTTGCAGCGTACCTGTCGACCAGCCACGACTCTCTCATGAAGTTATACATAGCAAAAACACCATCTGGTTTCAGATGTTCACGGTAGGACTCAACAGCCTCTTTAGTGAAAAGGTAACTTTCTAAACGAACAGACCCTTGACCCAAAACAACAGTTAAAGAGTCAGGCAGAGCTAAAAGTATCATGTCCCATTTTTTGGAACTACTTTCAAGAAATGCGCGACCATCATCGACATGAGTTTCAACACGAGGATCACTGTAAGGATCATTCGGATGATATTTTTCCGCTATCTCCAAAAGCTTCGGATCGATTTCCACTGCATCAACGCTCACAGCACCTCTATCTAGAGCAACAGCTACATCGTTTCCTGAACCAGCTCCAATTATCAACACTTCTCCAGGACTTTCCTTTGTGTGCATGTCATAGATAAAACCGTAGGGAGACTCATCATTTATGTCCGCCTGTCCCCAAGTAGCGACGTCATTAATTTTCATAACAACACCCCCAGAAGACTGATCCTCCCAAGAGAGCGCATAATAAGGAGACCAGGCTTTATTCGGTCCTATTGATTCAACTGCTAGAAACACCACGAATAAAGCAACAGCGACTAACTGTAAGAAAAATTTCTTCAAATTGCCATCGTGAACAAGTGCTAGAAGAATTACGCCTGCGATCACACCCCAAAATATTGGTGGCAACCCAGCAAATGAAAGAACCGAGAAAAAAGCAACCCCTGCAATGGAACCAACCAAATCCCAACGATATGCGTCAAGTGGTTTAAGCTTAGAAAAACTTCTCGCAACACCGTCAGCTAAACAAGCAACACATGCCGCCACCACACAGAAAACGACTGTCAATATGAACCATCTAGGAGGGCCGACTGGACGCTGATCAGCAAAGAAAATTAGGTCACTGCCACCAACTTCGATATTGACGTCGAATAATCTGACAAAAATGATAAACCCTGAAAGAAAAAAAGGAGCCAGAGGAAACAAAGACTTCTCTGAACGACTTGCCCACAAGAAACCTAAACCAATTCCCAGAAAACTACCGATAAGAACAAAATTTGAGAAATACGCTAAGTACACAATGTTGGCACCCAACCAACGAATCAAAGCCAGTTCCACGAAAAGCAGAAGGAAAGCTGAAATGGTGAGCCTAAAACGAACTCCTTCTATTGACGTTGTTAACCCCATACCATTAGCTTCTTTCAATGTATTACTCTGCACTGTAATGTTTGGGATCATGTCTATCGATTCAAAGAGGCAATATTGTGTAAGTAGGCATTGTTCATGAGGGATTTTTATATGTTGTTTTGTCGTTTAAGTTTTTTGGTCTTACTGTTTCTTACCGTTTCCTCTTGCGGTGAAACTGACGAAGTTCAACAAGAAAACCTTGTAACAACAACTTTCGCAAAACTTTTCGCCGAAAATCAGTCAACGACAACTCTTCCATCTCTTGACATCCCAGGATGGGAACCACGCGAATTGCCTGAATTGGAACAAAAAAACGCTGAATGTTTATCCGAAATCGCCATAGAACCCGTTGAGGTGAAAGAAGAAGGTCCACAAACAGTCACAGTTAAACCTGGCGACACACTCGGTGTAATCGCAAAAAGATTTGAAACCACAGTCGATGATTTTATGCGAGCCAACTCAATGAGCGATCCAAATAAGTTGAAGGTAGGTCAAACTCTCATTGTTCCGCGCAAACGATCAGAAGAGAGGGAATTCCCAGATGGCCCAACAGTGTTCATCCAAGACCTTGCCTGCGACATCGACACAGGTTTAGCTGCCTATGGTCCTGATCTCCAACCACTGGGCGGTTCAGGAAAAATTGAAGTTTATATAAGTTGGCCACGGATAGAAGGGCCACGAGAATCTCCTAAAGTAAATGGTCGCCTCAGAGGACTCGTGCAGGCAGAAATAAAGACTTTTCTTGAAGAAATAACTAAAAACATTGAGAAATCAGGTTATGCGTGTCGAGCATTCACCGATCGCTGTATGTGGCTTCAAGAGAATTACGAAGTCATGTTGGCCACAGATGATTATTTCAGCGTGCGCAACAACCGTAAGATCCTTTTCCCAAACCTCGTAAGTGACCAATCAGAAATAAAAACTGAAACATTTGATTTGTCGACAGGAGAAGCAATAAGTATAGAAGATTTGTTTAATCTCAATTCTGACTGGGTGAATGCATTATCCGAGATCGCAATCACCAAACTGAACAACGAAGAATGGACAGATGAGAGAATGCTCACAGGAGCTGGCCCACAAATTTCTAATTTCAGTAGATTTAATCTCACTAAAGGAGGTCTGGTCCTCTCCTTTGAACCATTTACTGTTGGAGGTGCGGGAACAAACGACATGTCCATAACCATTCCTTACAGCCAACTAGACGCCTATTTCGATATCACTGGCCCCGTAGCGATGTTGTCACGAAATCCGTCTTAGTATTTCTCATGGATTTAGTTGAAGTAATGAGAACAACATTTGCTTGCCGCGAATTTCAAGACGAAGAAATAGAAGACGAAGTGATCCACCGAATTCTTGACAATGCACGTTTCGCACCCTCAGGAGGCAACCGACAAGGTGTTCATGTGATAGTTGTCAAAGACTCGGAGAAAAAAAGAAAATTAGGTCAACTGTGTGAAACCACCCTTTTGCTTTATGCAGCCCAACAAGAATCTGGAGAAGTTCCATTTAACACTGTTGAACATTCAACTGTTTCAGAACAAGAAATTGATACAAACTCTGGCCATGACTTTGAAATATTCAACAGGATGGAAGAAGTGCCCCTACTTTTAATTGTGAGCATCGACCTTTCTGTAGTTGCATCAATGGATAAGGATTTAGACAGGATCGGAATAGTCACCGGAGCTTCTGTCTACCCATTTGTGTGGAACATACTTATGGCCGCACGAAATGAAGGACTAGGGGGAGTTATAACGACAGCAATAGTTCCCGAAGAGGAATCAGTTCGCGAAATGTTAGACCTACCTGAGAATCATGCAATAGCAGCAATGATCCCAATTGGAAAACCAGTGAAGCAACTCTCTCAGCTGACAAGACGCAGCGTCGAAGAATTCACAACGGTCGACTCATACAAAGGCAACGGTTTCAAAAAATGACTCGAAGTGCTAAGGCGCTTGAGTATTTGAATGCCGGATAACCGCTGGTCAGCTACCAGGTGGCCTATAAGTGAGATCCTTTGCTTTGCCTGAAGCAGCATCGATTTCTTCTGCGGTGATAAGAGGCGTAAGGCTGGCACTGACTGCTCCTGTCGAAGAAACCGTCAAACTAACAGCTGCAGCAGATGCACTATCTGGCATCTCGCATACGCCTACTATGTCATCTTCACCGTAAGAGAAGTACATGCATTCAAGGTTCCCACCTAGAGATTCAATCAACGATCTAGCCTGATCAATCCTAGATGAACCACCCTCACCTAAAAGTCCTTTTGAACCTTCAGCGGTGTAGTTGCCTTTAACCAAAAAATGAGGCATTTAAACTCCTTTAAATAGTGGGTATCAGCAAATATATACAAGAGTTGTTTAAGAGTTACCACTAGGCCCAATTCGCATCTATTCTTCATAGATGGATTTGGGAATAACAATTCATTTAACTGACCGATGTATAGACGTCAGAGAACTCGCAATTGAAGCGGAATTGAGGGGTTTCAGCTCCGTGTTCATACCCGAGCACACCCACATTCCTTCGAGTCAAAAAACGCCCATTCCTGCTGTTAGCGGGATTGCACCTGAGGACTATCCACGGTTACCTGATCCGCTCGTTTCACTCTCAGCGGCAGCAGCAGTTACCTCAAAAATCAGATTAGGAACAGGAGTTCTTCTTGTAGCTCAACATAATCCGATAAATCTAGCTAAAAGCACTTCCACACTTGATGTAATTTCTGATGGACGCTTTGAGATGGGTATCGGATATGGATGGAATCGTGAAGAGATGTTTCATCATGGGGTTGATTTCTCAACCCGCAGGGAAAGAGTCCGTGAGACGATGCTTGCAATAAAGCGACTTTGGACAGAGGAAGAAGCTGAATTTCATGGTGAGTTCATAGATTTTGATCCGAGTTGGACTTGGCCTAAGCCACTTAAGGAAAAAGGACCGCGAGTCATGTTGGGCGGAGCCCCAGGTCCTACAATTTTTCAACACATAGCAGAATTCGGAAACGGATGGATGCCTATAGGAGGCTCAGGTGTAAAGGCATCATTGTCAGAATTGCAAAAAGTTTGCGAATCTAAAAACAGAGACTTCTCAGAAATTTCTATCGTGCCTTTCGGAACGGTCCCAGATCAGGGAAAACTTGACTACTTCGAAGAGCTAGGAGTAGACGAAGTTATTTTAAGGGTGCCTACAGGACCAAGGGATAACGTATTAGAGACCCTCGACAGCTATGTGAGTTTTTTAAGATGAACACAGTGTGGGAATACAGGGAGGCTAAATGACAACTGATCTAGTTATTAGGGGTGGTTCAGTAATTGATGGAACTGGATCTCCAGCGTTCACAGCCGATATAGCTGTAGAGGACGACCGAATAGTCGAAATTGGCAAGGTGGATGGTAAAGGAAAAAAAGAAATCGATGCTGACGGTCAGATCGTCACACCCGGATTTGTAGATATACACACACATTTAGATGCCCAACTGGCATGGGATCCGATTGGAAGTTCGTCATGCTGGCACGGAGTGACTTCAGTAGTTTTAGGAAACTGTGGAGTCACTTTCGCCCCTGTCTCAAAAGATGGGGCAGCAGTACTCGCAGAAATGATGGAATCAGTTGAAGACATCCCAGCTGAAAGCATCCTCAAAGGACTTTCATGGAACTGGTCTTCGTATGGAGAGTACTTAGAAGAAGTAGCAAGCCTGCCAAAAGGAGTGAATGTAGGCGGCATGGTCGGACACTGCGCGGTTCGTTTAGCAGCCATGGGTGAACGTTCACTTGACGAAACGCCAGCAACACTTGAAGACATCGAGGCGATGGTTCCGATGGTGAAAGAAGCAATGGATGCAGGAGCGCTTGGTTTTTCGACATCCCGAACTTCTCTGCATAGAGTTCCCGACGGACGTTTGGTGCCTGGAAGTTATGCAGCCGCAGAGGAACTTTTGGCATTCGCTGAGGTGATGGGTCAATTCAAAGGAACAGTTTTCGAAGCGGCAGCAAAACTGGGAGGGAAAGACTCGCGAGAAGAAATAAGAATGTATGGCGATATCAGCAGATTAGCTGGATGTCCTGTTACCTTCGGATTAACCCAAGTTGATATAGACCCCCAATTACATCTACGAGTTTTGGATTATGTAGAAGAAGAGAATGCGCTGGGAGCAGACTTGCATCCGCAAACAACATCAAAACATATAGGAGTACTGCTTGGTTTGAGTGCTAGAACCCCGTTTGACCGGGCTGAAGGTTGGGCGGAAATGACAGACCTTCCACTTGAAGAAAAGATAGTTCGATTGTCGAACTCGGAGACAAGAGAAATGCTTATAAAGGCAGCTGAAGAACGATTAGAGAGCTTGCCTTTGGATTGGGGAAAATTTTACGCCCTCCCAGATGATCCGGTAAGACATGACTTACGTCCGGAAGAAAGTATTGCAGCTAAGGCTGAAAAACGAGGAGTGTCTATACCTGAACAGTGGATAGATGAGGCATTAGAGCTAGAAGGCAAACGCCTTTTCATATTCCCTGTTTTAAACCAACAGATGGATGCTGCTGCTGAGATGTTGACACGACCTTACGTGACACTCGGCTTGGCTGATGCAGGAGCTCATTCCAAACAAATAATGGATGCGAGTCAACCAACCTTCTTTTTAACACACTGGGTACGAGAAAAAGAAATGTTCAGTCTCGAAGAGGGAGTCCGTCGATTGACATCAGACACGGCTGATCTTTTCGGTATCCAAAATAGAGGACGTCTAAAACAGGGTTCCTTCGCTGATATAAACATCATAGATTTTGAAGGAATGTCACTTGAATATCCAGAAATTGTCAACGACTTCCCTGGAGGTGCAGGAAGATTCATTCAGCGATCAACCGGCTATTCAAAAACCATCGTAAACGGTGAAGTTTTCATGCAAGACGGTGCACACTCCGGCGTTTTAAACGGAAAAATGCTGAGAAATTAAACAACCTGTTGCTTAAATGCGTTGATCCCTCTAGCTTCAAAATATGACAGAAGACAACTATGAAGACCTTACCGAGTGCGCTCTAAGTGATGAACTTGAAGCACAGCTAGTCAACACAAACCGAGAATGTGTTTTTATGTGGACCAACAAACAGGGGGAAGCCTTCGGCGTGGTAATGGCTTACTTGCCAAAGGATGGAAAAATCTGGATGACGGCAGCAGAAAGAAGAGCCCGAGTCTCAGCTATTAGAAGATTTCCTAGAGCTTCGGTGTGTATTAACAGCACAGGAACATCAATGGGCGGAGGGAAAACGGTCACCTATAAGGGAAACTGCATAGTCCATGATGATCGTGAAACAAAAGATTGGTTTTACCCTGAATTCGCAGCATTCCTAAGACCAGATGAAGATCAAGCACGTATTTTCAGAGATTTTCTCGATTCGCCCGCAAGAGTAGTAATTGAGTTCACTCCTGATTACAAACTCAGTTACGACGGTGATTTGATGTGGGCAAGGTCACCTGAACTAATCAGAAGTAAAGAGGACAGAGTTTCACGTACTTCTGAACCAAAAAATAGTTAGTAATGTCAGCGGAGGGCAAAGAAGCCTCGAGTGTTCTATTTATGTGCATACATAACGCGGGACGTTCGCAAATGGCTGCGGGCTTGTTGAAACATTTGACTGAAAACAGGGTCAAAGTTTTTTCAGCAGGTTCAAAACCTGTTAATGAATTAAACCCTGCAGCAGTCGAAGCTATGGCTGAGATAGGAATAGATATTTCTCAAAATATTCCAATGTTGTTCGACGAAAGACTGATGGAAGAAGTTGACATAGTTGTAACAATGGGGTGCGGGGACACTTGTCCAATTTTGCCAGGGAAGAATTACTTAGATTGGCAATTAGATGACCCAGCTGACCAGAAGATAGAAAAGGTAAGAGAGATTAGAGATCAAATTGAAAACAAGGTTCGCCTGTTAACAGAAGAAATATTATGAAACAAAATTATTTGCATGAAATACTTGAACTCGAAGACAGTCAAAAAGATGAATTGGCGGTAGCTTTTGAAAAAATTCTATCTTTAAATGGTTGGGTCAATGTAGAACCCGTAGTCGAAGATGATTCAAGAGGGGAAACACCAGGCTTATTCAGCTGGTTTTCAGCAAGAGGACCACAAGTGCCAGTAGGAACATTAGTTTTTGAAGGGGAAGACAAGTTAGTTTCTTTAGGAATATCTCATGGAGCGGGGAGAAATGCGAGCGACATCCTCGAACATGAAGGTATCAGTGCACCGGTTTCTTGGCAGCTAAAGCAAGATCATCCTAAACGTGGTTTCGTTTGGGAAGTTAGAAAAGAAGAACTTGAAACAAGATCAGCAGCAGATTTTTTAATGGAAGCTACCTACAAGCTATGTCCAACGGCACAAGAAAGGCTATGGACAGCTGCTGTTAACCGCTTGGATCAACCTCACTGACAGCTTGGAGAATAAGTTCTATTACTTTCTCTGAATCGACCTCATAGTAAACATTGCAGTTTTTTTCTGTATCAACCCATTCTCTTTCATCAACGAGTGTTTGACCTCTCGTATGAGAGCCTTCAAGTTCAACTACCACTGATCTATGTTTACTTATGAAAAGATCAGGGTGGCTAACAGCTAAAACGGCACAAGGGTCATGCATAGCTCCCACATTCGCTCCCTTTTCAGTCCCATGTGTTCTGCCATTAAAATTGAGAAGGTCGCCTGCTGTTTTACCGACTGGAGTGTCCAACGCATAACAATAATCAGCGTGCACTGAACCCATCAAAACCTGATGGGTCAGATTAAGCCCTAACATGTTCAACTGTGCACCTGATCTGAAAACTAAATCAGCAGCTTCGGGGTCCGCAAAAATATTAAACTCAGCAGCTGAAGTCACATTCCCGATTCCTGCACCACCACCCATCAAAGTGATCGAGGCAACTCTATTAACTAAAGAAGGATCAGCTTTTATAGCAAGCGCAATATTTGTAAGCGGTCCAATTGGTATTAAATGTATTCCTTCCTCTTCACGAGTTTTCTCCAAAATAAAACCAACAGCGTCATCAGAATCAGCAAGACCATCAGGCTCTGGAAGATCGGTATTACCAAGCCCCGTTTGACCATGAACGTGAGAAGCATGAAAAGGCTCACTTGTAATAGGTCTAGAAGCACCACTGTGAATGGGCGCTTCTATATTGAGAAGTTTTTTCATTTTCAGTGCATTAGAAGTCGTATGTTCAACAGGTACATTTCCAGACACTGAAGTAATCCCTACTATTTCTGTCCACCTGCAAGCAGTAATAATTGCTATCGCATCGTCAACGCCGGGATCACAATCAAGAATAATTTTCGGTTTAGAGCCAGTGGTCATAAGTCTAATATTATGGTTTATCTCAAGACTGAGTCGACTTCAGAACGTGTAGGCATTGAGATTTGTGCTCCACGTCTAGTTGTCGATAGCGCACCGGCAGCGACAGATTGTTCGACACTTTCAATAAAACTCAACCCTCTAGATAATGAGTCCGCAAGTGAGCCACAGAAAGCATCACCAGCCCCAGTGGTATCAACACTCTCAACTACTGGTGGAGAAACCAATTCTGTCTCACTGTCAGAAACCAGTAATGCACCTTTGCTTCCCAAAGTCACTATCACTGTTTCAATATCGAGGCTTTTAGCTGCATTTTCTATTTCATCAAGGTTATTAAAACTTTCCTTATTAGATAAATGAGCCAGCTCTATTTGATTAGGGACAAGTACATCTACTTTTCCAAGTAATCCTTTTGGAATATCTACAACAGGTGCAGGGTTCAAAATAGTAATTCTATTTGCCATCTCAGTAGCAGTTTCTAAACAAGATGTTGGTATTTCCAGTTGCATTAAAATAACTTTTGCGGATTCCAGTATTCCTTTAGCCGCAATAATGTGTTCCTGAGCTAAAGCACCATTAGCACCTGAATTAACAATTATTGAATTGTTGCCTTCCGCGTCAACTCCAATCATCGCAGTGCCAGTAGGAATTTCTGGAAGTGAAGTTAGAAACTCGCAGTCAACATTTGCGCCTTCGAGGCTTGACCGCAGTATCTCACCCTCTTGATCGGATCCTACGCATCCAACAAAAGAGACCTCACCTCCGAGTTTTGATGCGGCCACAGCTTGATTAGCGCCTTTCCCGCCAGGGATTTTATTAAAACTGCTCCCTAAGACCGTTTCACCTGGGACAGGTAAGTGGTTTACAGAAGCGACCAAATCGATATTTGCAGAACCCACTACTACAATTTTTTTTGATTCGCCCACCGAGTAATTCTTCTTTCCCATACCTCTAGCATCGCACTTAAATACTGCTTTAGCTATTGATTACTCCTTAACAGTTCCACACTCAGCATTAATGGTGGAGTTGCTAATTAAATAGCTTCGCTCATTGATGCTTCTTGTATCGACCTGCCACAAGCGGCCGCTAAAATCTTTTCTGCAATTTCAGGGTTCTTGTGAAGCATTGTTGCAAACTCACGTCTATTTAAAGCTTCAACAAGCAAGTCAGTCTCAGCAGTAACAGTAGCTGACCGAGGACCTTTACCTAAAAGACTCATTTCTCCAAAAAAATCGCCAGGGACTAAAGTGGCAAATTTGTTTCCCTGTCGGCTAACTGAGGCTGTCCCACTGAGGATGATCATAAACTCTCTTCCAACGTCACCTTCGCGTACAACAGTTTTACCCGAATTGATGCTCACGACGGTCATCAATCTTTGAAGGGAGTTTATTTCGGCTTTAGAAAGTCCCGAAAACAGAGGCACTTGGTTCATTTCATAAGGTAAAGATTTCGTCTTCATAACTACCATTTCTTCGTAGGAGATATACATAATTCTGTTCGTTGATGGATTATGAAACTCAGAAGGTGACGTTTTTCACCTGTGTCATATGACTCAGATAAAAGAAGTTACTTAATAGCCACAGGTGCTACAGGAGACCCAACGGCTCCAAGAAAAGGTTCGGGAGTAGCACTTAAGAAGAAGTCATAAATTCCGTCCTTCTCACAGGCATCAGCTAAAGACTCGAGGTTCCAGTTTTGGCCTTGTGTCAGACCCATATCTACCAAATGAAGCATATGAACTGCCATTGGAACATCTTCTGAAGGGTAAACCTCGAAAGCCAATGTGTCATTTGCTACAGCAGCCACCTCATGCTCATACAACCATTCGACTGTCGAAAGAGAAAATCCAGCATTTGAACCATCCCCAGAAGGACCTAAGCAATAGGCCATACCGCCCTCAGATTCGTATATAGACATTCTTCCAGTTCTGACCAGCACGATGTCACCACTCTTAATTTCCACATTTCCTAATGCAACTGCATCATCTAAATCTTTTGCTGTAATTGCATAGGGGCAATCGAGAACGTCAACCCCTTTAGCTCTAGCAACGTCTAAGAGAACACCTCTTGAACAAACAGTTCTCAGATTTTCTATCCCACAACGCGTCGCCCCTTCGTTGCTTGTAATTGTTTCAGAGGAGTAACCGTTATATACGAAACCATTATAAGAAGCGTGACAAAGACCATCCCAATGAGTTGCAGCCTGTAGGCCCATTTGGACCACGTCGTCACTGGTATGAAAACTATCAACTCCAGCTTCAGTATCTATAGGTTCATCAATTGAGATCATTTCGAGAATCGGATTAATGCGTCCCGGTATAAACCCAACTTGGATACCTTCTTTTTCAAGAGTGACTGACAGAGGAAAACTTTCTCCAGTTCTGATACATTCCGCAGCATTCCTTACAACCTCTGGAGTAATGAAATTAAGTGTTCCAAGTTGGTCGTCATCACCCCACCGTCCCCAATTCCTAACCCGATTTGAAATTTGAAGAAAACCTTCAGGTAAAGTCATTCTTACCTCCTATGCAAGGTTAAACCGGAGAGTTGTTTAAGGCGTGACATTAATAACCTTTCTTGATATCCACTAAACCGTCAAGAGGTAATCCCGAAAGCCATTTTTCGAGATTAGATGAGAACAGATCGTGTAGCTGATCCAAAAAATCAGGACTCGCCCAAGAAATATGCGCACTCAGCTTTACTCTCGGGTCTGTGTAAAGCCAGTGTCCTTTAGGCAGTGGTTCAGGGGTAACAACGTCCAAAGAGGCTCTGCTGATTTGGCCTGACTCAAGATTTTCAAATAAGGCCTCCTGGTCCAAAATGTCACCCCTGGCGATATTTACAAGGTGAGTTCCTGGTTTCATAATTTTCATTAGTTTGTCATTGACAATGTGATTAGTTTCTTCTGTAAGTGGGAGACCGATAACAACATGGTCAGCTTCGGAAACTGCTTCTTCGAAAGTAGAGAGCATTTCGACACCGGCCTCAGAGTTTCCACTCTCGCTGTTGCGAACAGCGACGATTCGACAACCAAAAGGTTCTAAACGCTTCGCAATTTCCTGATTTATCGACCCGAATCCCAGTAAAGCTACTGTTGCACCCGAGAGTGTCTCAAGTGGGGCTAGAAACCAGTTTTCAGGTTCTTTGGAAATCCAACTTTCTGGAATTTTTTTAGTGTGAGAGAGAATCATAGCGACAGCCCATTCAGCAATGGGTATGGACGAAGCACCTCTAGAACAAGTAACCACGCAGTCGTCCAACATCTCGAAAGGCAACCCATCAACCCCGTGAGCCATTATGTGAACCCATTTAACTCCCTTATTCAAGAATTTGGGTAATTCAGCTGTGTCTCGGGTAGGGGTGACAAGAAAAATTTCCCCCCTGAGTTCTTGGTCAAGTTTCACTCCGGGAGAAACATCTACAAAGTTGACTTGTGGAAAAGCTTTCTTTATTTCTTCCACGCGGATGTAGTCGACGGCTTCCCACAAAATTGAGACATTAGTATCACTCATTTTATTAAACCTTATTTTTCGGTGTCTACCTAGTTCTTTCCCGTAAGAGTGCTTCTTGAGCGACAGTTGCTACGTGGAGTCCATCTGAGGTAAAAATTTCCCCCGTTGAAAGACCACGACCTCCATTTAGTCCATGAGATCGAAAATCATGAAACTGCCATTCATCTGCTCTAGCACTCCTATGGAACCAAATTGTGTGATCCAAACTTGCTCCAATAAATAAATCCGCATATCCACTCCAACCGTCACGCACTTCACTCATTTTTGGATGAGAGGTACTAACTGCTTCTGTTGGAACGTCATCACTAGCGAAAGCCAGCGCACAAGCTTGAAGAATTGGATCATCAGGAATAGGTCCATGCACTTTCAACCAAGTAGCGGCTCTACCAGAAGAAGATGACCAATTAGAATTAGTTGGCCTTCGCTCTAGGAGGGGAGCCCAATTCTCAGATTCATAATCATCTGGATTACCGGCATCATCTGGCAGAGAAGACTCCTGAATGTCTACTTGTTCTTCATCTTTTTGGAAAGAGCAAGACAAATTCAGAATAGCTCCATCGGATTGGCGGGCAACAACTCTTCTTGTGGTGAAAGAACGGCCGTTCCTAAGCCGGTCAACTTCGTATCTAATTGGTTCATCACTAGTGCCACCCCTAATAAAGTAAGCATGAAGTGAATGCACGTGACGTTCTTCTTCAACGGTTGATGAGGCAGCACGTAAAGCTTGAGCTACCACTTGACCCCCGTAAACCCTACCCCAGGGATAATCGGGGCTTAATCCCACGTAAACATCTGGTCCGTGTCCTTCTAGCTCCATGAGACTACAAAAGTCATCTATTTGTGCACCCACATCAACCTCCTTCGAGAGCAACAGCAGTATGTAGAGCAACACCGTAGAGGAGAGCTGATTCATTTATGCGCATACGGTTCGAATGACAAGGGGGAGCCTTTAAAGAATCTTCGATATCTTCGGGACAAACGCCTAAAAAAGCCATCACACCTGGGACTTTTTGAAGTAGATATGAAAAATCTTCACCTCCCATGACAGGCGAAGGGAATTCGAAGAAACTACCTTCACCAATCGTTTTCTCACAAAGTAATGCAAAACGAGCGGCTTCACCGGCGTCATTTACGGTCACTGGGTAACCCTCAGTGATTATTACCTCAGCAGAACATTTATGAGCCTTAGCTATTTGATCACACACTCGAACTACTGATTCTTTTATTTGGTTCCTTGTATTTTCAGAAACACACCTGATTGTTCCCTCAAAGAAAGCTTTTTCGGGAATTACATTTGTTGTGGTTCCAGCTTCCACATGAGCAATAGTTACCAAAGCAGGATCGAAGGCATTTATCTCACGAGTAACAGAGGTTTGAAGAGAATTTATCATTGAAGCCATTGGAGGTATTGGGTCAGCGCAAAGATGAGGAGTCGAAGCATGGCCTCCTTGCCCAATAACAGTTACTTGGATTTCATCAGTCGAAGCAAGCATCGCCCCAGGACGACAGGCTACGAATCCTGTTGGAAGATTTGGAGTCACGTGAATAGCGAAAGCACGAGTTACATCCTCAAGCACACCTTCATCAATCATAATTCGCGCTCCACCTGCTCCTTCCTCACCCGGCTGGAACATAAATCTAACTGTTCCAGAAAACTGGTCTCGCATTTTTGAAAGCACTTTTGCGGCTCCGACGAGCATCGCTGTATGAGCATCATGGCCACAGGCGTGTGAGCGACCTGGCTCCACTGAGCAAAAAGTTTCTCCGCTATCTTCATCCATGGGAAGAGCGTCAGTGTCGGCACGTAAAAGAATGGTAGGACCTTCGGAAGTTTTTGTTCCTTTAAGATCTGCTACAACGGAAGTCAGATTTTTACCAGTAGTGACTTCAAGAGGAAGGGTTTCTAAAGATTCAAGTATGCGATTTTGAGTTTTAGGGTTATCCAGATGCAGTTCAGGATGAGCGTGTATGTCTCTACGCACTGAAATCACTTCATCCAGAACAGTATTTGAAACTTCTAATATCTCATTCATATAGACATAATGCTCCAAATCTTATGATTTCAGCGGACTGGGCGATTTGTAGGGCAGAATAAGCATGTGTCTTTAAATGATGAAGAAATATATGAAGCTATTTCTGAGATACTGCCGAAATTAGGAGCTGAAACTTCCTCTACAGTTTTAGGAGCCGGAAGTGATGATCTAGAAGCAGGCAGAAATTATTTACAAGTCCTTGTTGAAGAAGGCTGGATGCTACCCACTTGGCCTCAAAAGTATGGTGGCAGAAATTCAACTCCAGAAGAGGCCTCCCAAATCTCTAAAACTTTAGGTTTATTTGAAGGAGCAGATCTTTACCCCTATGGAGTTGGTTTAAGTCTTGTGGGTCCCGTTTTGATGGAATTGGGCACAGATGACCAAATGAATAGATGGCTTCTACCGATTGCAAATGGATCCGAAATTTGGTGCCAGATGTTCTCAGAACCGGACGCTGGTTCTGATTTGGCAAATGTAGGAATGAGTGCAGAAAAAGACGGAGAAGAATGGATTCTAAATGGTTCAAAAGTATGGACTTCGAGAGGGGCATACTCTAAATGGGGGATGTGTCTTGCACGCACGGACCCTGAAACGACAAAACACTCCGGGCTCACGATGTTCGCTGTAGATATGAAGTCACCAGGAATTGAAGTGCGCACCATTGAACAAATGAACGGCGATAGACATTTCAGTGAAGTGTTTGTCTCTGATGTGGCCGTTGAAGACAGGAATCGTATTGGAAATCTGGGAGACGGCTGGAAAATCGCAGTAAAGACACTCGCATTGGAGAGATCGAGTTTGGGAGGAAGGTCATTTGGTGGAGGTGATCAGTCAAATGGTCTCCCGACATGGTTGGAGGATTGGAAAGTCAAGGGATATTTAGATGATCCTGTATCACGACAGAAAGCCATGAAAGCGTTCATGCTTCACCGCGTTAATCAGCTGACCGTTTTGCGTGCCGCATCTTCAGGAAACAGTTCCGGTCCCGCAGGTTCTGGTGCAAAATTAAGAAGTGTTCTGGCATTTAAATTTCGTGCTTACTTATCGAAGGAATTTTTCGGGGCAGAAGGAATGCTTGTAAATGATCATGAACACATCGAATTTTTGACAGGACCATCAATGTCGATTCGTGGAGGTACTGATGAAGTTCAGAGAAACATTCTTGGCGAACGTGTACTGGGTTTACCTACAGAACATCGAGTAGATAAAGAAGGATCTTACAGGGATTTAGTAAGAGGGAAATGATCAACGCTTGTCTATAGGTTGAACATCTCTTTCGGGTGATCCGATATAGATTTGACGAGGTCTTGCTATTCGAGAATCCTGAGAGAGCATCTCATCCCAGTGAGCTAACCATCCAGGGGTTCGTCCAATCGCAAAAAGCACTGTAAACATTTCAACAGGAAAACCCATTGCCTGATATGTGAGACCGGAATAGAAATCAACATTGGGATAAAGTTTTCGACTCACGAAATAGTCATCCGCAAGTGCCACTTCTTCGAGTTTTAATGCCATGTCCAATAACGGATTTTTACCTACGACATCAAAAACTTCGTGTGCCGTGTCTTTTACGATTCGAGCTCTAGGGTCATAATTTTTGTAGACCCTATGGCCAAAACCCATCAGACGTCTTTCTCCAGCTTTTACGGCATTTATGAAACTGTCTATTTGATCGTATGACCCTATTTCTTCGAGCATCCGAATGACGCTTTCATTAGCACCACCATGAAGAGGACCAGATAGAGCCGAGCAGGCTGCTGACACAGTCAGATAAGGATCTGCAAGTGAACTTCCTACTACACGACCAGCAGTCGTTGAACAGTTTTGACTGTGATCTGCGTGAAGTACGAACAGAAGATCCAGTGCACGTCTGAGAACAGGATCGACTTCATATTCAGAGTCTCCCGGCCTAAACATCATGGAAAGGAAATTGTCTGTGTAATCGAGATCTGGATCTGGAAGAACGTAAGGGGTTCCTACACTACGTCTATACGCGCTAGCTGCGAGAGTAGGCATTTTTGCTATCAGTCTTACTATCTGTTTCCTGCGCACTGAAGGATCTTCTACATCTTTACTTTCAGGGAAGAAGGTCGATAGTGCAGCGACAGTTGACACTAAGACTCCCATTGCATGAGCATCATCCCTAAATCCTTCAAGAATACGCTTATGGAAGTTTTCGTGAATGCTGGATTCTTCCTGTATCTCATCCTCCCATAACGTGAGTTGTTCTCTGGTGGGAAGCTCAGCGTTTAGTAGAAGATACGCGACTTCAAGAAAGGAGCATTCTTTACCAAGTTGTTCGATTGGATAACCTCTGTATCTCAGAAAGCCTGCACTGCCATCTAACTCTGTTACAGCGCTATGAGCTCCAGAAGTGTTCCCAAAAGAAGCGTCGTCAAACCATATGCCCGGAAGTAACTTCGACCACTCACCAGAATCAACCCCATTTTTATGTATGGGAATTTCGACTGAATCTCCGGTCCTATTATCTGTGATGCTTATACTTTCCGACACTTTTAGTTTTACCTTTCGTCAGTTTCCAATTTATCAGACGCAATCAATTTTCTGAGGGGTTATAGAGGGATATTGTCATGCTTGCGTTTTGGTAGCCTTTCCTTCTTTTCAGATAAGAGCTCCAACGCTGAAGCAATCTCGCATCTTGTTTCTGCTGGTTCTATTATTCGATCCACTGAACCCCTTTCGGCTGCAACGAACGGATTAAGTAGTTTCTCTTCGTAGGAACTTTCAAGAGAGAGTTTTTCCTCATCGTTAGCATCGCGGTGCAGTATTTCGATTGCCCCCTTTGCTCCCATAACTGCTATCTCAGCTGAAGGCCATGCCAACATAAGATCATTCCCCATATAACGTGAATCCATAACTATGTATGCGCCTCCATAGGATTTTCTTAGCGTTAAACAAACTCTTGGAACTGTCGCTCTTGCATATGCATAAGCCATTTGTGCCCCGTATCTGATCATGCCTCTCCATTCAAGATCTTTTCCTGGGTAAAACCCAGAGGTGTCCACAAAAGTAACCAATGGCAAATTAAAAGAATCGCAGAATGAAACAAAACGAGCTCCTTTTTGCGAAGCAGGTATATCCAAAGTTCCCGCCATTGACTGAGGCTGGTTCGCGACTATTCCGACTGGTTTTCCTGCTATAGAAGCAAATGCGGTAATAAGATTAGTTGCCCAATTTTTACGAGATTCAAGGATGTGACCGTCATCTACTACACAAGTGATCACGTCGCGAATGTCATAACTGTCTGAGATTGAATCGGGCAGGATGGTGCCCGCTTCAGGAGTAGAGCGATCGGCAGGATCATCAGAATCCCAGCCTTTAGGAATCTCATAAGTATTATTAGGCAAGAAAGATAACAACTCTTCGATCAGTTCTTTACCTTCCTCAAGATTGCTTACTACAAAATGAGAAACTCCAGTAGTCCGATCATGTAAAGAAGCCCCTCCTAGTTCTTCGTTGCTAGTTGTTTCACCAGTAAACATTTCAGCCATTCGCGGACCGCTCACAAAGGCATAACTGTCATCAACCATTACTACAAAGTCGGCAAGACCTAAAAGCAAGGCTGGACCAGAGACCGTAGCTCCAGTAACACAAAAAATGATAGGTACTTTTCCAGAGCATCTCACGAATTCTCTCGCCGCTACGCCCCAACCGTGGACCGCTGCTACACCCTCCAGGATGTCAGCACCAGATGATTCGACGAAACAAACGATAGGGATACCTTGTTCGTGGGCTATTTTTGCAGCAGCTGCAAGGTTTTCACCGTCAATCGGTTTTATTGACTTAGTCTCTCCAGCTCCAATTTCTACTTGCATTACGTTGCGACCGGCTAAAGAAATTACATTTGAAGTTACGGAACCTGTCGTTTTACCTCGGATTCTGACTGAATGCTTCGACTCGGTATCCATGTTTAGATGCAGACCTCAATGCCTGGTTGGTTAGGACCAATCTCTTTTACCACTTCATGTATAACTTCATTAGTCGCCCTTGCAGGTAGAGAAGGGGTCATTCTTTTGTTTCTTATGAGTGTTACTGGTCTCTTCAGAAGTCCATTTATTCTAATTAAAACCCAGTTGTCGTCGGGATATCCAGAAACTGCACTAGCGGGAAGAATAGCAGGAGCGTGACCTTGAAATGCGAGAGAAGCTAATAGCCTCAACCCATCAATTTCTGCAGAAATTTTCATTTCCACTCCAGCAGATGATAATTCTTCATCTAGAGAGTCACGAAAAAACGTTCCTTGTGGAGTCATCATAAGTTCGTATCCGGAAAGATCTTGAAGTGATATTGATTCGTTTTCAGCTAGAGGATGACCAACCGGAGCGACAATTATTTTTTCTTCTTCAAATAGCGTTTCTGATTCCAGGCTCGCGTTCATTGCAGGTGTGTTAATGATCGCCAAGTCAATATCACCAGAAAGGATTTTCTGGGTTAAGGAATTTGTGTCAGCGTCTATAAGTCTCGGCTGGAGAGAAGGGAAGGCTTTAGACAATTTTTCTAGTAAAGGTGTAATTATCCAACGGGCGGTTGTGCCTATGCAGCCTATTTGAACCTGGCCTTCAACTTCTTCGTTTATTGAAAGAAGGTCATCTGAAATTGCTTTTATCTCCGCTTTAATCCTCCGAGCTCTGCCTATCACCGCTTGACCTTCAGGGGTGGGTTGCATTGTTCGACGATCCAGTAGGACTGTGCCAAGTTCTCTTTCTAGTTTTGCAACATGGTTAGAGACATTCGATTGCACTGTATGAAGTGAACGTGCGGCAGAAGAAAAACTTCCGTGATCAGCTACAGCTATTAAATGGTTTAATTGTCTCAAGTCCATCACTTTTAAGGATGCCATTAGATTCGCTGATATGCGATAAAGATTTCGCTTGCAGCAATTTTTTTAAATATATGAGTTGTTCAGACGGTAATAATGCCAGACTCATTGAAAGAAACATTTGAGAAATAAAAATCACAAAATATATGAAAACAGCATTAACCATATATCTAGGAAACGATTCTGCTTTCGCTGCGGTAGAAGTCAATGGTCAGATTGATCTTTTAGCTCTCGGTGAATCCGAAGCGGGATTGCCAATTAAAGAAACTCTAGATACTGAGAACCTATTTTATAAAGAAGCTGAATTTCATGATGAAGATTTAATTCATCTTGAACAATCTTTAGCCAATTTATTTTCCAGAATTATTGCACGTTGTATTCGAGTTGTTGACATTTATCCAGACGAAGTTTTACTAGTTGTAAGTGGCGATAGCTCCGATCTAGATGTTTACTATGCAGCCTCCAGACGAGCACAAATAATAAACATGATGGTCATTGAGGAGAATCGCTCACTAGCAGCTTTAGCATCTTATGGACCTAAAGGGATTAGTTCAGATTATGCACCTGCCATAGGGGGATTATTTTGGATCAGACACGGTGATTCCCTTACGGGCTCTTTATCTATAGTCACTCGAGAAGATCTGGGTGCCGAAGAAAAAGTTGTTAAAAAGCCTAGCGTCGCTCCATCTGCTCCTTCTGTAATTTCTCTTGGTGACCGGTCTGTATTTGATTTACAGATAAATACAGACAGGAAAAAACGTTTCAATCTTTCCTGGGTTGTAGCAGTTTTGATTCTTTGTACAGGAGTGGCGTCTGTTTATCATTTTGCTTTTTCCGGTTCGCAGGAGTCTTCAACAAAGTTAGAGGGTGCAGTTGTTCCTGTTACGAGTGTTCCTGTTACGAGTGTTCCTGTTACGAGTGTTCCTGTTACGAGTGTTCCTGTTACGAGTGTTCCTGTTACGAGTGTTCCTGTTACGAGTGACGATGAAGAAGTCATTGAAGTAGAAACCGTTGAGCTAGGGGTAGTGACCTTAAATGAGAATGGGCTGCTTTTATTAGCGGGAACGGCAAATCAGCTTCTTTTGTCATTCGACTCACCCCAAGAAGCAGTTATGAGTTCTTTAATAGGTATTCTCGGCGAACCCGATGAACAACCTGTTATGGGTAATGAAATTTGTGATTCAAACGGTCTACAGATATTCAAATTCGAAGACCTGGAAGTAGTTTTTAAATCATATGACATGGGTCCAATTTTTTCACAATGGTTCGTTTCAGGTGAAGGCGCCAGCAAAACTGGTTTATGGACTCTTGACAGAATCGGTTTGGGTTCAAGCATCGCAGAATTAAAGAAATTTTCTAAAGGGACAGTTGTAATTGAAGAAGTATTCCCCGGAACAAATGATCCAGCCGGAAAGTTTCGAATAGACCCCTTTAGTTTAGGAATGCTTATAAATGGTTTAACTAGCAACACGAACGATCAGGGAAAAATATTGCAAATATGGGCTGGTGAAGGATGTCAAAGATTATCAGAAGATTAGTTTTTAGGTCCGATCTGATAAGACAAAGCCTCTTTTAAGGAGCGATCTGAAAAAGAGAAATTATCATCCAGAAGCTTTTTTGGAAAAACAGATTGACTTGAGAGCATTAGTTCCTCTACCAACTGTTGCCCATAAAGAAGATTTAATGCTGAGGTAGGAACTTTGAGAAGTGTGGGCCTTTTAAGAAGCATTCCGAGAGTTTTAGTGAATTCGAGATTGGACACAGGTTCTGGTGAAACTAAATTAACAGCTCCTTCTATTTCTCTTTCTATCATCCAACTAATCGCAGAGATTTCATCCCTTATAGAGATCCAGCTCATCATTTGTTCGCCTGATCCTATTTGACCACCCAGGCCTAGTCTGAACAGAGGTAAAAGCTTTTTTAGTAGCCCTCCAGAAGAGCTTAGAACAACTCCAGTTCTTGCATGGGCGACACGAATGCCTGCCTTTTCAGCTTCTCGTGTCGACTCTTCCCACTTAGAACAAACATCGGCTAGGAAACCATCCCCTTGTTCAGTTTCTTCTGTTGTATGAGTGGATCCCGAGTTGCCGTAATAACCGATAGCTGATGCATTAATTAAAACATTCGGACCGTTTTCGGATTTCAATGCGGAAAGGGTTTTACTAATTAGTTCCGTGCCCTTAACTCGAGAAAAAAGGATCTGACCCATTCTCTTCTGTGACCATCTTTTGTCACCTATTCCCACACCAGCTAAATTTACGATCGCATCGATTCCAACAAGGCGATTCGGATCTAGATTATTATTCCTTGGGTCCCAGAAGATTTCCGAATCATGAAACTCATCACGTCTCACTAGCCGCTTAACAGAGTGACCTTTTCTAACTAAAGATTTTTCCAGAGCTACACCTATCATCCCGGAAGCTCCAGCAATCGCAATTGTTTTCAAAGAATTTTTCCAAATCTATTTATCGATTTCAACGACTTTTACGGTCAAGTCTCCGTTAGGTGCCTCAAAAGTAACATCATCTCCTACTGAAGCACCCATAAGGGCTTCACCTAGAGGAGAATCAGGGGATAGAACTTCCACACCCTCTCTTTGCTCTTCAATTGAACCAACTAGCATTTTCTCAGGTTCGGAGTCGCCTTGGTATAGAAGTGAAACAATTACCCCTAAAGAAACTTTTCCATCTCCGCCTTTATCCATAGAGACTATTTCAGCATTTTCTAGAATTGAGGCTAGTTGAGCAATGCGAGTCTCCATTTTTCCTTGTTCCTCTTTTGCCGCCTGATAATCCCCATTCTCTGATAGGTCACCGAGTTCGCGTGCCGTCTCAATTTTTTTTGCTATGTCTATTCGCCCTCTTGTGGTCAAGTCTTCATGCTCTTCGAGCAGACGCTGATGGGCTTCAGGTGATAATTGTTGTATTTTTCCCATGAGTTAAGCGTAACTGTATGGGTAAATAGGCAAAACAGAAAACCTTATTATAGATTGCTTGACTAAAACGTTTGGAATCTACACGCATGGTGCTGATAGACTTATTTGATGGCTAAGGCACAGTTTGTAATTATTATCTAGAAGGCGCACATTTGTGTGCCTGATGCCGTCCACCAAGGTGGGCGGTTTTTTAGTTCCGACAAGAAGTAGAGGACAGGAGAAGAAATGCCGATTGAAAAAGCTGACAAGATTTGGATGAATGGTGAACTTGTTGACTGGGATTTAGCAAATGTCCATGTACTCACTCATACTTTGCACTATGGGAATGGAGTTTTCGAGGGTATTCGCGCGTACGAAACCGATAACGGTCCAGCAGTTTTTCGACTAACTCCTCACATAGAACGACTTTTTAGATCAGCCAAAATCCTTTGTATAGACATTCCTTATTCAGTGGATGAACTCGTAGATGCAGTAAAAGAAACAGTGAAAGTCAATAATCTGCCTTCTTGTTATATAAGACCACTTGCCTATCTTTCCTATGGGGAGATGGGACTTAATCCTCTGCCTTGTTCAGTCGACGTTGCAATAGCGACATGGCCATGGGGTGCTTACCTAGGTGACGAAGGAATAAACAGTGGAGTAAGGATGATGATTTCATCGTGGCAAAGACATGACCCCAATGCAATGCCACCAGCCGCAAAAGGCTGTGGCCATTACATAAATTCACAGATGGCTAAAGTTCAAGCTGTAAGAGCTGGTTACGATGAGGCAATTTTGCTGTCTCCGCAGGGGTATGTTTCTGAGTGCACTGGGGAGAACCTGTTCCTTGTTAGAAATGGAGTAATCGTTACACCACCTACGAGCGCAGGAGCCTTAGAAGGAATTACTCAAGATTCGGTTAGACAGATTGCATTAGATCTAGGTATCGAATACAGAGAAGGAAATATTTTACGAAGCGACCTATATACAGCTGAAGAAGCTTTTCTTTCCGGCACAGCAGCAGAAGTGGTACCCATAAGATCTGTTGATGACAGAGAAATAGGAGACCCTGGACCAGTAACTAGAGCAATTCAAGAGAGATTCTTTGAAGCTGTCAGAGGAAAAAGGCCTGAGCATTCCGACTGGAATGAATATGTCACTTAAGGCATCAATACCTTTAAAGAAAGTTGAAATATATGACACAACTTTACGTGACGGAGCTCAACTGGAAGGTATTTCATTAACTGTCGATGACAAGTTGAGAATAGCTACTCAACTAGACCGTTTAGGGGTCCACTACATTGAGGGAGGTTGGCCTGGAGCGAATCCGAAGGACGAAGAATTTTTTGCAAGAGCTTCAACAGAGCTGAATTTGAAAAACTCTCAACTCGTGGCATTTGGCTCGACACGAAGAGTCAGTGGTGAAGTAGAAGACGATGTAACTCTCAGAAACTTAATTGACGCGAACACAGAGGTTGTTTGCATAGTAGGTAAAGCCTCGGCATATCACGTTACAGAAGCGCTGAGAACAAGCCTTGAAGAAGGAATAGCAATGGTTGAAGAGTCAATAAGGTTTCTAAAAAGTAAAAAATCAAAAGTCTTTTTCGATGCAGAGCACTTTTTTGATGGTTATAAAGACAATCCAGATTTTTCTCTGGAAGTTTTAGAAGGCGCTTCTCGAGGTGGAGCTGACTGTGTCGTACTTTGTGACACAAACGGAGGTTCACTTCCTCACGAAGTAGAAAAAATTGTAAAAGAAGTTAGAGATAAAATTGACTGTGAAATCGGTGTGCATTTGCACAACGACACAGGTTGTGGAGTAGCGAACGCTATAGCTGGTGTAATCGGCGGAGCCTCACAAGTTCAGGGAACGATTAATGGATATGGCGAAAGGGTAGGCAACTGCGACTTAGTTCCAGTCATAGCGAATCTCAGTCTCAAACTCGGAATCGAAACTATTTCTAAAGAACATTTAGAAAATTTGACTTCAGTCTCACGACACGTTGCCGAGCTGGTCAATTTTGCTTCAGATCCACAACAACCTTACGTTGGGACAAAGGCATTCGCACATAAAGCGGGACTCCATACCAGTGCTATAGCTCGACGAAGAGATGCATACGAACATATAGACCCTGAATCGGTGGGCAATGGAACAAGGTTTCTAGTTTCTGAAATGTCAGGCCGGTCGACTATCGAACTAAAAGCAAAAGAAATTGGAATTGATCTAGATGCTGGGATAATTGGTGAAGTGGTTGAGACTCTGAAAGAACTTGAGTATGAGGGTTATCATTTCGAAGCGGCAGACGCTTCTTTGGAACTACTGATCAGATCAGCGACAGGCTGGACGCAAGAACATTTTGAAATCGATTCTTTTTCAGTCAGTGTTGGACACAACAAAGGAAGCGGCGCACGGGCTTGGAACGATGTTGCTGTAGAAGTAGAGACGCATGCAACAGTCACAGTCACTGTTGCTGGAGAAAAAATAACAGCTGAAGGGGAAGGTAACGGCCCTGTAAATGCACTGGACTCGGCTTTAAGAAAGGCTTTAAGGGATGAACTGCCTCACATCGATTCCTTAAACTTGACCGATTATAAGGTTCGAGTTATTGAATCTGAAAGAGGTACTGGAGCTGTAACAAGAGTTCTTCTAGATACCACAGATGGTGAACAGACTTGGACAACGATTGGTGTATCAACAAACATTATTGAAGCGTCATGGCAGGCTCTTGTTGATTCACTCGTTTATGGTCTGTTGCATTCAGAAAGTTGAAATTCCTCTGATTCGTCTTCCATAAAGATCAGTAAGTTGTAGCCATGTTATTAATTCGATCACGTGTACTTTTGTCTGAATTTGTTGGAACTATGTTTCTTCTAATTGGTGTGATGGGATCTGGAATAATGGCTGAGAGACTGAGCCCATCTGATACAGGGATTCAACTATTGCAAAATGCAGCTGCGACTACCGGTGTGCTAATAGCAATCATTTCAATTTTCGGAACAATTTCAGCAGATTTTAACCCAGTAGTAACTGTTGCAGCGTGGCGTCTTGGCCACCGCCAAAAAAACGAAATCATACCGATAATCATTGTTCAGATTATTGGAGGCTGCACAGGAACTGTTCTTTCCAACATTATGTTTGATTTAGATTGGTTCCAGTTGTCCGAAAAGACAAGGTCTGGAGCTAATTTATGGCTTGCCGAAGTAATTGCTACATTAGGCCTTCTACTTATTGTTTTTAGCTTGTTGCGAACTAAAAGATCAAATCACATTCCTTATGTGGTGGGTGCTTATATAGGCGGCGCTTACTATTTCACTTCTTCAACAAGTTTCGCTAATCCAGCTGTGTCAGTAGCTCGAATGCTTTCAGATACCTTTGCGGGTATAGAGCCATCTTCAGCACCGATGTTTATTCTGATGCAAATAGGTGGATTAGTTTTAGCTGTTTGGATAATCAAGTATCTATTTCCAAAACCTTAAACAAACTGAAGTCAACTACTCACATTGGTTATTAGTAGGAGCACCGGTAATTCTTTTATTAGACCAATCAATTAAATCACTCCAATATGCCGTTACGGAAGTTCCATGGTTGGTACCTGGGTATTCTCTCAGTTCGACAGGAGCGGAATCAGCGAAAGCACAAAGTTGACCTAAAAGAAGCTGACTGAGCTTATAGTCGGTATCTTTCATATGTGGAAAAAGGTAGAGAAATTACTCCTGAGCCAATTAGTGAGGAAAAAACTTTCGAAAAGAGCGATTGGTTTTTGTTGTTAACAGCTGCAGGTATTTGGGGTTCTTCATTTCTTTTTATGGATGTTGCGTTGGAGAGTGAACATCCAGGTCTAATAACATGGTTGCGACCTACTTTGGGTTTGTTTGCACTTATCTGGTTTCCATCATCGAGGCGACCCGTTGAAGCAGCAGACCGTTGGTCAATTGTATTACTCGCAATAACATGGGTGGCTTTTCCATTCACCATGTTTCCATTAGCTCAACAGTGGATCGACTCTTCAATCACGGGGATGCTTAATAGTGCTATGCCAATAATGACTTTGGTAATTGGCGCCCTAGGATTCGGAGTTCTTATTAAACGAATCCAAATTCTAGGAATTCTTGTTGGGATAGTTGGAATACTCTTCATAGGTTTACCCACTGTCAGCGGCGGTGGAACTAATGCTCTTGGGGTTCTATTTGTAGTTTTAGCTGTTACTTCCTATGGAGTGGGAGTCAACGTTGCAGGACCTCTTCAAAGAAAATATGGATCGCTAGCTGTTCTATCAAAAGTGTTAATAGTTGCTTCTATCCTCACGATGCCTTTTGGAATTTATGGAATTACAGAGTCAACATGGTCGATGAAAGCATTCGGAGCTAATTTGGCTGTTGGTTTAGGAGGTACAGGTATTGCTTATGCAGCAGCTACTACTTTGGTTGGAAGTGTCGGAGCTGTACGTGCATCTATAGTTACTTACCTGATACCAGTAATGGCAGCTCTATTAGGGGTGTTTGTTCTAGATGAAAAGCTTTCTTTTTGGGAGTTGTTTGGAGTTGCAGTGCTCCTAGGAGGAGCATGGCTAACAACACGAACAGAAATAAAATCATTATTGAAATCTGATATCGGAAAAAACAAAAATACTTAGAATGACTACTGTAAAAATGGTGCTACTTGTTTCCATTGTTGCTGCAATTAGTTCTTGTAATTCTGATTTAGAAAATCAACAAATTCTTACATCTGATTCATCTAATAAGAATTCGGTGTCTTCTACGAGTGTTGTGCCTGTGGTGTCTTCTACGAGTGTTGTGCCTGTGGTGTCTTCTACGAGTGTTGTGCCTGTGGTGTCCTCTACGAGTGTTGTGCCTGTGGT
>MPLX02229432.1_pt1 | contig 30787 bp, 35 predicted proteins | sample 1617341 | NCBI WGS metagenome assembly MPLX02 (sample SAMN05944804, study PRJNA350692) | marine metagenome | biome: marine; feature: ODZ; material: water; isolation source: 120 m water sample filtered on 0.2 um supor filter | place: Pacific Ocean | collected 2012-04-08 | depth 120m m | reverse complement strand
TCTTCCGCCAGGTTGAGGATATAGCGCCCGTCGCCGTCGGCCATGGCGCGCAGAGCAACGCGGGCGTCGGCGTCGAGAGGCAGGGGGCGGCTTTCCAATTCTTCCGCACGCTCCAGCAGCAGTTCCAGCGAGGCGTCGCCGAGACGATTGAGGACAAGAACCTGACAACGCGAGAGCAGGGCCGAATTCAACTCGAAGGAAGGATTTTCCGTGGTCGCTCCCATCAGAATCACGGTACCGTTTTCCACATAGGGCAGGAAACCGTCCTGTTGGGCGCAGTTGAAACGATGTACCTCGTCAATAAACAACAACGTGCCGTACCCCGCGTCGCGGCGCTTTGCGGCCTGGTCGAAGATCTTGCGCAGATCGGCGACGCCGGAAAACACCGCCGACATGGGCTCGAAATGGAGGTCGCTGACCTCGGCCAGAAGCCGTGCAATGGTGGTTTTGCCGGAGCCCGGCGGCCCCCACAGGATGACCGAGGCCATGCGCCCGGAAGCGGCCATGCGCCCGATGGGACCGTCGGCGTCGAGCAGGTGGTCCTGGCCCACTACCCGGTCCAGGCTTTCTGGCCGCAGGCGGTCGGCCAGCGGACGCGGCACCTGGGATTCGAACAGAGTGTTCATTGTCTGAATTCCCGGGTCAGAACCTTGCCCTTGCGCAGGACGGCGATTTTCAAGCTGGTTATCGGCGCGTTGAGAAGTTTACGAAGGTGGGCGACGGACTCTACTTTAGCGCCTGTGACACGCATGATGATGTCGCCGAACTGAAAATTGAAGCGATGGGACGGGGTTCCACGCTGAATATTGAGAACAATCACGCCTTCTGCTAATTCATCGAGGCCGAGCTCGTTGTTGAAGGCGGGGGAAAGGTTTCCTACTTCCGCCCCATTTAGGGGATGGGCACCGGTAAGGATGGTGACATTGCGTAGCGGTTTCTCAGGAGGTGCTTCGAGGGCTAGAGTCACCTGCAGGGTCTTTCCTTTGCGTACAAGTCCAAATACGGCCTCTCCTCCTACCGAGAGGGTGGCCAGGCGGAAGCGCAGAGATTCCACGTTGCCCACTTCCCTGCCGTCGACGCTGGTCACCACGTCGCCCACGACAATCCCAGAGCGATAGGCCGGGCTGTCTTTGCGCACGGCATTGATGAGTACGCCTGCGGGACGGGCGAGACCAAAAGAGGCAGCGATGTCCGAGGTGACTCCCTGGCCTGAGGCGCCGAACCAGGGGCGGACGATTGGTCCGCCGGTTTTGGCACCGTGGATCACCGCCTTGACCATGTTGACGGGAATGGCGAAGCCGATGCCGTGGGAACCGCCGCTCTTGGAGAAAATAGCGGTATTGATGCCCACCAGACGGCCCTTCATATCCACCAGCGCGCCACCCGAATTGCCGGGATTGATGGCGGCGTCGGTCTGGATGAAAAACTGGTAGTCGCTGATACCGCCGGTGGTGCGGGCCAAGGCCGAGACGATGCCGCTGGTGACGGTCTGGCCGACGCCGTAAGGATTGCCGATGGCCAGCACCAGGTCGCCCACTTCGAGCTCGTCGGAATCGCCCAGAGGCAGGGAAGCGAAAGCCTGGCCCTCGTTATCTATGCGCAACACGGCGAGATCGGTGCGTTTGTCGCGGCTGATGATTTTTGCCGCAAATTCCCGGTTATCGGCCAGCACCACCTTGATCTGATCGCTGCCTTGAATGATGTGGTGGCTGGTGACGATAAGCCCGTCACCGGACACAAGCACGCCGGAGCCCAGGGAATTCTGGATACGCTCGCGCCGGGCACCTGGAATGGGAAAATTCTTGCCGAAAAAACGGCGGAAGATGGGATCATTGAAGAGCGGCGAGAGCCCCTGTTGGGCCACTACCTTGCTGGTATAGATGTTGACCACGGTGGGCGTGGCGGCCTTGACCAGTGGCGCAAAGGAGAGACGCGTCTGCTCTCCACTGCGGGGAACAACCCGCGCTGGGGATTGCGATGCAGGGGCATCGGGATCATCCCATCCCGCCGCCAGTGCGGCTGGCGCGCACAGAACCGCAGCCAGCAGCCTTGGCAGTAGCAGGGAACAGAAAACACCTTTTATCAATATCTTGCAGGATTTGGTCCAGCCCATTATCGTCTCCGGGTCGCCGTTTCCAGCAGGGACAATATTCTATACTTCTTTAAAAAAAAGAGGCAGCCCCAGAACGGGTCAGGGCCACCTCTTTCACACAACATATGGAGACGGCGCACAGGCCCCGCGAGCTATACCTCTTCGGCTGGCGGCGGCGCGGTCTCGCCTTCGGCGGCCGCCTGTTCGGCGGCGCGCGCCTTGTCTTCGGCGCCCTTGATCTCGGGGTCTCTGTCAACCAGTTCGATATAGGCCATAGGCGCGGAGTCGCCATAACGGAATCCGGCGCGCAGCACACGAGTATAACCACCAGGGCGTTCGGTGTAGCGCTCAGCGATGGCGGTGAACAGCTTATCTACTACTTTGGTGTCACGCAGAGTGGAGAGAGCTTGGCGCCGAGCATGGAGGTTACCGCGCTTTCCCAGGGTAATAAGTTTTTCAACAATGGGCCGCAGTTCCTTGGCCTTGGGTAGGGTGGTCTTGATCTGCTCATGGGCGATCAGCGATGCCGCCATGTTAGCAAACATAGCCTTGCGATGGCTGGTGGTGCGGTTGAGTTTACGACCGCTAAGACCGTGACGCATGATGTCTCTCCTTTATCCGTTCATGGCCTCGCGCACGAAGCCTGTGGTGTTTCCCCGCCGCCGCAGCCGAAAATGGACTGGGTACGGCAGGTCGAGGCCCTCATGGCCCCAGAATTCCAGAGTCTAGAAAGGCTCCTCCAGTTTCTTGGCCAGCTCCTCAATGTTTTCTGGCGGCCAGTCAGCAAGTTCCATTCCCAGTTGAAGATCCATGACGGTAAGGACATCCTTGATCTCATTCAAGGACTTACGCCCGAAGTTGGGGGTGCGTAGCATGTCAGATTCGCTCTTCTGCACTAGGTCACCGATGTAGACGATGTTGTCGTTCTTTAAGCAGTTTGCCGAACGCACGGAGAGTTCTAGTTCGTCCACCTTGCGTAGAAGGTTCTTGTTGAACCCCGGCTCGGCGTCTTTCTCCTCCGCAGCAGCCATCCGCGGATCCTCAAAATTGATGAAGAGTTGGAGTTGGTCCTGCAAAATGCGCGCCGCCAAGGCCACGGCATCGTCGGGCGTAATAGCACCGTTGGTTTCCACATACAGCGATAGTTTATCGTAGTCCGTAACCTGTCCCACACGGGCGTTTTCTACTCTGTAGGAGACCTTGCGCACAGGACTGAATAGGGAATCCACGGGGATAAGGCCGATGGGAGAATCCTCGGGGCGGTTCTGCACCGCCGGCACGTAGCCCTTGCCATGGGACACAGTTAATTCCATATCGATCGCGGCTTTCTTATCAAGAGTACAAATGAGAAGATCGGGATTGAGAATATCCACGTCATGGCCGGTCTCGATCATGGAGGCCTTCAGCTCACAAGCACCCTTAGCCTTCAGATGCAAGTGTTTTGGCCCTTCTCCGTGCATGCGCAGAGCCAGAGATTTGATGTTTAGGACGATATCGGTAACATCCTCGATAACACCAGGAATGGTAGAAAATTCATGAAGAACGCTGTTGATCTGCACCGACGTCACCGCCGCACCATGAAGTGACGACAGAAGAACACGCCGCAGCGCATTACCCAAGGTTAATCCAAATCCACGTTCCAGAGGTTGGGCAATGATAGTCGCCTCGTGAGTGGAATCAATGCTGGACTCTACATCCAGCCTATTCGGCCTGATAAGTTCTTGCCAGTTTTTCTGAATCACGGTAACGGCCTCTCTCGTATGAAAGGTTCAGCTTCAATTTCATGGCCAGCGGATAAGGCCGGCAAAACAAGTTTTTAGGCGTATCCGGGAACGCCCCTAGTCTTATACCCTGCGACGTTTAGGCGGACGGCAACCGTTATGGGGGATGGGCGTTACATCCTTTATTGAGGTGATGGAAAAGCCAATGGAACTCAATGCGCGAAGCGCTGATTCACGGCCCGATCCCGGCCCTTTGACCATAACCTCCAAGGTCTGCACGCCGTGTTCCTGGGCCTTTTTTCCGGCATTTTCGGCGGCAAGCTGTGCTGCATAAGGCGTAGACTTGCGCGAACCCTTGAATCCTTGGGATCCGGCCGACGACCATGCAACCGTGTTTCCTTGAGCATCAGTAATGGTAATGATGGTGTTGTTGAAGGTAGCGTTTACATGTGCAACGCCGGAAATGATGTTCTTGCGCTCGCGGCGGCGCACGCGGGTTGGTGTTGCCATGATAGTTCTCTAAACCACCGCTTTTTTCTTGCCGGCAATGGGACGCGCCTTACCCTTACGAGTGCGGGCATTGGTGTGAGTCCTCTGGCCGCGCACGGGGAGGCTTTTGCGGTGGCGCAAACCTTTGTAGCAGCCAAGGTCCATCAGCCTTTTGATGTTCATGGCCACCTCACGCCGCAGGTCTCCTTCGACTATATATTCTTTGTCGATGGTCTCGCGGATATGGATCACTTCGTCGTCGGTCAACTGGTTGACACGGCGATCATAAGGAACCCCGGCCTTTTTAATGATTTCGGCTGCTTTAGTACGGCCAATTCCGTGAATGTAGGTCAACGCAACTTCCACGCGCTTACCGGTAGGGATGTTGACGCCAGCAATACGGGCCACGTCTCAGCTCCTCAATAGTCTCTGCATGTTCGGAACACGCCGCAAACCGCCCCAAGGAAGCGGGAGGCGGCGATTATAGGGCAGTTGCCCCGCAAGTCAATGCGCCAAATCATGCCGTTCTGCTTCCGTCGAGAATCGCAGCTATCTGTTTTTCCACTTCGTCGATAGAGGCCATACCGTCCACCTGCCGCAGGCGGTTTCTTTCCCGATAATAGGGCAGTATGGACGCGGTCTGGGCATGATAAGCCTGAAGCCGGGTGCGAACAACTTTTTCATTATCGTCAGCGCGGCGGACAAACTCGGTGCCGCCACAGTCGTCGCAAACCTCTTCGACAGCAGGAGGATGGAACTTATCGTGGTAGCCAGCACCGCATTTGACACAGTTGAGACGGCCAATGATGCGCTCGACGATTATCTCATCATCGATGCTGATTTCTATCACGTAGTCCAGCTTCATACCCTTTTCTTCAAGCATCATATCCAACGCCACGGCCTGACAGTTAGTACGGGGGAATCCATCGAGAATAAATCCTTTGGCGCAATCATCATGGCTGATTCGCTCTGAAATCATTTCAATCATAATGGAATCAGAAACCAGTTCCCCGGCATCGATAAGTTGCCCGACCTGCCTCCCAATCTTGGTCTTCGAGGCAGCCGCGTCCCGGAGCATGTCACCGGTGGAGAGCTGCACCAAACCGTACGATTTTTTGATCCGTTGTGCCTGTGTGCCCTTGCCGGCACCAGGCGGCCCAAGGACAGTCAGGTTCATCGCCGTCTTTGCCGTAATTTTGCATTCTTTATCAGGCCCTCGTACTGATGGGCCAGAAGATGGGACTGTATTTGCGTTACCGTATCCATGGTGACGGTGACGACGATGAGGAGACTGGTGCCACCGAAATAGAAGGGCACGGAATATTGCGAGATCAGAAGCTCCGGAAGGATACAAACGGTCGCTAGATAGGCGGCACCAACGACAGTGAGTCTAGTCAAGACGTAATCAAGATAATCCGCCGTGTTCTTACCTGGACGGATTCCGGGGACAAAGCCGCCGTTGCGCTTCAGATTGTCGGCTGTGTCGACGGGGTTGAAGACTATGGCCGTATAAAAGAAGGCAAAAAACACGATGAGGGAGATGTAAATAAACATGTAGAGCGGCTGACCACGGCCGAGAAAGGCCATAAAGGTGGTCAGCCATTCCGGCCCCTGCCCCGCGCTAAACCCAGCCACAGTCATAGGAAGCAATAGCAGGGAGCTAGCGAAGATGGGGGGTATTACACCAGAAACGTTGAGCTTTAGGGGGAGATGAGTGCTCTCGCCACCGAGCATTTTATTGCCCACCTGGCGTTTCGGATACTGAACCACAATGCGCCGCTGTGAACGTTCAATGAAAACAATAAAGGCGATAACGACTGCCACGAGAACTATTAACACGAGGATAAGAAGGGTAGAAATAGCCCCTGTACGGCCCAGCTCCAGAGTGCTGGCTAGCGCCGTGGGAAGGTTGGCGACGATGCCGGCAAAGATGATAAGTGAAATGCCGTTGCCGATGCCACGCTGGGTGATCTGTTCACCTAGCCACATGAGGAAGATGGTGCCACCCACCAGCGTGATAACCGTAGTTAGACGGAAGAAATAACCGGATTCGAGAACGGCTGAGCCGGAGGCTCCACTCATCCCTTCAAGTCCTACAGCAATACCATAAGCCTGTATTGCAGCAAGGAAAACCGTGCCATAGCGGGTATATTGATTGATTTTCTTGCGCCCTATCTCACCCTCTTTTTTCAGGGCATCGAGTTGTGGTGACACAGCAGTCATCAGTTGCATGATGATGGAGGCTGAAATATAGGGCATGATGTTGAGGGCAAAGATGGTCATCCGGCTCAATGCGCCGCCGGCGAACATATCGAACATTCCGAGAATACCCCCGGCCTGCTGGGAAAAGATCTCTTTCAAAGCCTCAGGATCAATGCCGGGCGTAGGAATATAGGTGCCGAGACGGTAGACAATCAGCGCGCCTAAAGTAAACCAGATGCGCTTTTTCAGTTCCGTTGCTTTGGCAAAGGCGCCAAAATTGATATTGGCAGCCAGTTGTTCGGCGACCGAAGCCATCAGCTCTCGCCACTACTACCGTCAGACGCCTCAGAAACCTCTTCAGGAGCAGGCAAGGCTTTCGACTCGAGGGGAGATTCAGCTTCTGCCCCGGGCTGGGGCTTTTTCTCAGCCAGCTTTTCATCGCCAGCATCTTTGCTTTCCTTGGATGCCTTTTTCTTGCCGGGTGCCTTGGTGTCCTTCGCGGCCTTCTTCGCGGCCTTCTTCGCGGCCTTCTTCGCGGCCGTCTTAGCAGCCTTAGCTTCCGCATCCTCTGATCGAGACTGGACAACGACCACAACCTTGCCACCAGCTTTTTCCACCGCTGCCACTGCACCCTTTGTGGCTCCAGCCACATGGACCGTGACCTTGGCCTTCAATTCGCCGCCGCCAAGAAGTCGTACGCCGTCACGTAAACGTCGCACCACGCCAGAATCCCTAAACGTCTCCGCCATGATCTCCTTTTTGGGGTCGATCTTTCCAGAGTCAATGGCCTGTTGTAAGCGGGCAATTGTCACTTCCTGGTAGCGTTTGCGGAAGATGTTGGTGAAACCGTGCTTGGGCAAACGACGGTGCAGGGGCATCTGGCCGCCCTCGAAACCCTTAAGAGCAACACCGGAACGGGACTTTTGGCCCTTCATACCGCTACCGCAGGTCCTTCCCTTGCCGGAACCTGGACCCCGCCCGACCCGCGTGGCGGAGCGGCGCGCGCCCGGATTGTCTTTTATTTTATTCAGTTTCATGATCAACCAGTTTCTCACCAAAACCTGTTTATCCACGCCGTCCCGTGACGCAGGACCTAGGACATTTTCACACTCACCAAGTGGTGCACTTTTTCGATCATACCGCGCACAGCGGGGGTGTCTTCCAGTTCACGGGTGCGGTTCATCTTGTTCAGGCCCATCCCGATCAGGGTTGCACGCAGGTCCTTGGGGTGGCCGATAGGGCTACCGATCTGAGTCACTCTGAGAGTTCCTGGTTTCTTGTCGGCCATAACGTCTATTCCTGAATTCCGTTAGACACCTCAGCAGAATCCTCACCAGATTTACGGCGGCTGACGATTTTTCTCACTTTCTTACCACGCTTAGAAGCCACGGCACGGGGAGAAAGAATCCGTGACAGGCCATCAAAAGTAGCTCTTACTATGTTGTATGGATTAGATGATCCCATAGACTTAGCCACCACGTCGCGCAAACCCAGCGCTTCGAACACGGCGCGCATAGGACCTCCGGCGATGATTCCCGTGCCCGGTGGCGCGGTGCGTATGTAAACCCGGCCAGCGTCGTGGTGGCCACTGATGTCGTGATGCAGGGTGCGACTTTCACGTATGGAAATGCGGACCATGGCACCCTTGGCTTCCTCGGTGGCTTTGCGAATGGCCTCCGGTACCTCACGCGCCTTGCCTGAGCCGAAACCAACACGGCCATCGCCATCGCCCACCACAACCAGAGCACCAAAGGCGAAGCGGCGGCCACCTTTGACCACCTTGGCAACACGGTTGAGACTCACCAGTTTCTCAATGAATTCGCTTTCTTCACGCTCACCATGAGAGGTGTTTCTCCTGTGCTGGCGGGGGCTCTTATTAAGTTTGTTTTCCTTCAAATCTACCATCTTTGATCTACCTAAAATGAAAGGCCGCCTTTGCGGGCAGAATCCGCAAGAGCCTTGACCCTTCCATGATAATGGTAACCGCCACGGTCGAAAATTACTTCGGAGACGCCCGCAGCAAGAGCGCGTTCCGCCACCAGCTCGCCCACGGCCTTGGCGGCGCCGGAATTTCCACCTTTCTTCAGCTTCCCGCGCAGGGACTTGTCTACAGAGGAAGCCGTGGCCAAGGTCGCACCCTTTTCGTCGTCAATCACCTGGGCATAGATATGCTTTCCCGAGCGAAAGACGGAAAGGCGCGGTCTCCCGCCGGAAGATTTGACAATATTAGTCCGCGTGCGTTTTTTTCGGCGGGTGAAAAGTTCTTTTGAGGTTAGCATATTATGATCCTATTTTTTCTTACCTTCCTTGCGCATGATATACTCATCCACATATTTGATACCCTTGCCCTTATAGGGTTCCGGCTTGCGGAAGGAGCGTATGTTCGCCGCCACCTGACCCACTTGTTGCTTGTCGGTGCCAGACACCGCTATTTCAACGGGTTTAGGGCATTTGATGGTGATGCCCTCTGGAATGGGAAAGTCAATGTTGTGGCTATAGCCTAGCTGGAGGACTAGATTCTTGCCTTCCACTGCGGCGCGGTAGCCAACACCGGTTATCTCCAGATTGACCGAAAAGCCCTCATCCACGCCCTTAACCAGATTGAAAATCCGGCTTCTTGTGGTGCCCCACATGGTGAGTGTCCGCTTCGATTCGCTCTTTGGCGTAACCGTGATAAGGCCATCTTCCATAGCCACGTCCACGTCCTTGATGAATCGGTAGGAAAGCTCGCCAAGTTTACCCTTGGCCGTGATCTCGCCATTGGCGATATTCACGCTTACCCCATCAGGAACGGGGACCGGATTCATTCCTACTCGTGACATGGCTTCACCTCTAAAATACTCGGCACAGAATTTCACCACCAACGTTGGCCTGGCGCGCTTGTTCATCCGACATCACACCACGAGGCGTGGAAAGAATAGCAATCCCAAGCCCTCCATAGTAGCTGGGTAAATCTTTGATTTTCGAATAGACCCGACGCCCGGGACGTGAAATCCGCGATATTTCGTGAATCACTGGTTTGCCATCATAGTATTTAAGCTCAATGTGGAAGGATTTCTTCTCGGACTCGCTATCTTCGCGGGTTTCGTAACCGCGGATATAACCTTCATTTTTAAGCACCTCAAGAACATTGCCGCGCAGCTTCGACACTGGGCTTAGGATTGTTAACTTGTGCGCCTGCTGACCATTTCTGATGCGTGTCATTAAATCCGCTAAAGGATCTGACATTGTCATATCGTCTTCTCCCTTACCAACTCGACTTGACCATGCCCGGTATCTGGCCGGTGGAAGCCAGATCGCGCAGGGAAATTCGTGAAAGCTTGAATTTGCGGTAGACACCGCGGGAACGCCCCGTCAGTGTGCAGCGGTTACGCTGCCGCACTGGCGACGAACTACGGGGGAGTTCCGCCAGTTTAAGCCGGGCGTTAAAGCGTTCCTCAGGGGCCAAGGACTCGTCTCTAGCCATTGCTTTTAGGTGCGCTCTCCGAGTGGCGAATTTCTTTGCCAAACGTTCGCACTTTTTGCCTCGCTCAATAGCGCTTCGTTTCGCCATAAGTTTCTACTCCTCGTCCCTAGATTGAAATGGCATGTTGAACCCCTTAAGGAGCGCCCGAGCCTCCTCGTCGGTCTTGGCGGTAGTAACAATCACCACGTCGAGCCCCCTGATCTTGTCTACCTTGTCGTAATCGATTTCCGGAAAAACGATCTGTTCCTTCAGGCCCAACGCGTAATTACCACGTCCGTCGAAGCTTCTGTCGGAAACACCGCGGAAATCGCGAACCCGCGGCAGAGCGATGTTGATAAGGCGGTCAAGAAATTCATACATACGGCCACGGCGCAGAGTCACCTTGCAGCCAATACTCATCCCTTCGCGCGTCTTGAAGTTGGCTACCGAACGCTTGGCCTTGGTGACAATGGGCTTCTGCCCAGTAATCAGAGTCATGTCGGCGACGGAGGTTTCAATCTTTTTAGAATCATCGGTGGCCTCGCCCACGCCCATATTGACAACGATCTTCTCAAGACGCGGCGACCCCATGGCGTTCTTGTAGCCGAACTGGGAGATCAGTTCTGCTTTCAGTACGTTCTCGTAGTGATCCTGTAGACGGGTCATTTCACGCTTATCCATCGATAATCTCACCAGAAGCCCGGGCATAGCGCATCCTAGTACCGTCCTTGATGGTCTTGATGCCAACACGGCTGGGCTTTCCGGTTTTGGGGTCGACCACGGCCACGTTTGAGACATGGATCGGCGACTCCTTATCGACGATGCCAGCAGTCGAAGCTACCGAGGCGCGGGTATGACGCTTGACCATGTTGACACCCTGAACGATGAGACGCCTCTCGGAAGGGATGACGCGCAGCACGTTGCCCTTCTTACCCTTGTCGCGACCAACGATAACCACCACTTCGTCGCCTTTTTTGATCTTTATTTTCCCTGCCTTGGACATCATAAAACCTCCGGGGCAAGGGAAATGATTTTCATGAATCTTTTGGCACGCAGTTCGCGGGTAACAGGGCCAAAAATACGCGTGCCCACAGGCTCTCCCTGGGAATCGATAAGCACCGCCGCATTGTGGTCGAAACGGATTACCGAACCGTCGGGACGTTTCACGTCCTTGGCGGTACGCACGATCACGGCCCGGTGAATCTCACCTTTCTTGACGCGGCCACGTGGGATTACTTCCTTCACAGTGACCACGATAATGTCGCCCAGCGACGCGGTCCTGCGCTTGGACCCACCCAGCACCTTGATACACTGCACCTTGCGGGCACCGGAGTTGTCAGCAACCTCCAGATTTGTTTGCATCTGGATCATGATTTATTCCTTTGCTCCAGCTCCTTCCACCGCCGCGCCCAGAACCTCCCAACACTTGTGCTTGGAAATGGGACGACATTCTCTGATCTTCACGTTGTCACCGGTCTTACAAGCGTTGGCCTCATCATGGGCAGCGTATTTCTTCGATTTGGTGATGTATTTCTTGTAGAGGGGATGCATGAAACGCCGCTCCACGCGCACCACCACGGTCTTGTCTCCGCCGTCACTAACCACAGTTCCCTGTAGAACACGCTTTGACATTACTTCTTCTCCTGTGTGGCAGTGCGCTGGACCTCGCCCAACACTGTTTTGATTCGTGCAATATCGCGCCGCACCACGCGCACCCGCGAAGTGTTCTCCAGCTGGCCACCGGCCGCCTGGAAACGCAGATTGAACGATTCCTTTTTCAGTTCTACAAGCTTAGCTCCAAGTTCGTCTGTGCTCATGGCACGATAATCTGCAACGGACATGATCTAGTCCCCCTCTCCCAAACGGGTAACGAAACGGGTGGAGATGGGAAGCTTGGCCGCAGCCAGTGCAAAAGCACTCTCTGCGAGATCGCGCGATACACCGTCTGCCTCAAATAGAATGCGTCCTGGTGCCACACGACAAGCCCAGTATTCTGGTGTCCCCTTGCCCTTACCCTGGCGCACTTCGGCCGGCTTGGTAGACACCGGTACGTTTGGGAAAATACGGATCCACACGCGGCCGGTGCGCTGCATATGGCGAGTCATGGCACGACGTGCAGCCTCAATCTGGCGCGCAGTAATACGTGCTGGAGACATGGCTTTCAGCCCATATTTACCGAAGTTGAGTTGGGTGCCACCCTTGGCTGTGCCGTGAATGCGGCCCTTGTGGGCCTTGCGGAATTTTGTTCGTTTCGGACTGAGCATCTGTTGCCTTCCCCCTAGCGACCGAGTAATTCTTCATCTGCCCGCTTGCTCTGGGCCATGGGGTCGTATTCGAGAATCTCACCCTTGAACACCCAGACCTTGATACCGCAGGTGCCATAGGTGGTGAATGCCGTGGAAGTACCGTAATCGATGTCAGCGCGCAGGGTATGCAGCGGCACACGGCCTTCACGATACCATTCCATGCGGGCGATTTCGTTACCGCCGAGGCGACCTCCAACATTGATACGAATACCTTCCGCGCCAAGACGCATAGCTGACTGCACGGCGCGTTTCATAGCACGGCGAAAAGCAATGCGACGCACCAGCTGTTGAGCAATATTATCGGCAATGAGCTTAGCGTCGATTTCCGGCTTGCGAATCTCGATGATGTTGAGGTGCACCTCGTCGCTTGTCATCTTGGCAATATCCCGGCGCAGTTGTTCGATTTCAGCACCTTTCCTGCCGATTACCACGCCAGGGCGTGCCGTGTGGATGCTAATGCGGGCGCGCTTGGCGGGCCTTTCGATGACGATGCGTGAGACGCTGGCCTGGGCCAAGCGTTTTTCTAGATAAGCGCGCAAGCGCAGATCCTCCTGCAAGAGGTCGCCATACTGATTCTCGGCATACCAGCGAGAATCCCAGGTGCGGTTGATTCCCAACCGAAAGCTGATGGGATTGACCTTCTGACCCATTAGGCGCTCTCCTCTTTCTCACGGACCACAATGGTCAGTCGGCTGAACGGTTTCCTAATGTGCGCCACCCGGCCACGGGCGCGGGCACGCCAGCGTCGCATGACGAAGCTGCGGCCCACCGTAGCCTCTCTCACATAGAGCCGATCCACATCGAGTTGATGATTATTCTCCGCATTGGCGATAGCTGATTCCAAAACCTTGCGCACCTCACCGGCGATGCGGCGACGGCAGAAGTTCAGATGCATCATAGCGGAACCCACGTCGCGACCACGGATTAGCCCTACCACCAGATTGAGCTTCTGGGGGCTGGTGCGCAAGGCCCTGGCCATAGCCATGGCCTCGTTATCCGCGTAGCGACGCGTGGCTGCTTTCTTACCCATGCCTATTTCTTAACCTCGATAATTGGATCTCTCGTCGCTTTTCTATCAGCCTGATGGCCGTAATAGGTTCGGGTAGGGGCAAATTCCCCGAATTTATGACCCACCATATTTTCCGACACCAGGACAGGAATGAATTTGCGGCCGTTGTAGACACCAAAGGTCAGTCCTACGAACTGTGGCAGGATAGTAGACCGGCGTGACCACGTTTTGATAACCTCCTTGCGGCCTGAGCTATGGGCGGCCTCGGCTTTCTTCAGGAGATAGCCATCAACAAAAGGACCTTTCCAAACGGAACGAGACAAGGGTTCTCTCTCCTACGCTACTTGCGGCGACGACGGATGATATATTTATCCGTTGCCTTGTTGCCACGGGTTTTCTTGCCCTTGGTGGGCTTTCCCCAGGGTGTTACAGGATGTCGGCCACCGGACGTGCGACCTTCGCCACCGCCATGGGGATGATCGATGGGATTCATGGCTACACCACGCACCGTCGGGCGACGGCCCAGCCAACGGTTACGCCCGGCCTTGCCGAGATTGATGTTCTTCTGATCGGAGTTTGAAATGGCACCGATGGTAGCCATGCATTCGGCTCGTACACGACGCATTTCCCCTGACATTAGTTTGAGCTGGGCATAGCCAGCATCACGCCCCACCAGTTGGACATAGGTGCCAGCCGAACGGGCGATCTGGCCACCCCTACCCGGTTTCATCTCAACATTATGAATAATGGTACCAACGGGAATATTTTTCATGGGCATGGCATTTCCCGGCTTGACATCAGCCTTATCGGAGGCCACCACCTTGTCGCCGGGCTCCAGCCTTTGCGGCGCGAGGATATAGGCCTTTTCACCGTCGTCATATATGATTAGAGCGATATAGGCGGTGCGGTTGGGATCGTATTCGATCCGCTCCACCGTGGCTGGCACGTCGAGCTTGGCGCGTTTAAAGTCAATGCGGCGATAGATGCGTTTGTGCCCGCCGCCCTTGTGCCGCATGGTGATGCGTCCGGTATTGTTGCGCCCACCCTTTTGCGACTTGCCTTCAATGAGAGTCTTCTCAGGCCTGCCCTTCCACAGGCGGGAGCGGTCCACCAGGACCAGTCCGCGCCGTGACGGCGTTGTCGGTTTATGTGTTTTCAGCGCCATGTCTTAGACCCCGGCAGTTACATCGATGTGCTGACCCTCGCCCAGCGTCACGATTGCTTTCTTGTAGTCACTACGGCGCCCAAGACGCCCCTTGAAGCGCTTTTCCTTGCCCTTCACGCGCAGGGTATTGACGCTTGTCACTTTGACGTCAAACAAGTTTTCCACAGCCTGTCTGATTTCTGGCTTAGATGCGTCCAGCGCAACCTCGAACGTGACCTGGTTGTGCTCTGAGCCCTGTGTCGCTTTTTCGGTAATCACAGGGCGGCGCACGATGTTGTACATACGCTCGCGGCTCACGGTTTTGACAGCGCGGCTCATTTCAGGCGCTCCTGGAGATAGCTCACCGCGTCCCTGGTCAGAACCAGTGTGTCGCAGCGCAGGATGTCGTAGACGTTGATACCCTGGTGAGGGAGCACGTCAATGCCCCGGAGATTGGCCGCCGCACGGCTGAAATTCTCATTCACTTCCACCCCGTCAATAACAAGAGCTCTGCCGAGACCAAACTTTGTGAGATGCTTGGTGAGATCCGAGGTCTTAGGGCTAGCTAACTTGGTGGAATCTAGAACTATCAGCTTGCCCTCGGCCTGCTTCGCCGACAGGGCCGTCTTCATGGCTAGCTTGCGCACCTTCTTGGGTAGTTTATGGTTATGGCAACGTACCATCGGACCAAAAATCACCGCACCACCACGGAACTGGGGGGAACGGATGCTTCCTGAACGGGCGCGCCCGCTCCCCTTTTGACGCCATGGCTTGGCCGTGGTGCCACGGATTTCACTGATACCACGGGTCTTATGGGTGCCGGCGCGCCGCTTGGCGAGCTGCCAGTTGACCATACGGGAGAGGATATCGGAACGGAACTCGACGCCAAACACGGCATTGTCGAGATCGATGTTACCCACATCTTTGTTGTCGAGATTTTTCACCGAAACTTTCATTCGTTTTCGTCCTTGTTTTCGGACTCACCTTCTTTGGGTTCTTCGGCCGTATTCTCAGGAGCGGCTTTTTCTGGGGCTTCGTCCTCAGAGGCATCCTTGGCAGATTCTTCTTCAGCTTTGATTTTGGCCTTGGCCTGTTGAGCCAGTTCTTTTTTGGTGGGGCCCTGGTCCTCGATCACCTCTTCGGCCTTTTTCGCCGCCACCTCGGGGTCAAAAGTCGGCTTCTTTTCAGCATCAAAGATCTTCAGATAGCCGCTCTTGGCGCCGGGAACTGCGCCCTTGACCATAATCAGGCCGCGCCCGGCATCGGTAGCCACCACTTTCAGGTTCTGTACCGTGACTTGTTTTGCACCCATGTGACCGGCCATCTTCTTCCCTTTGAACACACGGCCCGGATCCTGGCACTGGCCAGTAGAACCATGGGCACGGTGGGAGACAGAAACGCCGTGGCTAGCGCGCAAACCAGCAAAATTGTGGCGTTTCATACTGCCGGCAAAACCCTTACCAATAGAAACTCCGCGGACGTCAACATACTGGCCAGGGGTGAAGTAGTCGGCAGAAAACGCCGTCCCTACGTCGAGAAGAGCGTCGGGGCTAACACGGAACTCAACCAGCCGGTGTTTTGGCGTCACCTTGGCCTTGGCGTAATGACCGCGCATAGCCTTGCCTACGTTCTTGACCTTGGCTGTTCCCGCACCAACCTGAACCGCCGAATAGCCATTCTTTTCTTCCGTGCAGACGGACACCACCTGGCAATCATCTACTTGGAGCACGGTGACAGGCACATGAACACCAGAATCAAAGACGCGTGACATACCCAGTTTACGTACGATAAGTCCTGAACGCATGTCAGTCCCCCTTAAAGCTTGATTTCCACATCCACGCCAGAGGCGAGGTCGAGTTTCATCAGTGCGTCAACGGTCTGTGGTGTCGGATCGATAATGTCGAGAAGCCGTTTGTGAGTGCGAATCTCAAACTGTTCACGTGATTTCTTGTCGATATGGGGCGAACGCAGGACTGTGAACTTTTCTATGCGTGTCGGTAGCGGAATCGGTCCCCGCACTTGAGCACCGGTCCGCTTGGCGGTGTTCACAATCTCCACAGTCGAGATGTCGAGTACACGGTGATCGAATGCTTTAAGCCGTATGCGGATGTTCTGGCTTTCCATTAATCCGGTTCCTTACAATCTCTCTGTTCAGCCTTACTCGATGATATCTGCGACGACGCCGGAGCCCACAGTGCGTCCACCTTCGCGAACGGCGAAACGCAGGCCTTTATCCATAGCGATAGGAACGATGAGTTCCACAGTTATGGTCACATTGTCACCAGGCATAACCATTTCTGTGTCCTTGGGCAGTTCAATGGTCCCCGTAACATCTGTGGTACGGAAGTAAAACTGGGGACGGTAGTTGCCGAAGAAAGGTGTATGGCGCCCGCCTTCGTCCTTGTTCAGGACGTAGACCTCTGCCTTGAACTTGGTGTGCGGCGTGATCGAACCTGGGGCCGCCAGAACCTGTCCTCGTTCCACCTCCTCACGCTTGGTGCCGCGAAGAAGCGCCCCGATGTTATCTCCCGCCTCGCCCTGATCAAGAAGCTTGCGGAACATCTCAACGCCCGTGCAAACCGTCTTCTGGGTCTCTTTCAGACCTACGATTTCTACTTCGTCGTTAACGTTTACCACACCGCTCTCTACGCGTCCGGTCACAACCGTACCGCGACCAGAAATAGAGAACACATCTTCGATAGGCATCAGGAAGGGCTGGTCCTTGGGGCGCTCGGGCTGTGGAATATATTCGTCCACCGCCTTCATCAACTCCACGATGGAATCTGCACCCGTGGCCTTGTCTCCGCCTTCCAGCGCAGCCAGTGCCGAACCCTTGATAATGGGAATGTCATCACCAGGGAAATCATAGGAATTCAGCAGTTCACGAAGTTCAAGCTCCACCAGTTCCAGCAGTTCCGGATCGTCTACCTGATCCACCTTGTTCATGTAGACCACAATGGCCGGAACACCCACCTGCCGCGCTAAAAGGATATGCTCCCGGGTCTGCGGCATGGGACCGTCAGCAGCCGAAACAACCAAAACACCACCGTCCATCTGCGCCGCACCCGTGATCATGTTCTTCACATAGTCGGCATGGCCCGGACAGTCCACATGGGCATAGTGACGATTCTCCGTCTCATATTCCACATGGGCCGTAGCAATGGTGATACCGCGCTCCTTCTCCTCGGGGGCTTTGTCAATCTGGTCAAAGGCCGTGAACTCGGCTCCACCAGATTCAGATAGCACCTTTGTGATCGCCGCCGTCAGCGTCGTCTTACCGTGGTCAACATGGCCAATGGTGCCAATGTTGCAATGTGGTTTCGTCCGCTCAAACTTTTCCTTCGCCATGGGTCAGTGGTCTCCGTTTACAAAATATCCTGTTGTCATATCCCGTGTTGCGTCCAGTAAAGCATACGGGGATATCAGCCCGACAGCCTTTCGCGGACTTCGTCCGCCACATGCTGGGGAACCTGCTCATAATGATCAAAATGCATAGTGAACTGGGCGCGGCCTTGGCTCATGGAACGAAGCGTGTTGATGTAGCCGAACATATTGGCCAACGGCACCTGGGCGTTGACAACACGGGCATTGCCGCGCTGTTTCATGGCGCCCACCTGGCCACGGCGGCCGTTCAGGTCGCCGATGATGTCGCCCATATAATCTTCTGGCGTTACCACCTCAACCCGCATCATGGGCTCAAGAAGGACTGGTCCAGCCTGGGAGACACCCTCACGAAAAGCGGTGCGGGCAGCTATCTCGAAAGCCATGACGCTGGAATCCACATCATGATGCGCACCATCCACTAGGGTGGCTTTGAAATCAATGACTGGAAACCCAACGATGACACCGGATTTACAGGCTGATTCTAGACCCTTTTCTACGCCTGGAAGATGTTCCTTTGGCACGCGGCCACCAACGATGGCACTCTCGAATTCGAAACCGGAACCAGGCTCAAGCGGTTCGAACTGAAGTTTGACCCGCGCGAACTGACCAGAACCACCGGTTTGTTTTTTGTGGGTGTAATCAACCGTAAAGGGTTTAGTGATAGTCTCGCGATAAGCCACCTGGGGAGGGCCCACATTAGCTTCTACCTTGAACTCGCGCTTCATGCGGTCCACCAAGATTTCAAGGTGAAGTTCGCCCATACCCTTGATCACAGTCTGAGCGCTTTCGTGATCCACCGAGATTTGGAAGGAAGGATCCTCAGAGGCGAGGCGGGCCAGAGCCACACCCATTTTTTCCTGATCAGCCTTGGTCTTGGGCTCCACGGCCACTTCGATAACCGGTTCGGGGAACTCCATGCGCTCGAGGATGATAGGTTGATCAGGGTCACACAGAGTATCTCCCGTAGAGGTAGCTTTGAGACCGGCAATGGCAACGATATCTCCGGCAAGGGCTTCTTTGATATCTTCGCGGCTGTTGGAGTGCATCTGCAGCATGCGACCAATGCGTTCGCGCTTTCCCTTCACTGAGTTGAGGACGCTGGCACCAGTCTCCACCGCGCCTGAATAAACACGGGCAAAGGTAAGCGTCCCTACGAAAGGATCGGTCATTACCTTAAAGGCTAGGGCGGCGAATGGTTCGTCGTCGGAGCTCTCACGCGCCATTTCTTCATTGGAATCTGGCTTCACACCCTTGATGGACGGCACCTCTGTGGGGCTTGGAAGAAAGTCCGCTACTGCATCGAGAAGCGGCTGCACGCCTTTATTCTTAAAAGCTGAGCCACACAGAATCGGGACGAAGGTACCGATGATGGTACCTTTGCGGATACAAGCCTTCAAAGCCTCTATATCGGGCTCGCTACCTTCGAGATAAGCCTCCATGACCGTGTCGTTCTGTCCCACTGCGTGTTCGATGAGCTTTTCGCGGTATTCGGTGGCTTTTGCCACAAGGTCTTCGGGAATGTCTTCTTCGTTGTATTTAGCGCCGAGACCTTCTTCTTCCCAGATGACGGCCTTCATGGTGAGAAGGTCAACGAAACCAGCGTATTCAGCCTCCATGCCTACCGGAAGCTGAAGCACCAGTGGCACCGCACCGAGGCGATCTTTAATCATTTCCACGCATCGGAAGAAGTCCGCGCCGGTGCGATCCATCTTATTGACGAAACACATACGCGGCACGCCATATTTATCAGCCTGGCGCCAGACTGTCTCTGACTGCGGCTCTACACCGGCCACGCTATCAAAGACGCAAACTGCGCCATCGAGAACGCGTAGGCTGCGTTCCACCTCGATGGTGAAATCCACATGGCCCGGAGTATCGATAATGTTGATGCGGTGTTCGTTCCAGAAACAAGTGGTAGCGGCCGAGGTGATAGTAATGCCGCGTTCCTGTTCCTGTTCCATCCAATCCATGGTGGCCGCGCCATCATGGACCTCGCCGATCTTGTGAGAGACCCCCGTATAATAGAGGATGCGTTCGGTAGTAGTGGTCTTACCGGCATCGATATGCGCCATGATACCGATGTTGCGATAGCGGTTGATAGGGGTCTTGCGTGCCATGGTCCGAGTCCGTTCTTTAAGGCGCTACCAGCGATAATGAGAGAAAGCACGGTTAGCTTCGGCCATGCGATGGGTATCTTCGCGTTTCTTCACGGCGGCACCGCGATTTTCGGCAGCGTCGCTAAACTCGTTGCCGAGGCAATCCACCATGGTAGTCTCGGAACGGGCGCGGGCGCTGGCGATGAGCCAGCGGATAGCGAGGGCCTGGGCACGGTCAGAGCGCACCTCCACGGGCACCTGATAGGTGGCGCCTCCCACACGGCGGGAACGCACCTCAACGCCGGGGCATACATTGTCCAAGGCTTCGCGGAAGGTATTCATTGGGTCAGCACCGGAACGGCTCTCGATCTTATCTAACGCGCCATAGACGATGCTCTCGGCAACGGATTTCTTGCCATCCTTCATGAGGCAGGTGATGAACTTGGCCAGCACCCTGTCGCCATATTTGGCGTCAGGCATGACTTCGCGTTTTTCAGCTGCGTGACGTCGCGACATTAGAGACCTGTTCTTTCCCGGCTATTTCGGACGCTTGGCGCCGTATTTTGAACGGCTCTGACGGCGGTCTCTGACACCTTCGGTGTCAAGCACACCACGAATCACGTGATAACGCACGCCGGGAAGGTCCTTGACGCGGCCACCACGGATCATCACCACCGAGTGTTCCTGAAGATTATGGCCCTCACCTGGAATATGGCTGGTAACCTCAAAACCATTGGTGAGACGCACGCGAGCCACTTTACGCAGGGCCGAGTTAGGCTTCTTCGGCGTGGTAGTGTATACGCGTACGCAGACTCCACGCTTCTGCGGACATGATTCAAGCGCTGGAACCTTAGTCCGGACAAAGGGTGTCTTACGGGGCTTACGCACCAACTGATTGATCGTGGGCATACTTTGCCTTTCCCTTATCCATTAAGGCCCAACCCTTAAAAACCACAAGCGGATCAAGCACACAACCACCGGAGGAACAACAAAGCCTCCGGCGAGTGCTCGTCCGCTATGACTGCGCGGTCGGAGCCAAAAACTATATTTTCATATCCTAGCGGGAATGCGTCTAGACCGTGCAGCCCACCACCACCCCCAAAAAGGTTGGCGCATACTAGTGACGCCCTTACATACAGTCAAGCAAAAGAACGGGGCTTTTTGCACCCGCGAAAACTCTCCAAAAACCGCGGTATTTCCACTATAAAGACTAGCTTTGAGGCATCACCACTGAGGGGTGATTGGGGCCTTTAGAGGATCGCCGGCGACGCCTTAAAAACAGGCTTCAACCAGCGGCAGTGTCGGGTGGCAGTTCCTCTATCTTTGAGGCCTCCTTCTGGGACTCTGCGACAGCTTCGCTGGAGGCTTCAAGAGCGGCCTCCTCTGCTTCCTGCTGTTTTCGGCGTTCTTCCTCGATAATCTGGTCACGTTGCACCGCAGTCCGCCGGAGTTGTTTCATGATCGAGCCGGTGCCGGCGGGAATCAGACGGCCAACAATGACGTTTTCCTTTAGGCCCCCGAGATTATCCACCTTGCCCGACACTGCGGCCTCAGTCAGCACGCGTGTAGTCTCTTGGAAGGAGGCCGCGGAAATGAATGACGGAGTCAGTAGAGACGCCTTGGTGATCCCCAGCAGCACCGGCTTAGCAGTGGCGGGCTTCAGTTTTTCTCCGGCGGCCCGAGCATTGATGGCCTCGTATTCTTCGCGGTCCACCTGTTCGCCCACTAGGAAGGTAGTTTCACCTGGATCGATGACTTCAACCTTTTGCATCATCTGACGCACGATTACCTCGATGTGCTTGTCGTTGATCTTCACACCCTGGAGACGGTAAACGTCTTGAATCTCGTTGATAAGATAGGAGGCCAGCGCCTCGACCCCGAGTACGTTGAGAATGTCGTGAGGAACGGGATTACCGTCCATGAGGGGATCACCCACCTCCACGTAATCGCCTTCCTGAACACTGAGATGCTTGCCCTTGGGCAGCATATATTCCACCGGCTCCTTGCCTCCCTCAGTGGGAACCACGGCAATTCGGCGCTTCATTTTGTAGTCCTTGCCGAATTCCACGCGGCCCGCAATCTCGGTGATGATGGCGAAGTCTTTGGGCTTGCGCGCCTCGAAGAGTTCCGCCACACGCGGCAGACCACCTGTGATATCACGGGTTTTTGTGGATTCGCGCGGAACACGCGCTAGGACGTCTCCAGCCTTCACATACTCACCGTCCTCGACACTGAGGATGGCGTCGGCGGTAAGGAAGTAGCGGGCCTCAAACTCATTATCGAGGGTCACCACCCTGCCCTTCTTGTCGCGTAAAGTGATGCGGGGTTTCAAATCAACACCACGAGGCTGCTGTTTCCAGTCGAGGACCACTTTGTTGGAAATGCCTGTGGTTTCGTCTAGGACCTCACGCATGGAAATGTCTTCTACCAAGTCCATGAAATTTACATTACCTGCTTTTTCGGTGATGATGGGTAGGGTATAGGGATCCCATTCTACAATGGTGGCACCCTTCTTCACCTGAGCGCCGTCCTTAACCAGAAGCTTGGCGCCGTAGGGAAGCCGGTGGTGGGCGCGTTCCTTGTTGCCGACCACCAAGACCAGCTGGACATTACGACCCATGACCACCTGTAGACCTTTGCTGTCTTTCACCAAGTTCTTATTTTTCAACACCGCCTTGGCATCGAAGCTAGCTTCTATGCTGGACCGTTCCGAACCGCGCTGTACCGCGCCGCCGATATGGAAGGTACGCATGGTAAGCTGGGTACCCGGTTCGCCGATGGACTGGGCAGCAATCACACCCACCGCCTCACCCACATTAACCGGCGTGCCACGGGCCAGATCGCGGCCGTAACAGCTGGCGCAAACGCCGCCCCGAGAATTACATGTCAGGACCGAACGGATCTTCATTTCCTCGATCCCCGATTCCTTGATATGCCCGAGAACCGGCTCCTCGATCAACTCGCCGGACTTTACGTAGACCTCGTCGGTGGCGGGGTCGACAACGTCGTCCACGGCGGTGCGACCAAGGATGCGTTCTTCCAGCGTTTCGATTACATCGCTTCCTTCTATTACTGCACGTACGGTGAGGCCTTCCTTACAGCCGCAGTCCTCCTCGACGATGATACAGTCCTGAGCCACGTCCACGAGACGGCGAGTAAGATAGCCAGAATTCGCAGTTTTCAAGGCTGTATCGGCAAGGCCTTTACGCGCGCCATGGGTGGAGTTGAAGTATTCAAGAACAGTCAAGCCTTCCTTGAAGTTGGAGATGATCGGGGTCTCGATGATCTCACCAGAGGGCTTGGCCATGAGACCGCGCATGCCGGCGAGCTGCTTAATCTGTGTCGTTGAACCACGGGCGCCGGAATCGGCCATCATGTAGACCGAGTTCACCTCGCGATTCTTTTGGCCTTTTCCCTGCGGTGTCATGACCTGCATCATTTGTTCAGCCACCCTGTCTGTGCACTGGGACCAAGCATCCACCACTTTGTTGTATTTCTCTCCTTTGGTGATAAGGCCGTCGAGATATTGTTGTTCGTAGCCGCGCACCAACTCCTTGGTCTCAGACACCAACTCTTCCTTGGAATCAGGAATCATGAGATCGTCTTTACCGAAGGAAATGCCTGCTTTACAGGCGTAGTGAAAGCCCAAGACCATGAGGTGATCAGCAAAGATAACTGTCTCTTTCTGTCCACAATGGCGGTAAACGATGTCAATGGCATTGCTGATTTCTTTCTTGGTCATCAGCGAGTTAACGATGTCAAAACCGAATTTTGGATGGCGTGGAAGAAGTTCTGAAATTAGCATGCGTCCGGGAGTGGTCTCCACCCGCGTAACTATCGGAGCGCCCTTCTCATCCACAGTCCTGTAGCGGCAAGTTATTTTGCTGTGCGGCGTCACCGCGCCGGTTTCAAGGGCATGCTGAATTTCGCCAATATCGGTGAAGGCCATGCCTTCACCGGGGGCACCGTGGCGTTCCAGAGTGAGGTAGTAGAGACCGAGCACAATGTCCTGGGAGGGCACGATAATAGGCTTGCCGTTGGATGGGCTGAGAATGTTGTTAGTGGACATCATCAGCACCCGGGCCTCAAGTTGAGCCTCTAGGGACAGGGGAACATGAACCGCCATCTGATCACCGTCGAAGTCGGCGTTAAAGGCGGCACAGACCAAGGGATGGAGCTGGATCGCCTTGCCTTCGATAAGCACTGGCTCGAAAGCCTGAATACCCAGACGGTGCAGGGTCGGCGCACGGTTCAGTAGAACAGGATGCTCACGGATGACCTGTTCAAGAATATCCCAAACCTCGGGACGTTCCTTTTCCACCATGCGCTTGGCAGCCTTAATAGTGGTAGCCATGCCATAGCGTTCAAGGCGCGAATAGATGAAGGGCTTGAAGAGTTCCAGTGCCATCTTCTTCGGCAAGCCACACTGGTGCAGCAGCAGTTCTGGACCTACTACAATCACTGAACGTCCAGAATAGTCCACACGCTTGCCAAGAAGATTCTGGCGGAAACGCCCCTGTTTTCCTTTGAGCATGTCGGAAAGAGATTTCAGCGGGCGTTTGTTGGCACCGGTGATAACGCGACCGCGCCGCCCGTTGTCAAATAACGCGTCGACGGATTCCTGCAGCATGCGCTTTTCATTACGTACGATAATGTCAGGCGCGCGTAGTTCCACCAGACGTTTCAAGCGGTTGTTACGGTTGATGACGCGGCGATAGAGATCATTGAGGTCAGAAGTGGCAAAACGGCCACCATCAAGTGGCACCAGAGGCCGTAATTCGGGTGGAATTACGGGGACAACCTCAAGGATCATCCATTCCGGACGAGCATTGGATGCATGAAAGGCGTCCACCAGCTTTAGTCGTTTTACCAGTTTCTTACGGCGTGCCTCGGAGCCAGTCTCGGACAGTTCCTCGCGGATGTTTTCATGCTCCTCTTTTAGGTCGATAGCGCTAAGCATATGGCGGATAGCCTCGGCGCCAATCATAGCGGTGAAGCTTTCGTCGCCGAATGTCTCCATCACGTCTTGATACTGTCCTTCGTTGAGGAGATCGCGGAAATTGAGTTCCGTGAGTCCAGGTTCTACTACCACGTAGTTCTCAAAATAGAGGACGCGCTCGAGGTCGCGTAGGGTCATGTCGAGCAGCAGGCCGATGCGGCTGGGAAGTGATTTCAGGAACCAGATATGGGCCACCGGCGAGGCTAGTTCGATATGGCCCATGCGCTCGCGGCGCACATTCTGGAGGGTCACTTCGACACCGCATTTTTCGCAGGTAATGCCTTTGTATTTCATGCGCTTGTATTTTCCACACAAGCATTCATAGTCCTTTACGGGACCGAAAATACGGGCACAGAACAAGCCGTTGCGCTCCGGCTTGAAGGTGCGATAGTTAATGGTCTCTGGTTTCTTGATCTCACCGAAAGACCAAGAACGAATCCGTTCCGGGCTGGCGATAGAAATCCGGATCTGATCAAAGCTGGCCGTACCGGTATGTCCCAGAAACCTCATCAATTCGCTCATGCGTCCTCTCCTTTTCTTAGTCCGCTCTGCACATCCAACACAGGGATGCTTTTTTACTAAGCGCGGGGGCGGATATGCCGCGTCTCATTTTCAACAACGCGGTCTCTTAACTCCACGTTTAGGCCAAGTGAGCGAAGCTCCATAACCAAGACATTGAAGGATTCGGGGATTCCCGCCTCGAAATCGTCATTGCCCCTGACGATGGTTTCATAGGCCTTGGTGCGACCCGAAACATCGTCCGACTTTACCGTCAGCATTTCCTGCAGGGTGTAAGCGGCACCATAGGCTTCCAGCGCCCATACCTCCATTTCGCCAAACCGCTGCCCACCGAACTGTGCTTTACCACCCAGCGGCTGTTGGGTAACAAGGCTGTAGGGGCCAATGGAACGTGCATGGATCTTGTCATCAACGAGATGGTGCAGTTTCAGCATATAGATGTAGCCCACGGTAACCGAACGGTGGAACGCTTCGCCGGTCTGGCCGTCAATCAACGTGACCTGGCCGGAGCTGTCGAGACTAGCCATGTCGAGCATTTTGATGATGTCGGTTTCGTGAGCACCGTCGAACACCGGTGAGGCGAAAGGAACACCATTAGTCAGATTGCTTGCGAGTTCTACCACTTCTACATCTTCCATACCGGATATGTTTTTCTTATAGGTGCTACTGTCATAGACGTCCTTTAATGACTTCTTTAGGGATTCGGGCGTGTTCTGGCCGCGCTCAACCTCATCTAGCACCTCCTTGATCCGACGCCCGAGACCGGCGGACGCCCAGCCAAGGTGAGTCTCGAGAATCTGCCCCACGTTCATACGCGACGGCACGCCCAAAGGGTTAAGCACAATGTCCACCGGAGTTCCGTCTTCGAGATAGGGCATGTCTTCTATGGGAACGATTTTTGAGATCACGCCTTTATTACCGTGGCGTCCGGCCATTTTATCGCCGGGCTGAATCTTGCGCTTCATCGCCACGAACACCTTGACCATCTTCATCACGCCAGGAGGCAAATCATCGCCAGCCTGGACCTTTTCCACTTTGTTCTCAAAATGCCTTTCGAGAAAATCTAGGCTCTCGTCAAACTGTTTGCGCAGCTCCTCAACCGCCCCCATGATCTTGTCGTCCTTGACATCGATCTTGCGCCACTGGCTGGGCGCGATATCAGCGAAGAGTTTCTCAGTTATCCGCACACCAGACTTCACGCCCTTGGGCCCACTGGCTACCGTCTGACCATCGATCAGTTCCTTCAAGCGGTTACGAAAACTACGCTTGAGAATGCCTTTCTCGTCGTCGCGGTCCTTGGCGAGACGTTCAATCTCTGCCCGTTCGATAGCGAGCGAGCGCTCATCTTTTTCCACGCCACGACGTGAGAAGACTCGCACTTCCACCACCGTGCCCGCGACGCCAGGAGGTAGTTTCAGAGAGGTATCGCGGACATCAGAAGCTTTGTCTCCAAAAATGGCGCGCAGCAGTTTTTCCTCCGGTGTCATAGGTGATTCGCCCTTGGGGGTCACCTTGCCTACGAGGATATCGCCGGGATGCACCTCGGCGCCGATATAGACGATTCCCGCTTCATCGAGGCTGCGCATGGCTTCCTCGCCCACATTGGGAATATCGCGGGTGATTTCCTCCTGACCCAACTTGGTATCGCGGGCCATAACCTCAAATTCTTCAATGTGGATCGAGGTAAAGACATCGTCACGGACGTTGCGTTCGGAGATGAGGATGGAATCCTCGAAGTTGTAGCCGTTCCAAGGCACGAAGGCCACCAGCACGTTGCGCCCTAGCGACAGTTCACCGAGATTGGTAGATGGACCGTCGGCGATCACATCGCCAGCCCTGATCACGTCTCCTTTGCGCACCAGAGAACGCTGGGTGATACTGGTGTTCTGGTTGGAACGCTGGAACTTGCTCAGGGTGTAGATGTCCACGCCAGACTGGGAATGGGAGGTCTCTTTTTCGGTAACGCGGATAACGATGCGGTTGGCATCCACTTGGTCTACCACACCAGAGCGCTCGGCAGTGATGGTGACGCCAGAATCCCTAGCCACCACGTCTTCCATACCAGTTCCCACCAGTGGGGATTCGCTGCTCAGCAGCGGTACCGCCTGGCGCATCATGTTGGAACCCATTAGCGCCCGGTTGGCGTCGTCGTTCTCGAGGAAGGGGATAAGCGAGGCAGCCACTGACACAAGCTGTTTGGGCGAAACATCCATGTAGTCGATGTCGCCAGGGCTGGCCATGACAAAATCGTTCTTGGAACGGCAGCTAATGAGGTCGGAGACAAAATGGCCCTTAGCGTCAAGCTCAGCATTGGCCTGGGCCAGGGTGTAGCGGCTTTCCTCCATCGCCGAGAGGTAATGGACCTCATCGGTAACCTTGCCTTTTGCCACCTTGCGGTAGGGGGTCTCGATAAACCCGTACTGGTTGACCTGGGCATAGGTAGCCAGGGAGTTTATAAGTCCGATGTTGGGTCCTTCGGGGGTCTCAATGGGACAGATGCGGCCGTAATGTGTGGGATGTACGTCGCGCACCTCGAACCCGGCACGCTCGCGCGTCAATCCGCCCGGACCCAGCGCTGAGAGGCGGCGCTTGTGGGTGATTTCGGAGAGTGGATTAGTCTGGTCCATAAACTGCGAGAGCTGGGACGAACCGAAAAACTCACGCACGGCGCCCGCTGCAGGCTTGGCGTTTATGAGGTCGTGGGGCACTACGGTGTCGATATCCACCGAGCTCATGCGCTCGCGAATAGCCCGCTCCATGCGTAGCAAGCCGATGCGGTAAGAGTTTTCCATAAGTTCTCCCACCGAGCGTACCCGGCGGTTGCCGAGATGGTCGATATCATCGATCTCGCCGCGTCCGTTCTTAAGGTCTACGAGGATGCGAACAATCTCAAGGATGTCCTCCTTGCGCAGGACACGGACTGTATCCTCACATTCCAGCCCTAGCCGGGAATTCATCTTGACCCGGCCCACGGCAGAAAGGTCGTAGCGCTCGGAATTGAAAAATAGGTTCCTAAACAGCAATTCAGCGGTTTCCAGAGTCGGAGGTTCTCCCGGGCGCATGACCCGATAAATGTCAATGAGCGCAGCCTCACGGTTGAAGTTCTTGTCCGCCGCCATGGTGTTCCGGATATAGGGCCCCACCCGCACGTGATCGATGTTCAATGTATTGATCTTAGTGATGCCAAGATCTTCAATAAGGGTGAGGGATTCTTGCGTAATCTCATTACCGGCCTCCACGTAAATTTCACCGGTTTTCTCATTAATTAGGTCGTTGGCGAAGTAATGTCCCACCAGATCTTCGTTAGGAATCAGTAGTTCCTTCAGCCCAGCCTCCGAGAGCTTGCGCGTCAGGTGCGGCGTCACCTTAGTTCCGGCCTTTATCGCCGTCTTTCTTGTCTTGGCATTGAGCAGGTCGGTGGGCACCTTCACGCCGTGTAGCCGTTCGGGCTCGAAGGGGGTTTTCCACTCCTGTTTATTTTTGACACGGGCATAGGGCACCGTGTCGTAGTAGCAATCAAGAATCTCCTCCCTGGACATACCGAAGACTCCCATGGGAGGCGTTTCCCTGCTTTCGCGCGGGGCTTGGGTGTCGTCACTGTCAAGCGCCATCAGCAGCGTGGTCACGGGGAGCTTGCGGCGGCGGTCGATTCGTACATAGACCAGATCCTTGGCATCGAATTCAAAATCAAGCCAAGAGCCGCGGTAAGGGATGACGCGAGAGGTGAACAGGAACTTGCCCGAGGCATGAGTCTTGCCCTTGTCATGATCGAAGAACACGCCGGGGCTTCGGTGCATCTGGGACACGATCACCCGCGAGGTGCCGTTGATGATGAAAGTGCCACGGTCTGTCATGAGCGGCATATCGCCCATGTAAACGTCTTGTTGCTTGATGTCGCGGATGGATCGCGAACCAGTTTCCTCATCCACGTCCCAAACCGCGAGGTTCAGAGTCACCTTAAGAAGGGCGGCGTAGGTAGCACCACGCTGCTGGCATTCCTCCACGTCGTATTTAGGTTCTTCAAGGTCGTATTTAACAAACTCCAGCTCGGCGTGATCAGCAAAATCCTGGATTGGGAACACCGATTTAAAAACTGCTTGTAAACCGCTGTCGGAGCGGTCATCAGCCGGCACTTCCCGCTGCAAGAATTGTTCGTAAGATCGACGCTGAACCTCGATCAGGTTTGGCATCGGCGCTACTTCGTTAATGCGGCCGAATCCCCTGCGAATTCGCTTCCGGCCCGTAAACGACAATGTCATTTTCTAGTACCTCGCCACTTTGCGTTGATGTCCCGTCAGGGCCTCCGTCACAATGACGAAAAACCCCCCCGCCGAAGAAACTTTTCTACTGCTTTTCTCACCCGATTCGGATGGGAAAAGCAGCAACAGGGGAACCGGAATCATGGACGCGCAGCCCGTTTCCGGCTCCCCTGTAAAAACCACCTTATTTAAGCTCAACGGTTGCACCAGCCTCTTCAAGCTGCTTCTTAAACTTCTCTGCATCCTCCTTGTTGACGCCTTCCTTCACAGGCTTGGGGGCAGCTTCCACAAGATCTTTAGCTTCCTTCAGCCCAAGGCTGGTGATGGCACGAACTTCCTTGATCACATTGATCTTCTTATCGCCCGCCGAAGCTAAAACAAGAGTGAAATCACTCTTTTCTTCAGCAGTAGCACCGCCCTCGGCGGCCGCCCCCGGAGCAGCAGCCACGGCGGCTACGGGAGCCGCGGCCGAAACACCCCATTTTTCCTCCAGCAGGGTGCTGAGTTCCGCCGCTTCGATGACGGTAAGCGATGAGAGTTCATCGACGAGTTTATCCAGTTTTGCCACGATCTTTCTCCTTGGCTTGAACGGTCGTTATCGAAAAAAACACACTCAGGCGGCGTCACCCTTTGCGGTATAGGCGCCCACCACACGAGCAACCTGCCCAGCGGGGGCCCGAAGAATTCCGGCGATTCGGGTAGCCGGGGTATTCAGCATGCCGACGATCTTGGCCCGTGCCCCATCCAGCGAAGGCAGAGTCGCCAACGCTTTGATGCTTTCGACATCGAGCTCTTTATCATCAAGGGCCCCGCCGAGAATGGTCAGCTTTTTGTTTCCCTTGGCGAATTCCACCACCACCCTGGCCGCGGCCACCGGATCTTTCGATACGGCAATGGCGGTGGGACCAACGAAATGAGAAGCCAAGCCCTCGAAACGGGTTCCTTCCAGGGCGCGACGCGCGAGCCGATTCTTGGTCACCTTGAAACGAGCTTCCGCCGCACGCATCCGGTTTCTCAACTCGGATGATTCGGCCACCGTCAGACCGTTCTGGTGGGTTACTACCAGAAGCTGGCTGTCGGTGAAAACTGCGTTCAGATCGGCGACCACTTTCTCTTTCTGAG